>OJBJ01000284.1_pt1 | contig 11818 bp, 5 predicted proteins | sample 1590621 | NCBI WGS metagenome assembly OJBJ01 (sample SAMN05416808, study PRJEB24817) | seawater metagenome | isolation source: Sea water | place: Canada:Atlantic | collected 2013-11 | reverse complement strand
CTTCAAGCAAACCAAACTGAATACCAAGCTGCGTTTATTGCAATTTCACCAAGCCCATTCGTAGATCCGGCTAATCCTACACCTGCTGAAATCAATGCAGTGATTGCGTCAGTCAACACTATTGTCACTAATGAAAAATCTGCTCTTGATGAGCTTAAAGAAGACATTGCAGGTAACACAAACAATGATCTGGTTGAAGCGACTGAGTTAAATGCAATTCGCGGAGTATCGGGTGCGCTTCAAGCAAACCAAACTGAATACCAAGCTGCGTTTATTGCAATTTCACCAAGCCCATTCGTAGATCCAGCTAATCCTACACCTGCAGAGATTCAAGCGATTATAACCGCGATCAACAATAATGATGTTGATTCTGATAGCGATGGTTTGCCAGATTCAGTCGATGCCAATGATGACAACGATGCGCTAACGGATGATCAGGAAAATAGTTCTGATCCAGCAACGTCACCAACCGATGCTTGTGATCCTGATCTTCGCAATGATAGTTGTGATTTTGATCAGGACGGTACTGTTAATGCAAATGATAGTGACGATGATAATGACGGTTTAAGTGATGACGATGAAGTAACTGATGCAAATCGTTCTAACCTTGATTCAGATGGCAATGGCATTTGTGATGGGCCAATCGCTTTTCCTGCTACCGAAACCTTTAAAGGGTGTATGCCAGCTGTTAATAGTGATTCAAAAGCGGATTACGATAAGGATGGCACTGGCGATGTTGCTGAAATGAAAGGTGATACCGATGGTGATTTAATCCCTGATTATCTTGATGTCGACGATGCCGGTACCGCTCCAGCGTATGGTGATAGCGACAAAGATGGTATCGATGATAAAACAGAATGTGGTGATGCTTTACCGTGTCGCGATACGGATAAAGATGGTATCTATGATTATCTCGATACCGACTCAGATAATGATGGTATCTCTGATGATAAAGAAGCGGATGGTATTGATGATAATGGCCAAAACTTGACGGTGACTGACGGTACGGTTAAGGCAAAAGATACCGATGCCGATGGCACACCAGATTACCGCGATACGGATTCGGATGATGACGGAAAAACAGATTTGGCCGAGAATGCATCGGTAGTTAAGGATTCTGATAGCGACGGTATCCCTGATGTTGTCGATTTTGATGATAGCAATAACGTTGCCGGCGGTGGTGATAGCGATAATGATGGCCTTAGCGATGCGCAAGAGTGTCCAAGTTATCCAACCAACTGCCCAGACTTTGATAATGACGGTCTAGCAGATTATTTAGACAATAATAATGATTCTGACGATGATGGTATTAAAGACGGTGATGAAGATTCAAACTTGGATGGAGACAACAATCCAGCAACGAATCCGCGTGATACCGATAACGACGGCACACCAGATTATTTAGATACAGATTCTGATGGCGATGGTATTAATGATGCCGATGAGCGAAACGCCCCTTATGTTTCTACTAGCCTGAAAGATTCCGACAACGACGGTATTCCAGATGTGATTGATAGCACAGTCGATAGCGCTAATTTGCCAGGTGATGCTGACAACGACGGTATTTTAGACAGTGTTGAATGCGCAAGTCTTCCTTGTCGAGATACCGATGGTGATGGCGTACCGGATTACACCGATACTGATTCGGATAACGACAAAATCTCTGATGCCGATGAATTAGGTAGCGATCCAAGTAACCCACTGGATTCAGACGGTGATGGCGTGTTCGATTACCTAGACAGTGTGTTAGTGGTAGAAAAAGATTTAGGCACGATTAAAACCGGTGTTAATGGTGCAGGTAGTTTGCATTGGGGTTTTGCGTTGATGGTTACGTTATTGGTTGCGTTACGTCGAAAGTCAGTCACATTGATTGCCTTGCCACTTTTTGTTGCGTCTTTTGGCGCTAACGCTGAGCAAGATGAATTGAGTTTTTATGTCGGAGCGGGTATTGGTCAAAGCTATCTTGATCCAGAAACCGGAGGCACGGCCTTTAATGTTGATGATCACACCCAAAATGCTTGGAAGTTAACTGGTGGTTTAGACTGGAATGATGTTATTTCGTTAGAGGGCTTTTACACCGAACTAGGATCAGTTGACCTAGGTAATGATGCTGATATCGATTACCGCATGATGGGTGCGGATGTTATTTTTCATTATTGGGCTCGTGGAGAAGCTCGGGAAGAAAACAGTATCGCCTTGTATGTAAAGGCGGGGCTGAACCACATGACCAATAATGCAAATGGTGTACTTTATGACCAAGATAATAATTTGCAGTTATTTGGTGGTGTTGGTGCTGAATTATACCTTCAGCGTAAATTCAGTGTGCGATTAGAGCTTGAATCTTATGATGACGACGCAGCCTTATTGTCGCTGAATTTGGTTAAGCGATTTGGTTTTAAGTCTAAAAAAGTCGCAAGGCCTTATAAGGTTAAGCCCACACCGGCACCACTGGCTGCACCTGCGCCTAAAGAAATTGTGTCACCTAAACAAGTTGTGCCGCCTAAAGCTGTGGCTGTGATAGTTATTGACAGCGATAGTGATGGCTTGTTTGATGACAAAGATAAATGTCCAAACACCCCAAAAGGCTTAACTATTGATGAACATGGTTGCGCAGCATTTGATGGAAAAATTGGTGACTTAATTACGAATATTCAGTTTCAGGTTAATTCTGCAGTACTTGCCGATTCTAGTAAGGTTGCTTTAGATGAAATTGCTGTTATGTTGACGAGCTATGCTGCTGTGGTAATTGAAGTTCAAGCCCACAGCGATAATACGGGTTCTGCAGCGTACAACAAAAAATTATCGCAAAAACGAGCAGAATCTGTTGTAGACTATCTAACCAGTATAGATATTGACCCTAAACGTTTATTTCCACGTGGGTTTGGTGAAGAGAAACCGGTTGCAGACAACAGTTCGTCTGCTGGGCGTTCACAAAATCGCCGAGTTGAGTTCGTGGTGAAGCAGCGTTAAACAGCTTTAAATAATAGCGCCAAAAAAGGATGCTTGTGTGAAAAATGCCAGTATAAAAATTGCTTATTTAGAAGATGATCTCGAACAAGCAAAAATGGTAACAACTTGGTTTGAAGAGTTTAATTACCAATATGAGCATTTCACACAAGCACAAGCATTACTTAATCGATTAAAAGATGAAGATTTTGATATTGCCTTGCTCGATTGGGAGTTGCCTGAAATGTCGGGTCTTGAGGCTGTTAAACTGATTCGCAGTCGCTATCATCAAAATTTACCCATTTTGTTTTGCTCAATGAAAGATAATGAAGCCGATGTAGTGCAAGCACTTGAATCGGGTGCGGATGATTACATGCGCAAACCGTTATTACGAATTGAGTTAAAAGCACGTTTGCAAGCACTATTACGGCGTTCTAAAGGCTCTCAGTTAGAGAATGAAATAGAGCATGGTTGTTATCGCTTCGATCTACAAAACAAAAAAGCGTTTGTAAATGGTTTGCTGATTGAAATGACAGATAAGGATTTTGAAGTAGCCAGTTGTTTGTTTGATAATATTGGTAGAATCTTATCTCGAAGTTTTTTATTAGAAACAATATGGGGCATATCCTCAGACTTAAACACTCGTACAGTTGATGTTCATGTCAGTCGAGTGCGCAAAGCACTGGGTATATCGCCTGAAACGGGCTTTCGAGTTAAAACAATTTATCAACACGGTTATCGTTTAGAAAAAGTTGAATAACCCAATTGTAGATATTTTATCAAATACATATGGATTTATTATGAAAGCCCTTAGTTTATGAAAGCCCTTGATTATTTTTTAACTTATGTGTTTTGTGCTTTTTTAGTGATCAATACAACGGCTGTTGTTGCTGATCTTGATTTAGCAAATTCAGAAAATAATTTACGCTACGTCGTTAAAAAACACGATACGATTTGGGCGATTTGTAAAACGTACGTTGATGATCCTTTATGTTGGAAAAAGCTGGTTAAATACAATGATCTTGCCAATCCTAAATACCTTCCGCCAGATTCTATTATTTCAATTCCTCAGCAATGGTTAAAAACTCAGCCAACAACAGCACTTGTGATTGCGGTTGAGGGTGAAGTCAGCCGCACTCGTAACGGAGAAGATAAACGTTATTTGTTAAATGTGGGTGATATTTTAAACCAGCAAGATACCGTACAAGCAGTTAATGGCAGTGCGATGATTAAGTTTGCTGATCAGTCGCGCCTGCTGCTTAAAGCAAACAGTAGCATTAGAATGAAAACGCTCCAATACAATGATATTACGCAGTTAGTGAGCACCCGAGTCGAATTATTGAAAGGGCGAGTTAAAGCCAGTGTTGAAAAAGTAACCAATGATGTCAGTCGTTATGAAATTGAAACCCCTGCGGCAGTAGCCGCAGTGAGAGGTACAGAATTTAGAGTCGCCAGTGATTTAGATGAAAATGGACAATCTTTAATGAGAACTGAGCTGTTAACCGGGGCGCTGTTGGTTTTTTCAGATAATAATGCTCAAGCTCTTAGTGCTGGCGAAGCCGTGATGGCGTTAGAAGGTAAAGGTGTTGCTGAACCGGTTAAGCTGTTGCCGCGCCCAGAGATGATAGTAACGGGAGCAAGAAGTTTTCAACTGCCTTATCGGGTCCGCTGGAAACCTATTAATAAAGCGCAATCTTACAAGATTACGCTATTGCAAGCGGGTAATCAGTTACGAGAAGAAAGTACTCAAGATACTTATTTTGATGTGAAAAATATGGCATCTGGCAACTTTGAGTTGCTTATTCGCGGAGTCGATCAGCAAGGTTTTGAAGGCCGTAATCGCCTTTTAAAAATCAATTTACCTTAATTTTTTCTTACCTAAGCACTGCCTTACTTACTATGTTTATCTTGCTTACTATAAAAGGCGAATGCTTGCATGCTAAACCTGTTTAAAAATAAGATCAATAAAGTCAATTCGGCTAATTTTACTCATTTGGCAAACATAGAAAGCTCTAAAAATAAGGCCAATCGGTTAGATTGGCCTTTGCTTATTCTAGGGTTAATTATATTACTGCTGGTTAACCTCAATCAAAATCACGATTGGACGCAAGGCGCGGATTTTTCGATTTACGATAATCATTTGCAGCATTTTCCTCAGGTTGCTGACGAGTCACTATTAATTGTAGAAATTGACGAACAAAGCTTGTCTCTTCTTGGTGCTTGGCCATGGCCACGCAGTTATCATGCGCAAATGATTGAGGTGTTAAGCCAAGCTGATGCTTCTGTCATTGCTTATAATGTAATATTTTCCAATGCCAATCTTGAAGATAAAAATGATCAGTTATTGGCTAATGCACTTAAAAAAAGTGGGCGCACAATATTGCCGTTGTATTTTGACCGACTGTTAAAGCAAGGTGATGTGTCAGAAGTATTGCCAGCCATGGTATTTAGAGAGCAAGCAGGATTAGGGCATGTTAATAGTTACCTTGATGCCGATGGCACGCTGCGTTCTATTCGATTATTTGATCGTTTTAAAAATAAGCAGAAAGATCAACGTTGGCCTCATTTTTCTCTGGCAGCGTTTCTTCGCCAACCGTCCCAAAGCCATGCTGTAGATCAATATTATGATGACAATGTTTTTATTCCGTTTGTTACTCAAGGCGATTTTCAGCGAGTCTCGTTCGTTGATGTATTAACGGGACTGATTCCCACTGAACAGTTGGCCAAGCGCCCAGTTTTTGTCGGTATGACAGCTACCGCAATGGGAGATCCGTTATTAATACCCACCAACGTTGGCGGTCGTCAAACCCCTGCGGTTGAGATAAACGCAAATGTGTATCAAGCACTTAAGCAAGAGCAATTGATTAAATCTTTACCGGTTTTTTATGCCTTGCTGATCAATTCTTTTTGGGTAATAGCTGCTTTATATTTGATGCCCAGAATTTCAGGATTACAGCAGTTCTTGGTGACAACTACTTTTATATTGTTAGTTTGGTTATCGAGTTATGGTTTATTGTTTCAAGGATACTGGTATCGTAGCGCGGGTTTATTGATTGTGTTGTTGGCGATTCCCTTTGTTTGGAATATTTTACGATTAAGTCGATTGTTTAATTATTTGCGAACACAAGTAAATCAGTTAAAGCGTCAGCAAGCCAAAAAAGTATTTCGCTTACCCAATTACCACGGTTTAGATACCGAAGATGATCTAATAGCCTTTTTGAATATTATGCAGATCTCAGATTATCGGGTTATTTCCCCTAAGGTTACTCATAATGAACATTTGTCTTCTGTTGATTGGAATCTTGACGAAGAAATTACTCAAGAGATTAAGTTGCAATTGCAAGGTGAAGAAAAAATATTATCTATTAGTTTTAAAGAGTACACCGCGTTAGAAAAAAATAAATTAAACATCTTAAAGCAGTTACTGCTGCAAAAGCAGCGAGAAGAGAACAGTATTTACAATCGTTCTCAAATTGATCGCGATGTATTTCAACAACAGCTCGCGTTGATGGGCGATTTTCAACAGCAGGTCTCAATATCACAAGCGTTATTTGAAGAAAGTATCGATGGTGTTGCAGCGGGCATACTTGTATCAGATTTAACCGGTAAAGTGCTGTTTAAAAATACTGCATTAACAGAGCTAATCGATCTTGAGGCCAATAACACTCAAGAGATGTTTAAGCTGATTCATCTGCTTAATGGTGACTGGTTAAGCTTACTGCGCGAAGCGGTATTATTGCAGCATTCGGTAACTGCAGAAGCTAAGATTAATAGCCTTGGTGATTCAAATGCCGGGCAAAAAGATGTATCGGTGAGTATCCGTTGTTTGCAAAATAAAGTGGATGCAAATTTGATTCCCTTGGCACCAATGTTAGTTTTTAATATCTCCGACATTAGCAGTATTAAACAAGCACAGCGCAGTCGCAGCGAGATGATTGATTTTTTATCTCACGATTTACGCTCACCTATGGCATCTTTGCAAGCGATGGTAAATCAGTTGCGATCGTCTGATTTTGCGTCTTTAGATATTGAAGATTTAATTAATAAAGTGGATACATATAGCCAGCGTGGACTTAACTTTTCTGAACAGTTTTTAGAATTAGCAAAGATCGAAACGGATGAAGAGATTGAGTTTTATGAAATGGATCTTTATGCGATTGCACAAAACGCCTGCGATGCACTTTATCATCAGGCCAAGGAAAAGAACATCAGTTTGCTGCTGGATATTGAAGGCGACCACTGGCTTTTAACCAATGGTGAAATGCTTGAAAGGGTTTTGTTAAATCTAGTCAGTAATGCTATTAAGTATGGGCCAGCCAATAGCCAGGTCGTGCTGTCGGTTACAGAATTAGAAGCAACCGAGTTAGAAGGCCAGTTGATTCAAATTTGTGTTAAAGATCAAGGGCCGGGGATTCCTGCTGATTTATCTCAGCGTTTGTTTAAACCTTACGCCCGAGGCAAAGACAGTAATACACAAAAATCTCAGGGTATTGGCTTGGGTTTACGATTTGTTGATGTAGCACTAAAACGTTTACACAGCCAGATTGAATTTGAGTCGAGCGCGCAGGGTACTCGTTTCTTTTTTAAATTACCTGTATTGGAGTTATAGCCCAAAAGCTTAACTTTATGCTGTGTTATATTTGTTGTTGAGCCTCAACTTGTTGATCTAAAATTTCGCATATTTCTTCTTGAATGCGTTGGCACAATTCAGGATCACTGATTGGGTTATCGTTTTTGTCTGAGATGAAAAAGATATCAGAAATACGCTCTCCTTCTGTCATGATTCGAGCACTGTGCATTAATAAATCATAGCTCATAAAAAATTCACCCATGCGCGCTAATAGACCAGGTCGGTCAGCAGCAATCACTTCGATTAGCGTACGTTTCATTATCGGGTCATTACTAAGAGTTACTTGTGTCGGAATTTGAAAGTGCTTGAGTTGGCGTGAAGTGCGGCGTTGAATAATATTACTGTATTCAGAAGGGTTAGATAACGCTTTCATCAGAGAGTTTTTAATTTGTTCAATGCGAGGGGCATCGTTGCCAATGGCATGGCCTTGTTCATCCAAGACAATGTAGGTATCAACAGCATTTAAGTTGTTAGATGTCATAATGCGAGCATCTTGAATGCTTAAATTAAGTCGATCTAACGTCGATGTGGTAACCGCAAACAAATTGGGGTGGCCTTTCATATAAATAAATATTTGGGTAGCACCTTCAAAATCTGTATCGCTGGTTTCACGAATCGCAATCAGTGGTGATTCACTGTTGCCATGTTGTTCAATAATTTGTGTATGCCAAACAATGTTTTCAACACCTTCGCGTAAAAAGTAATCATCGCCAGGGTCGGCCCAAATCTGACGCGTTCGGTTTTCATCAATACCCATGCTTTCTAATTCATAAATGGCTTCATATTGAATAGCGTGAATCAGCTGCTCTTTACCAATGGTATTTTTTAAACCCCGTCGAAATGCTTGCTTTGTATTGTGATACAGCGTGCCCATTTGTTCTGCACGCCAGCCTGTCCAAAGTTTTGGGTTGGTGCTGATGATATCGGTAACAGAGATTAAAAAGAGGTGGTTAAGATGATCAATATCTCTTACTTCAAGCGCAAATTGATGGATGTCTTCTGGGTTGTAAATATCGATGCGTTGTGTTGCTTGAGACATCAGTAAATGATTGCGCACTAACCATTCGACCATGTGCGTATCGTATTGATTTAACTTGTGCTGAATACAAAAGTCTTTTGCGATTTCTGCGCCCGCAATATCATGATCACCGCGGTTACGTTTACCAACGTCATGAAGAATAGCGGTTATGTATAAAACTTCTTTGCGTTTAATTTTATGAATTAAATGATGCGCGAGTGGAAAGTGTTCTTTTTCGTCGGCATGGCGATATCTGCGCAGCAATTGCACCATGTGAAGGCTGTGTTCATCTACGGTGTATATATGAAATAAATCATACTGCATATGGCCAATAATGCTGCCAAATTCTGGAATGTAGCGACCTAAAATACCGTAGCGCATCATGCGCTTTAACGTGCTTGAAATTTGCGTATTGTTTTTAAGAAACTGCATAAACAAATCATTATGCAGAGGGTTCTCGCGAAATTTTTGATCGATTAACTCTCGGTGATCATGCAGCGCCCGGATGGTGCTTGAGTGCATGCCTTCAATATTATCGCGTTTGGCAAATTCAACAAAAATACGCAGCAGTAGCTCTGGCTTTTGTGCAATCTGCTTTGGGTCTGCTAGGCGAATATAACGATTAAATACATACAGATCGTCATCAATGGGCTCTATAATATCTTGGCTTGGGTTGGCAAAAATATCGTCTTTGATGTGATAAAGCAAAATATCGGTAAGTTCGGTGAGTGCGAGCTGATGGCGGTAAAACTGCAGCATCATATGTTCAACACCCAGCATTTCTTCGTCGTCTAAAAATCCTAATATTTTGGCAATGTCTTTTTGTAGATCAAATAATAAGCGATCTTCTTCGCGGCCGGTCACCATGTGCAGTGCGTAGCGTAATTGCCATAAGAACTCAGTACTGCGCTGGTATTGATTTAATTCAAACTGGGTTAAAAATTTATATTGTTTAAGTTCTTTAAGCTCGTCGTGGCCAAAATGACGCATGGCCATCCAATTAATTGTTTGAATGTCGCGCAAGGTGCCAGGAGACTTTTTAACATTGGGCTCTAGATTGTATTCTGTGGTTTCGTGCTTGGCATGACGTGCTTTTAGTTCTTGCCATTTGGCTTCAAAAAACTCTTGGCTAGACCAAATTAATTGAGGATCAGTTCTTTCTTCTAGTCGGGTTAATAGTGTTGCGTCGCCAGCAAGGGTTCTAGCTTCCATCATGTTAGTGATGATAGTGAGGTCTTTGGTTGCTTCTTTAACACATTCATCGAGTGTGCGTACGCTGTGGCCGATATCGAGTTTTATATCCCAAAGCAGCGTAATAAAGTCTTGCATGGCTGTTTTGTGATGTTCAAATGCCGCTTCTGTTTCTAAGACAATTAATAGGTCAATGTCTGAATGTGGATGCAGTTGACCACGGCCATAGCCACCGACTGCGAGTAATGCAATGCTATCCGAGTGATTGTTAGCATTGTTAAAGCCACAGTGTTGCCACAAACAAAAAAGAATCTGGTCTATGAGTAAGCTGCGGTGGGCAACAAGTTTGGTGGCGTCTAAAGAATCACAAAAATAGGCATGAGATTTTTGTTTAATGTCGCTAAGTAGGGTTTTGATAATAGGAATGGGTGAGGCGGCCGCACTTAACTGCGCTAATAGAACATCGTTATCAATCGTTGGAAGTTCTAATGTGGTTTTTTTAACGGCCGTGATTAACAAAATCAATTACCTGATGCGAGTTAAATAAAAGAGCGCTGCGCTTTGAAACTATTCAAAGCGCGTTTCTTCTTTACGAAGCGTAAGTACTTCTACTCCGGTTTCAGTAACCAGACATGTATGTTCAAACTGGGCGCTCGGCTTGCGATCTTTGGTGACAACAGTCCAGCCATCTGGTAGTTGTTTGTTAAAACGTTTACCAAGATTCAGCATAGGTTCAATGGTAAAGGTCATACCCGGTAGTAATTCCATGCCGGTGCCTGCTTTACCATAATGCAGTACTTGAAAACCATCTTCATGGAATTCACTGCCAATACCGTGGCCACAATATTCGCGCACAACTGAATAGTGATTGCTCTCGGCATACTTTTGGATGATTTCACCAATATCACCTAGGCGACAACCTGGTTTAACCAGCTCAATAGCTCGGTACATGCTTTCTTGTGTGACTTCTACTAAGCGTTTAATTGGCGCGCTGGCTTCACCAATAAAAAACATCTTACTGGTATCGCCGTGATAACCATCTTTAATAACGGTTATGTCGATGTTGATGATGTCACCTTTTTTTAGAGCTTTGTCGTTAGGAATACCATGACAAATAACATGGTTAACAGAGGTGCAGATCGATTTAGGAAAGCCATGATAATTAAGAGGGGCTGGGATGGCGTTTTGTACGTTAACAATGTAGTCGTGACAAATTGTATTCAGTTGGTCGGTAGTCACGCCGGCAACGACATGTTCTTCGATCATTTCAAGCACTTCAGCCGCTAAACGACCAGCGACGCGCATTTTTTCAATTTCTTCGGCTGTTTTCACAAATTTAGACATAGTTCTTCGCTTGTACTTTTGCTAATCGATGGGCTGGCTCATGGGTAAGATGAGTCCAAATTAATGGCGTTATTGTACGCGTATCTTAAGTTTTTATAAATGGGGCAAATTTTCTATTAAACAAGCCGAAAGTCGAGTTATTGCTTTATTTTATTTTGCAAAAATGGTATAAAGCGCGGCTAATTAAGCCTGTTTTGTATGAGTATTTTTGATTCTGTCTTTAATGCTCTGCTAAATAGCTTGGTTAGTAAATAATACACACACACATTACAACGATGTTGCGGGGTGCCGAAAGGTCGCGATATTGGATGTGTGGAGGCTCAACCCAAACTTAATTTAAGGTAGTTATATTATGGCGCAAGTTAGCATGCGTGATCTGCTTAAAGCAGGCGTACACTTTGGTCACCAAACTCGTTACTGGAACCCAAAAATGGGTAAGTACATCTTTGGTGCTCGCAATAAGATTCATATCATCAACTTGGAGCACACTGTTCCTGCATTAAACAATGCATTGAAGTTGATCGAAAGCCGCACTTCTGGCAACAACAAAGTATTGTTTGTTGGTACTAAGCGCGCAGCAAGCAAAATCATTCAACAGCAAGCAGAACGTTCTGGCCAGCCATACGTTGCTCACCGCTGGTTGGGTGGTATGTTGACTAACTACAAAACTATTCGTCAATCTATTAAGC
>OJBJ01000280.1_pt1 | contig 11865 bp, 10 predicted proteins | sample 1590621 | NCBI WGS metagenome assembly OJBJ01 (sample SAMN05416808, study PRJEB24817) | seawater metagenome | isolation source: Sea water | place: Canada:Atlantic | collected 2013-11 | reverse complement strand
TTGTCAGCAAGACAATTGCTGAGAATATAATTGCAGACAGCATAAAGACAGTGAAACCCCACGAGTACATTTCAGAGGTCGTTACTTCTTTATTTAACGCCGCTATAATAACAATCAACAGACACGGATTCAGCACAACCCCTAAGCTTCCTGACATGGCTGTCGTGGCAAACGCTAAAGTACGACGGGTGCCTGCCGCTCGAAGTTCTTCATAAAGTAACCCACCTATCGCCAATACAAAAATGCCAGAGGCACCTGTAAATGCTGTTGGATAGGCGGTAACAAAGATAATTAAGCTGGCAAAAAGGGGTGGGGCCAGGTGAAAAGGACGGACTAAATCAAAGATTAATTTAGGAATAGCGGTTTCTTTTAATGTCATTCCAATAAATACATATAAACCAATATTTAAGAAAATATTGGAAAGATTAGTCAGTTGATTAATATAAATAGCGATGCCTGAAATATGGTCATCCACTAAAATAAAATAAGCAGAAGAGATTAAACACATCAAAACATAGAGAGGAACGGATAATAGATCACTGCCGCTAATGACGATTCGATTGAAGTTTTGCGATAGTTGAACAAGGTTAGTAATCGCTAATACGCTAAAACAAATAAGAAATAGCATTTGAATGTTAAGTGCGTGATCGGTGCCACTGTTTTCAGATAAGGTCACCCTATAATGCCAAAAAGAAATAGCAATTAAGCTGTTTGCCATTAATTGAAACAGAGTTGATACTCGTTCTTGGTTAGCATTTGTAGCTGCCCATAGTGCAATGTGATGATGACGAACTGTCGCAATAAATGCGCAGATGAACAGCATCATCACAAGTACGAATTCTTTAATATCGATATTTGTAATTAAGAAATTTGCAACAGATGTTTCAACAGACTTAAAATTTTCTAGCGTAGGTGTAATACGAGATGCTTGGAGGTGGTAATTTTTGTGCTCTGCTTGACACATGGCGAGTGAACTTGTCAGTGAGTCTCTGAAATCTTGTTCTGATGTACCATTGTCGTTTGAAAACAAATCATCACCGAATAAATCATCGGCTGAATCAGCCAATTGTTCCGCCATGAGTACTTTTACAGATGATTCTATATTTTTATCTGCATTACATGAGGGTTCTTGTGCATCAGGGTCTAATAAATAGTAACCTTCCCATAAATTTTCACCCAAATTGAGTAGGCGCGAATGAATAGAGTCGCCAAGGCCTAAAACAACGACAAATGATAGCAATAAGAAAATTAAGAAAGCAGGCATATAGTGAGAACGTTTAACAGAAACGTTGGGGTGCTCTGGATTAGCAGAGTTAATTTTTAAAGTCATGGTGGGAACTTCTAGTTGTTTTTATCAATTATATAAAGATAGGAAGCTAAGCTTCCCATCTTTATGCTATATGCGCTGTCGGAATTATTCTTTATCTGCGCGAGTACATTCAGGGGCCTTAGCGTTGTTCTTGCAGCGGATTTTTCGCATTAATGTCAGTAGTGTTGGGTCGTAAATTTCTTTTTCTTTCAGTTCTAATCGATTTTGACGAAACATCTCTTGGTACTTATCAATATCTGATTGTTGAAGGTCTACCCAGTATTTCTCATCAATTGATTTTTCATGTTTCATAACAATGTTCATTGCTTGCTCGTTCATAGAGAACATGATTTCGCGAGATTTCTGTCGAGTAGCCGCATCAAAAGTATCGGTATTCGTTAATAATTGAATCGTAAGTTGGGCTAGAGGATAGCGAATAATGCCACCGTTATCTTTTAAGCCGTGATATAACTCATAGGCATTAAAGGCAAAGGCGGGTGAGTAACATATGTCGACAGAGCCATTGTTAAACTTACCACCAAAGTTAGTGATGTCGGAAGGTATAACCGTAGATTTAATATAATTCACCATATGAATTGCATCTTTCTGATAATTTAACGTTGCAATTCTTTTACCCGCAAGTTCTTCCACGGTATCTAGCTCACTATTGTTAACAAATAAGTAGCCCGCGCCTATAGGAAATATCCCTATAATAGAAAACTTATCACCGTCTAAGTACTTAGCCGCTTTTTTACGGGATAACGTTTTTAGAACGGTATTAAGTTCTTTATACGATGGGACGGCACCCAGGGCACTCACGGTACCTGAGAATTTGTTGTATTGACGAATTCTTAAGTCGTGTGCTGCGACGACATCGCACTTTTTAGATAAGAAATCCGCCATAGCAACACTTTCATCAGTGTAGGGTTTGACGTCGAAATCAATGCCAGTGGCTTTCATATTAATAGCATAATCTTTTAGTATGTTATAGCTATCACCCGCTGCCCCAAGGGGATCAAATACACAAAGAGTTTTAGTCTCCGCAAATGCTTCTATTGCAAAGGCGCTTGAGAGTGAAAAGAGAGCTATTTTTATTATGTTCATAATACTGTCCTGTTTTCCAATTTATAATAGTGAGTCGAGTTCTTCAGAGTTGTCTTTAGCTTCGGTAATGGTCGGTGGCAAATTACCTAGCTGTCCAAAAGGTGTGCGTGAGCCAACTTCTGATGTCCATAGTACATTTGAAATATCGTGAATAATTCCTATACTAATCGTGTCAACTAACGTATAGCTGCCTTTGTTAAAGGCTTCATCTCCAGCTGTCTCCTTGTATAGCGTAAGTGCTTTATACAGTTCTGTTCTATTTCCTGCGATTTCAGCAGCAGCGACGTGCAGCGCACTGCCTAAGTGAAAGCCTACTGTTATAGAGCTACGGCTCGCATATTCTAAGATTTCCCAGTTATTCTTTTTGATATCAGAAGGTTTTTTGTTAGGTAATAGTATCCATAAAGTAGCTTGTAAGGCTTGTGGCGCTCCTCCCCATTTTTCATTGTCTACGCAATTTGCAGCTTTCAGTATTGTTGATGCAATGCTTCTAGAGACACCGGCTGCCATTCCTGATTCTGCATCATTTTTAATCGCTAAAGCACCCATAGTGAGAGATAATAAAAAAGTTATCTCATCCCGTTCTTCATCAAAATTAGGGCATTCGTAAGAAGAGCGTATTGGCTTGAAATCATAAATCTGCATGCCAAGATCAAATGACTTTGAGCGACGTTGCGCTGTTTTTGTTAACCACTGTTTTTGGAGTTGTCTTGCATCTTTGGCACCTTCGATATCTCCTTTTCTTAATGCACGGATAGAGCGAAGCTCAGCTTCTCGAGCGTGGTACTCACTGCAAACCGAAGAGAGTAAAGGCATCATGGCAAGGTAACCATTTTTCAGATCGGTCATCTCGTTAACTGAATCCAGAAAAAATTCAAATGTCCTACCCAAATTACAGGCGATGTCAGTATCACCTTGGGCTATGACGTAGGGGTAAATTTCATTTTCAACAATGCCCTCTACGACAATTCCGGTGGTATAAGAAATAGGGTTGTGAGAGCAGCCTGTCATGGTCGTTAATAAGGCAGTTAAACTGAGTAGAAAAATATTTATTTTTGTTTTTAGGATATTAGTCATTAGACAGTCCCATGAAAATCTATAGAAATAATCATACTGGAATGCTGAACGTGCTTCGAATGTTTTTGCATATTATTCTTCTTTTATGTTGTTATTATATTTTTTATTTGTGCTGTTCTGTATGACGGCTTTGCATTGTTCCTAATGCTAGTTCGGCTTAAAAGCAGTGAATAAGCTGTTTTTTTACAACGCACCAGGCAGCAATTGAACTGAAAAGTTAAATCACTGTATAATGATTAGGATTGACTTTCAAATTATTTTTATGAGACCTCTGGACAACTACGTATTTTTAAGCTTCGCGTAATTTCATTGCAAAGTTTCAAAAAAACAGCACTTAACGCCGACTGTTTTCCTCATATTGCTATTTTATAAACAACATAAGTAAGATTTCGACTTACAGTCCGCATTGAACTGACTACTCCCGCGACATCTAGTTGGGAAGTCCATAAAGTCCTAAAAACACAGCACCTTTTTTAATGTTCGCGGCCATCGCAGCTAAGCCAAATAATGTCGTATTTTTTGCCAGCCCCATTAATCGCGTTCGAGCCAATTTAAAGTGCCATTTATAGGTGGCAAAAGGACGCTCTCCTCCGCCTCGTGTCACCGCTATTTCAGCGTTGCGTATTTTATCCGCCTCAGAAAGTGGGTTATTTCGATAGCCTTTTCGTTGAACCTGATCGCCTATCCCATGCTCTTTTAATTTATCTCTCGTATCTTGAGAGCTATAGGCAGCGTCGGCATAGAGTGCACTTTCATCTCTTAATAATAGATGATCGCGTTCTTGGCTATCGCGTACGTTACCTGGCGTGACTGTTTGGCTATGTATAAATCCATCCTCATCAACTCCCGTATGCACAGAGTAACCATACGTTAATTTTTGGCGACCTCTACTATCTTTCTTAACATTCCAGCCTGCTTCAGGGTCTTTTTTTTGCTCGCCATTTTTCCCTTTCCCGAGACTGATTGAGCGGCTTCTATCGGCGTAGCGTCAATAATATTAATTCGACCTTTGGTCATGATAATATTTTTTTCTTCAAGTTGGTTGTTGATCTCGCCTAAAAGTTTATCCCACAAGCCATGTTCAATTAGCTTATTGCGAAAGCGGCCTAATGTTGAAGCTTCTGGCACTGTCGCAGTTAATTTGAGATGGCAAAATTTCTAAAGAGAAGGTCTCGATATAGGCTTTGGGCTAGTTGAACATCGGAAAGTGAATACCAAATTCCGAGAACTAAGCTTCGATAAAGGGTCAGTAAGGGATAGCTGGGGCGGCCTGTTGAAGCGTTATAAACTGAAGAAAGAATGCTTTCAATTTTAGACCAGTCCAATAGAGCTTCGGTATCATCTAAGCTATGAAGAATAGAATGATCGAGGTCAGACGCTAATAGGAATAATTCGGGTTGAGTATTAAATGTTTTTTGCATTGCTCATTATATCAAATAACGGTTAGAAGTTTCGGGTTATGCTGAGGTCTCATGTTAATAATCCTAGATTAGCAAGGGTATTTTAGACCATTAAGCAATCCAGGATTATTAAGCCACTATAATTAAACATTTGCAGCTTTCTAAGAGCATAGCGACCCTGCTAACATTTATTACTCAGTACTTTATCCTCCATTTTTTTGTAATCGGTATTGAGAGGGAGAAGTTCCCTGCCAACGTCTAAATGCTCTACTAAAATTCCGATCGTCTTCGTAACCTAAAAAATAAGCAATTTCTTTTATAGTCAAATCTGTATTGGTTAGGTAGGAAATAGCCAGTGCTTGTTTAACTTCGTCTAATATTCTTCGATAAGAACTGCCTTCTTCTATCAATCTTCGATGCAGCGTTCTGGAGGTCATATTAAACCAAGAGGCCATGACGGCTTGGGTTGGTAAGTTCTCACTGTTCTCGAGTATTTTCTGTTTTACTTTATTCTTATAAGTGCTTTCCTGACTGAGGGTCGCTAATTCTTTTGCGCATAATATTTCCGCTTCTTTATAGGCCGCTAGGTTTCCGAGCGGTATTTTATTTTGCATTAAGCCTTTTGGTATGCTGATACTCGCTGTCGGTGAGTTAAAGATTAAGTGACAGTCTTTTAAACTTTCGTAAGAAATTCTATGTCCCGGAGAGCGTGGTAAATAGAGGGTTATGTTTTTCTTTAATTGAGGTATTAACTGGTCTAGAGCTGACTTTATTGTGACCAGTATTGCTTCAAGTAGAGGGATACGTATTTCGTTTAATGGAAACGTCTCGTTGAGTTCAATAATGAACGTGCTGCCATTGTATTGGCTGGATACCTGCACTAGTGGAAAGCGCAATGCGATGTATTGTTCTAATAGTTTGGCGGCGGCTTCTAAGTTTTCACAGTTCATTAAGGCATAGCCTAAAATACCGTGAGATTGTAGAGAGAGTCTATGGCCGACGAGTATGCCGAGGGTTTGGTTTTTTGATAGTTCAATAGCTTTCAAGAGTAATTGCTTTAGGTCTTTGAAGCTTACTGTTTCGTCTATTAGTGTGCCGTCGATGCTTTTATAGGCGCTGTCTTTTAACCAAACTTGTTGATCGATACCAAAGTCTGTCATGCACTCTGACAGTGTATATAGGTAAACTCCTGGAATTCTGGCGTGATTATGATTCATGATGTTGGCTATAGAGTTATTTATTGTTAATTGTCAGCTTAGCTTCTTACAGTCTAGTTACACTGTCAAATTATGACTGCTCATTGTCATAAAATGCCCCTTTAGTGTCAAAAAATGACACCTCTGATTTGTTATCTAAGCCTTAAACTTGGTTAGATAATAAAAAAGGGAGTAAATATAATGTTTTCATTTTTCAGAAGCAGCCCACCAGAGAGTATGCAGGTCAATGAAATTGCCATTTCTTTAGAGAATAAAGAAACCATATTGGCCGCCGCGTTACGTAACGGCATTAATTTTCCCTATAGCTGTAAAGTTGGAGGTTGTGCTGAGTGTAAGTGTAAGTTGACTAGAGGAAAAATTAAGGCACTTACTGATGCGAGTTATCTACTATCAGCGGAAGAGGTACAGACAGGTTATATCCTTGCTTGCCAAAGTGTGCCTAAAACGGCGGGTGTTACTATCGAGGTTGATTTAAGCCGAGCGCGTAATCGTTTAGTGCGTGGCAAAGTAATCGCACAAGAAAAATTAACCCATGACATTGTGTCAATCGACTTGGAATTGGATGAAACGGTTATTTTTAAAGCGGGTCAGTATGCAAAGTTAAGCTTAGAAAACTTGCCTAATGTAACTCGTGCTTATTCGTTTGCGTCTAAGCCCAGTGCTGATAGCTCTAAGGTTAGGTTCTTTATTCGGCATGTTCCTGGAGGTATCTTTTCAACACATATTTATGAAGAAGATTTACTGAATGTTGGTGTGGAGGTTGAAGCACCCTTTGGAGATTTTTATTTACGTGATTCCAATAAACCTATGTTGTTAATCGCCGGTGGCAGTGGTCTGGCGCCGATTATTTCTATTTTAGAGCAGGCGAAAGAGGATCGCTGTGAGCGGCCTGTGACAGTGCTATTGGGCGCTCGCGCTCAAGCTGATATTTATTGCCAGCAAGAAATACAAAAAATTGCTCAAGATTGGCCAGCAGCGTTTGAATTCAAGCAGATACTATCTGAAGAGTCCAATGAAACATCGTGGCAAGGGTTGAGAGGATATATTGGGGATCATTTGCAAACCTTTGCTACTGATAATCATCAAGTATATCTCTGTGGACCTCCATTGATGATAGATAACTGTATTGAAAAGTTATCATTGATAGGTATTTCAGCGGCTGAAATGTTTGCTGATCGCTTTGTTAGCAATTCACAATAATTAGGAGTTTTTTTATGTTTTTTCATTATTTAAAATATTTTTTATTTCATTTTATCGCCTTATTAGCATTATTTTGTATTCTATTGGGCGGAAGTTATATTTCGATGGGGGTGGGGGCTATTCTAATGGCCTACATTGTAGGTGATGCATTGGGCGGAGATGATATTTCAACTCCTAACTTTAATGCCCCCTCTATTCTAACGGTGCAATTATGGTTGGCATTACCTTTATTATCTTTAATTGTGTTTGCTTCTATTTGGAGTGTTAGCTCGAGTGATATATTCGGCTTTGGACAATATTTTACGACGTTGACGGGATATGATTTATTGGCTGCGCGTGATGCGACATCGTGGGTGCATAGGTTCTCTACCTTTATTGTTGTGGGTCTTATGATTGGTATGACGGGAACAATTACGGCACATGAATTAACCCACCGTACTTGGGATCCTGTGTCAATGTTGATTGGTCGGTGGTTGCTAGCGTTTAGCTTCGATACTATATTTTCTATCGAACATGTTTATGGTCATCATCGTTATGTTTCTACTATTAATGATCCGGCAACAGCACCTAGAGGGCGTAATGTATATTTCCATATATTAGCCTCAACAATTAAAGGTAATGTTAGTGCTTGGCATTTAGAATGCGAGCGTTTGGCTAAATTTGGTAGAGGTCCATTTTCGTTGAGAAATGGTGTGATTCGTGGCCATTTGATGAGCGTTTTATTAGTTGTGTTCGCGTATTTAATTGGTGGCTTAGAGGGTGGTCTGTTCTTTATTGCTTGTGCGATTTTTGGTAAGTCGTTATTAGAGATTGTTAATTTCATGGAGCATTACGGCATGGTCAGAAATCCGAAAGTACCTGTTCAGCCACGTCATTCTTGGAATACAAATAAACGCATTAGTTCTTGGGCGATGTTTAATTTGACTCGTCACTCTCATCATCATGCTGATGGCAATGTGCCGTATCAAGATCTGCGTCCATACGCTGACGCTCCGATGATGATAAATGGTTATTTGACGACTATTTTAGTGGCCTTAATTCCGCCTCTGTGGAATTATTTAATGGTGCCTAAAGTATTAGCTTGGGATGAAAAATACGCTTCTAAAGAAGAATTGATATTGGCTAAGAAAGCCAATTTAAATAGTGGTATACCTGCGTTTATTAACTCCGCTGAGAAACCACTTTATAACTGAGATATCGCTGGTGTTTGGCTTAATATGTTTTATATATTGAGTGTGTTAACTATTTATACCCCCAGACGAGAAAACAATAGATCGTATGGGGCTTTTAAAAACGAAATAATCGCTGTGATTACCCTTTCTACACCCAGTTAGTGATGGATTTATGGCTTAAAGCACTGTAAGCGATCAGCAAACCACACTCTAGACTTCTTTCTCGAGTAGCTCTTTGGCATTCCATGGCAAAAGCTGTTCGTATTCCTCAATACTTTTCACCAGAGGCATCTTAGTAAACAACAGCTGTAAATAGGCGTGCGGATTCAGATCATTTGATTTAGCTGTCTCGATAATGCTGTAAAGCATCGCGCTCGCTTTAGCGCCTTTCTGGCTGTTGCTGAACATCCAGTTTTTTCTTTTATGTTGATATCAACATAAAAGGAAAAATTGGTTATTCGCAGCCACAGAAAAAGGCGCGAAGGCCAGTGCTAATCTTTATACCTGAATCCGTAGATTGATTATGCCGAACTGAACCCTTCAATTTTACTGACAAAAATTGAAGATTGATACGCTTAAAAAGATCACCTTCTTTATCCTCTACTTGTTTTATCACTACAAAAACGCAAAAACTAGCTTGCTAGGCACAGCCCAGCATCGCCAAACTTTTCAGTTTAGAGAATAAACACTATTTGCCTTCAATAAACCTAATCGTAGGCCAGCTTCTTAAAAACTTGCCTAAAAACTTCATAACTCCGAGAATATTTTCCGAACAACAATTTAAAAGAACGCGCGCTGCGGACCATTCGCACCGCGACATATATCAACTCCTGCATAACTGTTTTAATTCGGCGTCGCTTAGCCTTGTTGCGCTTGGGTGAGTTAGGTCCCAGTAAACCGTTCTGGCCTATCCAGCGCAGAATGTTGTAAGACAGCATACTGCAACCTAATACCAAGGCATTCGTGGCAAACTTACCCGAGGGCAAACGCTCAATATCCATATCCGTTTTGAATTCACTGTGAATCCACCAACCTTCAATTTCAATTTCAATTTCGGGTATCAGTAGTTGCTGCCTTTTTTTATCCACCGTGCGCTCAACCACTCGCATGACTCTCTGGATCGTATAGGTATATCCTTTCCATTCGCGCTCTTCTTCTACACGAAATAAAGCGACCCGCTTGCCTTCGCGCGGCACTTCCCAGTCCCCGTGTTCTTCGGCAAAGGCTAGCCATTCATCTTTATTTTGTTTGCGAGGATTCCACTTAATTAAAAAATCCACATCCGTTTTTTCAGGATGCTGTGCATTATGTTCCAGAACAACATCCACATTTTCGATCGCATCATTTCCCCCATCAAGTCGCAGTAGGATAGGCTGATCTGTTATTTTTTGAGCATGTCCAAGGACACGCCGTAGTAACGCGGGGGTATCTTTTTGACAGTGCTGTTTTCCTTCTCGTAGTTCAAATTCTAAGCAATATCCTTCCTGCCCTAAATACGCGGGCATCGGTGCGTAACCATCATGGCCTTTATAGGTTCTAGAGACGCCTTCCTTTTTACTGCCGCTATTATCCATCGGAGTAACGTCTGCATCGAGAGGAATATGTCCGGTGTACAACGGTTCGAGGGCTGGCTGAATACGAGAGAGGAAATCCAGGTTGGCTTTTTCAATAATGGGTAAAAAATCTTTGGCATGTTTATCCATGCGTAAGCGCAAAGTGGCTTCGGAAGGTATTTCTGTTACGCCCATTGCCGAAGTAAAAAAGTATTCACTTTCGATGGTATTAATGGCTTCGAAATCATTTTTCCCAATGCACAGCAAAGCGGTATAAATCTTTAAGATATCTGAATGTTGGATGCCGTGCCGTAGTGGCACTTGGGCATCAACTTCGCGCGTTAGGTTGGTGTAGCGCTTGATGGCTTGGCCGACTAATGCCAATCCGCCGTGACTGACGATATCGGCATTGGATTTTTCTAGTATAAAGCGTTTCATTTTTCACCTTCTGGGTGAATTATTTTGAAACTCTATTTTAGCAAAATATCCCACAAGTAGGGGCTTTTGGGGGGATTGAATTATTTGAAGCTGCGGATTCAGGTTTATAGTTTGGTTGAGTCTGCCAAAGCTAATAACGTTGAGCCGAGTGTATATCTGAAAGAAGTATTCACGAAACTACCAGCAGCCACCTGCGCTGAAGATATTGAGGCATTACTGCCTTGGAATATTGCGAAGGTTGTTCGTTAGCCGCTTACTTTCTTGCGGACTACTTTTAAAGTAATCCAGCACTGAATAAGCATTAAGCTCATCAAGTTCAAACATACAAATCCTTCAACTATTCAACGTCTGATAGATATGGGCCTACAGATATAACTGCCTCAGGATGCTTAACAAACATAGAATATGGGGAAGGAAGGACAAATTTTTTAATTTCCTTCAGTACATCAACTCCTAGCTGCCTTTCCTCTCGAATTTCTTTAGATTTCTTTAACTTGTCCGCCTTCGTACCTCTCAAACCTTCGGTGGACTTTTATCCACATCAGAAACGAGGCAGCGAAGCCATGGAAGAAATGGGCATTTTACCGAATTTCAACGGCACGTTATGCCATGATCACTGGAAGCCCTATTATAAATATTCTTGTCTATAAGACGTCAACTTATGTGGGCTCCCCTTTGTCAACATTCGTTGTGTAATGCGCATCACCTGCGAGAATTAACGCGTGCTTTCGAGCAGGATGATCAACAGTGGGCGCATTTTTTAATAGGGCTCAATGAGTCGGTACAGAAGTCCGGTGGTAAATTAGAGAGTGATGAAGCGCGGCACCGACGCCAAGAATATCGAGATATACTTAACGGAGCGGATGCGGAATGCCCCGAACCCGTAAGAGATGAAGAAAGCCCAAAGCGAGGACGATTAAAACGCAATAAATCTCGAAATTTACTGAAGCGACTGCGAAATTACGAAGAGAATGTTTTGCGATTCATGAATCATGTAGAAGTGCCGTTTACCAATAATCAAGGCGAGCGGGGTATTCTCATGACTAAAGTTCAGCAAAAGATTTCTGGCTGCTTTCGTTCAATGGACGGTGCTCAAACGTTCTGTTTGATCCGCAGTTATTTGTCAACCTGTCGAAAAAATGGAGTAGGGGTTGGCGAAGCACTTGAGTGCCTGTTCAAAGGGGCGTGGCCTGAATTTATCCAAACGAAAATGGATCTAATGGCTAATAGTGCTGAATAGTTACGCCTTTTTTTAGGATATCATTTTCCCATTCGATCTTTTTAATGCGGGCTTCAAGCTCCTGAATTCGAACTTGTTCGGGAGTAATGGCTTTACCTTGGTAAGCGCCTAACGAACCACCTTTGCAGTATTCCAAGGTAGTAATGCCTCAACAT
>OJBJ01000262.1_pt1 | contig 12576 bp, 10 predicted proteins | sample 1590621 | NCBI WGS metagenome assembly OJBJ01 (sample SAMN05416808, study PRJEB24817) | seawater metagenome | isolation source: Sea water | place: Canada:Atlantic | collected 2013-11 | reverse complement strand
TACGAGATCAGCCTCGGTCTCGTGGGCTCGGAGATGTGTATAAGAGACAGCGCTCTAACTGAATGCGCATTGAGCTACCTATTCTTGGGATTTTCTGTGCAGCTAACGGGTAATCGGCATATTCAGTGGTTGCAATAATTTGTTCACCTGCGCCAATATCAAATAGCATTTCAACAATATGCGGAGCAAGCGCAATTATTTTAGGTTTAGTTGTTTCTATATTGGCTTTAACGGCATTATTACTGCTATAAGCCTCTACGCTAGCTAGGGCTAAAATACAGATAATTGCCAAATTGAACACATGTGTTAATTTCATAAAATTCCATCTTATCATTGCTGATGTCGCTGTTAGTTAATTTACCAGTCGATACCTTTTTGTGCTTTTATACCGTTATCAAAGGCATGTTTAAGCGGTTGAACCTCGCTAACGGTATCGGCAAGCTCAATAATGCTGCGATGACATGCGCGACCGGTAATAATGACATGCTGCATAGCTGGGCGGTTTACTATGGCTTCAATAACTTCGTCTAAATCAAGGTATTTGTATGACAGCATATAAGTTAACTCATCAAGCAAAACCACATCAACGCTTTCATCTTGTAACAATCGTTTAGCTTCTTGCCAAACTTTTGTGGCGGCGGCAATATCTTTAGATTTATCTTGTGTGTCCCAAGTAAAGCCGGTTGCCATGACATGAAATTCAACACCATTATTTTCTAAAAGATTACGTTCACCACAGGCCCAATCGCCTTTAATAAACTGTAATGCCGCTGCTTTATAACCATGACCTACGGCGCGCGCTAACGTACCAAATCCTGAGGTAGACTTACCTTTACCATTGCCGGTAATTACAATTAATAAACCACGCTCTTCTTGAGCTGAATCAATGCGAGCATCAACTTTTTCTTTAATACGTTGCATACGAGCTTGGTGTTTTTGTGTTTTATCTGTTTCTGTTGTCATGAGAGTTATCCTGTTTTACGCGTGCGATACATAATCGCTAAAAAGAAAATACTGCCGATGGCTGAGGTAATGATACCAATGGGGATTTCAACATTACTGAACGCACTGCGTGCTGCAACATCAACCCAAACTAAAAAACAGCCGCCAACCAGTGCTGAACCAATAATGAGTGGCATAGTTGTAACGCCAACTAATTGTCTAACAATATGTGGGATCATCAAGCCTACAAAACCAATGCCGCCGCAGTAAGCTACTATTGTTGCGGTAACTGCCGCACACAAAGCTAATAATATTAAACGGAGTTTATCAATGTTTACACCAAGGCTTGCTGCGCTTTCATCGCCAAGTAATAAAGCGTCAATTTGTCGATGTAAGGCAAAAATAGTTAACAAGGTGATCAGCACAATAGCGCCAATCAAATAAAAGTGAAACATTTCAACGCGCGCTAAGCTACCCATAAGCCAAAAAATAACACGATTGGTAGCAAAAGGATCGCCAAGATAAAGAATAAAGTGACTGATTGAGCCTAACATGAAAGAAACGGCAACACCTGTAAGTAGGAGGTGATTCATATTACGTAATAAAGTTGCTATACCAAAAACAATGACGACGGAAAACAACGCACCAAGAAATGCCGCTAGCGGTAAGGCAAGAGATTGTTGATCATTAAAGGCAAATGTAGCAATAGTTGCGCCTAAGCCAGCGCCCGAAATTATGCCAAATAAATAGGGATCGGCGAGTGGATTGCGTGTTACATTTTGCAAAATAGCACCTGCACAAGCTAAGCCCATGCCGGCAACTAAGCCGACTAAAACGCGTGGAATACGAATTTGCCAAATTACCATGTCGTGTATAGGTGACATACATTCATACATAACACATTGAAGTATATCGTCACCAGTTATGTTTGCCGGTCCAAAGGTAATTGACATAATAATTGAGAGGAAAGTAAAAATAATTAAGCCTGAAAATACCCAAGAGTTTTTACTTTTTATTGCACTAACAGAACGTAGAATATTACCTAGATTAGCATTCAAGACAATTCACCTTCATGGTTAGCCGAGTTATCGGGTTTATTAGCCAACGGTATATTGCTTGCAGTTTGTGAAGCTGGATAAAAATATACTCGAGGTACTCCACAATGTTGCGCGTCGTCTCGATAGCAAGGTAAGCCAAAAACTTTGGTGAGTAATTCAGGCTTTAATACTTTATCTACGCTGTTGTCACTAACTAATTGGCCTTTATCTAACAAAAGCAACCTATTACAGTAATGGGCAGCCAGGTTAAGGTCATGTATTGTCATAATAACCGTAATGTTTAACGCCTTAACTAATTGTAATATTTGATGTTGATAGTAAATATCTAAATGATTAGTTGGTTCATCTAGAACTAATACTTTTGCTTTTTGCACTAAGGCTTTGGCAATTAAAACCCGTTGTTGTTCACCACCCGATAAGGTATTGAAAAACTTAGCTTGGCTGTTGGCTAAACCCACTTTTTCAAGCGCGCTAATAATATTTTTTTTATCAGTGTCGCTGTCGCGAGCAAATAGGGTTTTATAGGGTAACAAGCCCATGCGAACCACGTCATAAACTTTTAAATCAAATATAGGTGGGGAATTTTGCACCACTAAAGCGAATGTTTGTGCTAATTCATTAGGCTTGTATTGAGACAGAGCCTTATTTTTTAGCTTGATAGTACCTTGCCAATTCTTGTAATGGTTTAATAAGCACTTTAATAAGGTTGTTTTACCTGCGCCATTAGGGCCGATAATGCCAATAATATCGCCGCTATTAACGTCAAATGAAATGTTCTTGATAATAACTTGTTTATCAACAGACCAAGATAATGATGCCACACTGAGTAATTTTGCCATTACAAGCAGCCCTGAGTGTTAATAACTAAGGCGGTGCTTTTTAACATACTGTAAAAGTAGAGTATTTTCATTACTGCCTAAAAGTGATACCAAATTGATGAATTTAAATAAATATTAAATTAATTAAGGCGCGACAATAATAGGAAACAAGTGTCTTGTAGACAGTGTAACTCACGTGTATTCCCGCACGGTGTTATTAGTTTTATTCAAATAGTGTTATTTAAACATGTTGATACTAGGTGTCCTGACTTATAACTTTTAAAGAAAAGTTACTTACAGTTGCGGGTACAGTCACGGCATTAAACCGTGTTCCCTATAAATTAGCCAAAAGTAATTAGCATGCTTGGCTAAAGTATCGTTTGTTAAGCGGGAGATTTTACGGTTAAGTACAGCGCTTTACAATGAAAACCTGTGACTGTCTTGAGTTGAGATAAATTTAATAAAAAAGGAGCCGAAGCTCCTTTCAATTTATCGTGTTAAGTTATGGTATAAATTAAGCGATATTACCAAATTTTAACGCGATTCTCAGGTGCAATATACATAGCGTCACCTTCTTTAACATCAAAGGCACGATAGAACTCAGGCATGTTTGATAAAGAACCTAAAGCACGGAACTCAGCAGGAGAGTGTGGGTCGGTGGCAACACGGTTACGTAAAGACTTTTCAACCATTTTTCCACGCCATACTTGCGCAAAGCCCATAAAGAAACGTTGATCACCCGTTAAACCATCGATTACTGGCGCTGGTTTGCCATTTAATGAGGCTTTGTAGGCTTTATAAGCAATAGAAACCCCAGATAAATCACCAATGTTTTCGCCTAAAGTAAGTTCACCGTTAACGTTTAAGTCGTCAAATACCGCATAATTATTGTATTGAGCTACTAAGTTGTCTGTGCGTACTTTAAAGGCTGCTAAATCATCTTCAGTCCACCAATTACGCATATTGCCGTCACCATCATATTTACTGCCTTGGTCGTCGAAGCCGTGGCCCATTTCATGACCAATAACTGCGCCAATACCGCCGTAGTTTACTGCATCATCTGCAGCTAAGTTAAAAAATGGTGGTTGTAAAATAGCCGCTGGAAATACAATTTCATTTTTGGTTGGGTTGTAGTATGCATTGACGGTTTGTGGTGTCATGCCCCATTCTTGACGATCAATTGGGCCGCCTAGTTTAGCCACTTCTTTATTATGAGCCACAGTACCAGAGCGAATTTTGTTGCCGACTAAGTCGTCACTTTTGATAACTAATGCAGAGTAATCTTCCCATTTGTCTGGGTAACCTATTTTAGGATCAAAGCTAGCTAACTTAACATGAGCTGCTTTTTTAGTGGCGTCTGACATCCACTCAAGATCATCAATACTAGCGCCGTATGCACCACGCAAGTTTTCAACTAACTCTGTCATACGCACTTTCGCTTCAGGCTTAAAGTGGCGGCCAACATAAACTTTACCAATAACTTCACCTAAGTTGCTATTTACCACGGCAACACCGCGTTTCCATGCTGGACGTTGCTCTTCACGACCACTTAATTGCTTTGAGTAAAAGTCAAAGTTCTCATCATTCAAGGCCGTGGTAAGTGAATTAGCAAAATTACTTAGTGTGTGAAAAGTTAAGTAAGTTTGCCAATCGGCTAAAGAAGTTGCTGCGAAAGTTTCACCAAAACCTTTAACAAACGAAGGTTGGTTAATAATAAGATCTTTTTGAGCAGGAACACCTTGTGCTTCAAGAAATGCAGTCCAGTTAAAGGCATCAGTAACTGTGTTTAACTCGCTAACGTTAAATTTGTTATAACGCTTGGTGCTATCTCGAGATTCAACTTTTGTCCAGTGAAAACCGGCTAACTTTGTTTCAAGCGCCATAATAGTTTGTGCCGCTGCTTTACCATCTTTTAAACCAGCTAAGTTGAACATGTTTTCAATGTGAGCAACATAACCTGCACGCAATTGTTTAAAGCGCTCTGTATCGTTGAAATAGTAGTCTTTATCAGGTAAGCCTAGACCGTTCTGCCAGACATGAGTGGCGTAGCGAGTTGAATCTTTAGCATCTACACTGATGTAAAATGCTAAAGGGGTATTTATACCAATTTTTTGATTTTCACCAAAAAATGTCGCTAGTTCAGTTTTATTTTTAAGGTTATTGATTTGATCAAATATTGGTTGAATTGGCGCAGTGCCTAAAGCATTGCGGGCTTCTTCATCCATAAATGAACGAAATAAGTCAGCAACTTTTTGCTCATCGCTGCCCATTTTCAAGTTTTTAGTAGCGGCTAACTCTTCAATAATGGCTTTTACGCTATCGTCGGCTTCATCGCGTAAGTCGTAAAATGAACCAATTGAAGTTTTGTCACCAGGAATTTCATGTTTATTTAACCAGGCACCATTAACGTAGCGGTAAAAGTTATCTTGTGGACGAACAGAAAGGTCCATATTAGCTTTATCTATACCAGAGGCTAATGCCGTTTTTTGCATTACTGGGGCTGCAACTTCTGCTTTTGGAGAGGTGGTTTCATTACAACCAGCAATGAACAGTAAAGATGTGCAAACGGCACTTGTTAATATTTTCTTCATTCAATACTCACTATTTAATTGGTAAGAATGCTCAGAATGTTGCCGAGCTTTTATGTAAAGTAGGCGATATTAAAGGCTATTAAGCTGATATGCTAGATTAAATTTGTTATTTTTTAACAAGTTGTTAACTTGTAATGTAGTTTTAAATTTACAGCGACAAATAAATATGAGTCTCTGAGATCTATTACTTCATTATTTTGTGTCGGCTCTTTGCTATTTTGTCGTCGTTTTTTATCTCTAGCGAAAGCCAAAAACTTTTATTTAGGACGTATTTATCTAAAAGACAGAAAGTTACTAAAGTCAGCAGATATATTTTAAAGAGCTGTGTTATTATTTTAGGCTAATAGTTTGGGTATTATTGCCATTATCAATTAAGAAAGAGTTCATGTTTCAGCCAGTTAGTGTTTATATCGGCTTAAAATATAGTCGTAGCAGCCAAGGAAAAGGATTTGTCTCCTTTATTACATTTTTCTCCATTATTGGCATTGTGCTAGGTGTTGCTTCTTTGATCACCGTGGTTTCTGTTATGGATGGCTTAGAGCAGGAGCAAAAAAGGCGTGTGTTGGGGTTAGTGCCGCATGTATTAATGTCAACAGATCAAAAGCATATCGATAATTGGCGCGACTTACAGCGCGATATAGTTACCTTGCCTGAGGTCATTCAAGTAACCCCCTTTCAAGAAAGCGAAGCATTAATTCAGTCTAAAACCGCATTACAAGGTGTTTTAGTACATGGCATTATGCCTGAGTTTGAACAGCATAATATTATTAACAGCTCCATGGAATATGGCCAACTATCGAAGCTAGATACGCAGCCCTTTAGTATAGTTTTGGGGCAAGCATTAGCCCGAAAGTTAAATGTTAGTTTAGGCAATACTGTGCGACTAACCTTACCGAATAAAACTATATTTACTCCTATGGGGCGGGTACCTGTTCATCGTACTTTTACCGTGGTTGGTATTTTTAATGTCGGCTCGCAAGTAGATGAAGCCATGGTTTTTATTGAAATTAAAGATGGTGCTAAGTTGCATCGAAATAAAAGTGATGGAGTCAACCAACTGAGACTTTATTTAGATGATGCCTTTAAAGCTGAACATCTAATATCGCAGTTATCGCTAAAGTATCCGAACTTTAAATTTGTCAGCTGGCAAGAAAGTCAGGGCGCTTTATTTGCCGCGGTGAGTATGGAAAAAAACATGATGTGGCTGATGCTCAGTCTTATTATTGCCGTTGCTGCTTTTAATATTGTTTCTGCCCTTGTGATGGTGGTTATTGATAAACAAGGCGAGATCAGTATTTTACAAACCTTAGGCTTAGACCGAAGTGGCATTGTTAAAATATTTATCACCCAAGGATTAACAAACGGCATTTTTGGCGTTATTTTGGGCGTAACACTCGGCGTAATATTAACCTTAAATTTAAATACCTTATTTAGCTTGTTGGGTGTCAACCTCTTGGGTGCAGGACAAGAACTACCTGTGGCAATAAACCCAATGGATATATTAATTATAGTTTCCTCTGCGCTGGTTATGAGCTTTTTAGCCACCCTTTATCCTGCTTATCGCGCGGCACAAACACAGCCTGCAGAGGTGCTTAGAAATGAATAGTAAAATGGACAATGAATTGAATAGCGAATTGAATAGCGAGTTGAACAGTGAATTGAATAGTGAGTTGAATGACCAGATGAATAAAAACCACAATCAAGTTTCACAACAATCTGAGCTTGCACTCGGGCTGGAGTGTCGCCAACTCAGTAAATCTTACCAACAAGGTCCTGAAACGACCCAAGTATTATCCAATCTAAATTTAGCAGTTAAAGCCGGAGAGTTGGTTGCAATTGTTGGCAGTTCGGGCTGTGGTAAGAGTACTTTTTTGCATTTAGCTGGCGCTTTAGATACCCCAAGTTCAGGCGAAGTTTTTATTAACGGTGTTAATATTCATCAGTTGTCTGAAAAGCAGCGAGCGAAATTTAGAAATCAACACATTGGCTTTATTTATCAGTTTCATCATTTAATGATGGAGTTTAGCGCCGAAGAGAATGTGGCAATGCCGTTGTTAATTCGAGGTGATAAACCAAAAGTTGCTAGGCAGCTTGCAAAAGAAATGCTTGAGCAGGTTGGTTTAGCACATCGTAGTCACCATAGACCGTCTGAGCTTTCAGGGGGCGAACGTCAGCGTGTTGCTATAGCCAGAGCGTTAGTGACAAAACCTTCACTTATACTGGCTGATGAGCCAACAGGAAATCTAGATTTTGATACGGCAGAACAAATTTATCAGTTGCTGCAAGCGTTAAACCGCACAGTAAATACGAGCTTTGTTATTGTAACTCATGACTTAACTTTGGCTGCCAAAATGGACCGCCAGTTAACGTTAGATCATGGTCATTTAAAGCTGCTTGAAAATACCCAGAACACGAACAGTAAAAAAGATGGAGATACTTAGGTGCGAAAACCATTAAGTGTTTTTATTGGCTTACGCTATGTGCGAAGTCGTCATAGCAAGGGTTTTTCTTCTTTTATTTCAGCTTCTTCAACTATAGGTATTGTTATTGGTGTAATGGTGTTGATTGTTGTGTTATCGGCAATGAATGGTTTTGAACGCGCTTTAGCGACACATTTATTATCGATTGTACCTCATGCTGAAGTGTTGACTGTTAATGAACCAATAAATAAATGGCCTAAAAATGTTGCGCTGATTCAGCAAAACTCTAATGTTATTGCCGCCGCGCCTTTTATAAAAACACAGGGCATGATGCAAAAGTCGGCAGCGTTAAAAGGCGTAGAAATACGTGGTGTTGACGTAGCATTAGAACAACAAGTTTCAGCAATATCTCGTTATATAATTGCCGGTAGTTGGCAAGATTTATCACTTGAAAATGGCGTTGTGATTGGCGCAGGTGTTGCTCGTAAACTTGCAGTAGAAGTAGGTGATAAGGTTCAGTTACTATTACCTCCTGCAACGTTAAGTCATCAACAAACGAGTAAAAATCAGCAATTTCCAGTACCAGTTACTCAGCAAGCGACTATTGTTGGGGTGTTTAAATTTGGCGGTACTATTGACGATACACAAGTCTTTATTAATTTGGCTAAAGCAGGTGAGTTACTGGGTTATAAAGCAGATGAAGTACAAGGAATACGTTTAAAAGTAGACGATGTTTTTGCCGCGCCAAGTATTATTCGACAGGTAGCATACAATTTTGATTTTTATGTTTATATGTTGGATTGGACACGTAGCCACGGGCATTTATTTAACGATATTCAGCTCGTGCGTTTAGTGATGTTTATCGTTTTAGTTTTGGTGATTGCAGTAGCCAGTTTTAACATAGTGTCGACACTTATTATGGCTGTAAACGAGAAGAAATCTGACATTGCTATATTAAAAACCATGGGGGCAAAATCGAGCACCATTATGGCTAGTTTTATGTTTCAGGGGTTAATGAATGGCATTGTTGGTTGTGCGCTAGGTGCCGCTTTAGGGATTTTAATCTCGCTTAATCTAACCGATATTATCCGTGCGATAGAAGCAACGTTATCTGTAGAGTTTTTATCGGCTGATGTATATTTTATTGATTTTTTACCGACATTACTGCGAGAGCAAGATGTAATTAATACGGTTGTTACCGCATTAATGATGAGTTTACTTGCAACTATTTACCCAGCATGGCGGGCGACAAAAGTTGAGCCGGCTAAAGTGTTAGGGCAAGCTTAAAACTAAGCCGATATTATAAAAACTACATTTATAGCTTTTAAAACACGATTAATACTTTTAAAAAATCCGTTTTATAAAACAAAAAAATCAGACTTGTTGTCTGATTTTTTAGTCCATTTTCATCCGTTTACGTGCTCATAGTTACTCGATATTAACGTCTACGTGCTTGACGCTTTTTCCACTCTTTTGCTACTGAATATCGCCAAATGGTATTTATTGAGATATAGCCTAAAATAGAAAATATAATGCCAAGTACCACACAGCCTACGATAAAAGCTGGGCCAATAGTTGAAATGCTTTCTGCTAACCATTGCCAGCTTGCTTCAAAAGCAAATTGTCGAGTTGGTACACCAACAATCCATGTGCCAACGACGTAACAAAAGTAAAAAATTGCAGGCATAGTCAAAGGGTTAGTGATCCAACAAAGCGCAATGGATAAAGGTAGGTTGGCATGTACTATAATGGCAATGCCTGCCGCTAATATCATTTGAAATGGAACTGGCATAAAGGCAAAAAACAACCCTACAGCAAATGCTTTACTAACGGAGTTACGGTTTAAATACCACAAGTTGGCATTATGCAGTAATGCACCGAAAATTTTTAAATGTTTGTTACTTTTGATTTTTTGATGATCAGGCATCAAACGTTGAATCAATTTTTTCGGCATAAATATACTTAACTTTATATGGTTAAATGGATATTAATCACTATGGAATGGTGGCTACTAACATTTTTTATCAGCGCTATTTTGTCATTATTCTTACCCTTAGTGCCAGAGTTTTCTTTGTTACTGATAATATTGATGATGTCTTTAGCACTTCTTTTTACAGCCAAGTTTAGATTAATGGCTATTTCTGCTATTGCAATAGTGTGGATTTTACTTGCCGGCAGCCAATACAAACATACCTTAAGTCACAATAATATTGACCATATAATGTTACATAAGCAAGTTCATCTGATCCAAGGTGAAGTACGTAACATTGTGCATATAAAGTCGGGCAATAGTCGCTTTAACTTTCTTATAAGCCATTGGGCAGGGCAACCAGTAACTACTCCCTTTTTGGTGCGTTTATCATGGAAAAATGCTGAAAAACCTTTGTTACAAGGTCAACAATGGCAATTGGCGGTAAAATTAAAACCTTCGCATGGGCTAGCAAATATAGGTGGGTTTAATTACCAAGTATGGCTAAGGCAACAACAAATAGTTGCTACGGGCTATGTTAAGGCAGATAAAAAACCTAAAGCTAAGTTAATAAACATTAAGCGCAATGTTTTGCTTAATGAACAAGTGAGTTGGCGTCAAACCTTATACCAAAAGTTAACTATTGCTTTGGCAGATGAACCTCTTGGGGGATTAATTCTAGCGTTAGGGTTTGGCGAGCGAGGTAAATTAACGACAGAGCACTGGCAAGTGTTGTCAGCAACGGCAACACAACATCTTATCGCTATCTCAGGTTTACATATTGGTATTGTCGCCATTGCAAGTTTGATGCTTATAAGATTACTTACTCGACTGTTACCGTTGAATTTACTGTTATCTAAACGTTGGCAGCTAAAATTGATGCAACAAAACTTTAGTTATATTGCCGTGCTGTGTAGTTGTTTTATGGCATGGTATTACGCCTATTTAGCTGGATTTTCTATTCCGACTTTACGTGCATTGGTTATGTTGCTGTTGTTTTGGGCGCTTAAGGTTTTGCATATTAGGCTTAATTTAATACGTTGGTTTTTATTCGCTATTGTCATTATTGTGTTGATTTGGCCGTTAAGTTTAATTAGTGCCAGTTTTTGGCTTTCAGTTTCAGCATTAGTTATTATTTTTTCAACATTCGCACGCTTTTCAATACCTAAAGTGCCGTTAGAAGAAGCCTCCAATGTATTGCTTGAAAAGGTACCAGAAAACCCGGTAAATAGAAAATTTCGGAAAATTAAAGCTCGAGCCTGGTTGTGGGTTAAAACGCTGCTTATTATGCAATTGGCGTTAACTATGGCTATGTTACCGATTGCCGGCACCTTAAGTTATCAACTGCCACTTGCGGCATTTTTTGCCAATATTATCGCTGTGCCTTTGATGAGTGTTAGTGTTATTCCTTTAACACTGCTGGCGGTAGTGGTATCGCCATTTAGTAGTGTATTGTCAGGCTTTATTGTTGATTTTGCATTGCTTTGTTTGTCGTTTGTCTGGCAGTGGTTGAGTTATTTAGCTGATGCAAAGTGGGCTATGGTTGCTATTTCATATCAGCAAATTCAATTATTGATGATGTTTTTTATTTTTATTGCATTAGCGTTATTTTTTCGTCTCAGTAAAGGTAAGTTTATTGCTACTTTGGGCTTATTTGTAATCGCCGTCTCTCTAGAATTATTTAAAAATAGCCAACAACAGACTTGGCAATTATCGGTACTAGACGTTGGACATGGGCTCGCCATTGTTATTGAGAAAAATAACCATGTTTATATTTATGATACTGGTGCGAGTTACCCGAGCGGTTTTAATATGGCCGATGCGGCGCTATTACCTTACTTAGCCCATCAGGGGTATCAATCGATTGATGGCGTTATTATTAGTCACAATGATAATGATCATGCGGGCAGTTTAGAGCAATTAAGAGCAAAAATGCGTATTGATCACGTTATAGCAAATGACAGTAAACTTAATCCTGATAGGTCTTGTTTGATGGGGCAACGTTTTAGTTGGCAGGGGTTAAGTTTTGAAATGTTAGCGCCTATAAAACCTGATGGCGATAAAAATGATGACTCATGTGTGGTTGTTGTTGGTGATGGTGTACATAGTGTTTTATTGCCCGGTGACATTTCGGTAAAGCAAGAAAGGCGGTTATTAAATATAAAGAGCATTCGTAAAAGCTTGAGCAGTGATTTATTGATTGTTCCCCATCATGGCTCTAAGTCATCGTCGAGTCGCCAATTTTTAACTGCTGTTTCACCTAGTTTTGCGGTATTTAGTGCCGGTTACTTGAACCGTTGGCATATGCCAACAGACGAAATAACCAAGCGCTATAATAGGTTTAATATACAAACCTTTAATACTGCTGAGGTCGGCATGGTCACTTTTAAATTTAGTCCAGATAAAGCGAAAAAAACTAACGATGAGAAACATATTGAAGTGTTGAGTTATCGTGAGAACATGCGCCCATACTGGTTTGTAAATTAGGTAGGTAGGCAATAGTTTTACCGTAATTAATAGGTTTTTATCGCTGATGAAAGTTTATCGGTTGGTTGATTGGTAAAATAGCGTTAAAATACTCAGATAATTTAATATCTATAATTAAAGTAATCCCTTAGGGATGATATTTTTTGATAACGTATTGAGAGTATGAATGTCGACAAAACCCCAACAACTGACTACAAAAGATACCACGCGAAAAAACTTTAAGCGCCTTTTGGGTTACGCCAAAATTTACAAAGCGGCTGCTGTTGTATCTATTCTAGGCATGCTTGGTTA
>OJBJ01000248.1_pt1 | contig 12845 bp, 11 predicted proteins | sample 1590621 | NCBI WGS metagenome assembly OJBJ01 (sample SAMN05416808, study PRJEB24817) | seawater metagenome | isolation source: Sea water | place: Canada:Atlantic | collected 2013-11 | reverse complement strand
AGTTAGTTGATGATTATGCTTTAGAAGAATTGGTCATTACTAACAGTGATATAAGTGATGAAGAAAAAGCTTACCAGTTAGAAAAAATGGAAGAGGCGCTGCCGGAAGCGCTAAAAAGTTTTCGACGCGATTTGTATATTGCCAGTAACCTAGAAGAGCAAGTCGTTAAGTCTCGTGAGGAAGGGGAAAGTGATGAGTCGATTCGACAGTTACGCATTGAGCAAGTAGGCATCGAGGCAACTGAACGGCTAGAAGCCTTAGAAGTTAAGCAAAATGAATGGCAGAAGCGTCTACTCGCGTATGATCGCGAAGTAAAAACTGTAAACTCAATAGAAGGGCTAACTGAGCAAGATAAGCAGGCCAGAATTAAGACCTACCAAGAAAGTAACTTTAATGAAAAAGAGCAGCTGCGTCTTGAAACGGCAATGAGCTTGCTGCAAGAATAATAAGGTCAGAGCATCGGCTTTAGCATTTGCCAAACATTCTTTGTCATAATCGGTTGAGCATTCTCCGTAGGGTGAATGCCATCGGCCTGCATCATTCCCGCTTCAGCTGCGATGCCCTCTAATAAAAAGGGCAGCACCGGAACGTTCAGCTCAGCGGCGATCGTTAGATACTGATCAGCAAATAATTCGCTATAACGTTGGCCATAATTTGGCGGAATACGCATGCCTAGCAATAAAACCTGAGCTCCTGCTTTTTGACTCGCACGAATTATGTAGGTCAGATTCTGCGTAATAAGCTTTATCGGTGTGCCTCTTAAACCATCATTACCCCCTAACTCTAAAATAACTACGTTAGGTTGATGTTGCTGCAGCATCGAACTAAATCGATTTGCCCCACCACTGGTTGTTTCGCCGCTAATACTGGCATTCACTAGTGCATATTGCGTGAATTTACTTTCCAATCTCTGGCCTAATAGCGCCACCCAACCTAGATCTTTATCGATGCCAAAGCCTGCGCTGATGCTGTCGCCAACCACTAGAATTGTCTGTTGTTGTAAAGGGCTATTTTCCCCTGCATGTGCTTGAGGTAAGCTCAAGTTAATAATTAAGCACAGCGACATGGCGAAAAGGCGAATTGATTGATGAATACACAGGTTGAACATGAGCAGCAGATTCCTTTATTAAATCTTAAAAGCGTCGTTAAGCAGGTAAAAACAGGTTCAGATGAGCTCACCATTCTGCAAGGGTTAGACCTTCAGATCAAGCACGGCGAAAGTATCGCTATTGTGGGGGCATCGGGCAGTGGTAAGTCCACCTTGCTAGGCATTATGGCAGGGCTTGATCAGGCGAGTTCCGGAGAGGTCTGTTTGAATGGCCATGCCTTGCATGCACTGGACGAAGATCAGCGTGCAGCGGTTCGCGCAGATGGCGTTGGCTTTGTGTTTCAAAATTTCCAGCTATTACCGGCATTGACGGCGTTAGAAAATGTTCGCTTACCCCTTGAGATGACTCAAAAGCATTCGCTTAAAGAATGCCAAGCATTGGCTCAGCAGTGGTTAGAGAAAGTCGGTTTAGGTCATCGCTTAAAACATTACCCAACTCAACTGTCGGGGGGAGAGCAGCAGCGCGTTGCTATTGCCCGTGCTTTTGCCTGTCAGCCGTCGGTATTATTTGCTGATGAGCCAACGGGAAATCTTGACCGAAATACCGGAAAATACATCATCGATTTATTGTTTGAATTCAATCAGCAAAACAAAACCAGTTTGGTCTTAGTAACTCACGATGAGCATTTAGCACAGCGTTGTCAGCGCAGCATACACATCGATGATGGTGCGATTATTGATGGACTCGATTCAATAGCCGGAGCTGATGTATGAAGGCGAACGCCATTCAGTTTTACCTTTTGAGTTTACGCCTTTTATTGGCTGAGATTCGTGCAGGTAAAATGACGGTTATTATCCTGGCCTTAATTCTCGCAGTCAGTTCGGCCACGATCATCAGCGTATTTAGTCAGCGTCTTGATAGCGCCATGCTGAATAAAAGCAGCGAGTTATTAGGGGCTGATTTGCGTTTGCAGTCGCGTGAAGAAATTTCTCAGGATTGGTATCAAATTGCGCATGGCCTAAATTTGAAGAGCACCACGACATTAGAATTTCCGAGTGTGGTTTTATTCGGTGATGAAATGGCACTCGCCGCGGTCAAGGCCGTCGATGAGGGATATCCATTAAAAGGCCAGTTGGCTAGTCAGAACAATGCATCTCTGCAGCAAGGGCCAGCCATCGGAGAGGTCTGGTTAGAGCCACGTCTATTAGCTTTATTAAACGCAAAGCTTGGCAGCGTGATTGAAGTGGGAGCGATTACCTTAACGGTAAAAGAAATATTAATTAATGAAAGCGATCGTGGTGGGAATTTTTATAGTTTATCACCGCGCTTAATGATGAACCTACACGATGTGGCTGCGGCAAAACTTGTTCAGCCTGGCAGTCGAGTTAGCTGGCGCATGCTGGTGGCAGGTGATTCGCTTGCACTGGAGAAATTAAAGAACGCGCTAGAGCCGCTAATGGTTAGCCATCAACGATTTGAATCGCTAACCGATAATAATCAAGCGCTAGCCGCGTCGTTATCAAAAGCCCGCAGCTATTTATCCCTTGCGGCTATGCTAGCAATTATTCTAGCAGGAGTCGCCATTGCCATGGCTGCTCAAGATTATGCCCGTCAGCATTTTGATAGCAGTGCTTTATTGAGAACCATGGGGGCAAGCCGACGCTATGTCACCCGTTTGTATCTTTATCAACTGATATATTTAGCATTATTTACGAGTATTATTGGCTTGGGGCTAGGTTATTTTGGCCAAGAAGTATTAACTCAAATAATGGCGGTCACTTTAAACAAAGGCGGCGCTGAGGCTAGCTTACCCAGTGCTGATTCTTCGGCTTGGCTCATCGCCAGCTTAACCGCCCCCGTTACCTTAATCGGCTTTGCCTTACCACCACTATTGAGACTTGGAAGAGTCTCGCCGCTGCGAGTATTGCGCCGAGAGCTGGAGCCAATGGCATGGAATAGCTGGGCCATTTACAGCTTAGGTTTAGTCATGATGGCCTTCCTAAATTACTGGTTTAGCCAAAACTTAACCATGACGTTGATTATCATCTTGGGTGGATTTTCAATTTTATTGGTGCTGCTATTCTTATTGCAATTACTATTATTAGTTGTCGATAAATTGTTACCAAAAACGAAAATGTCGATGACTTTGCGCTTTGCTTGGCAACAAATTAATCGAGATCGTTATCGTACATCGATTCAGATTCTGGCCTTTTCATTAACCCTAATGGTGATGCTAATTATTGCTATTGTGCGGAATGACTTGTTACAAGATTGGCAGCAGAATTTACCCGACAATAGCCCCAACTACTTTGCCATGAATATTCAGAGTTATCAGGTAGATAATTATCAGAACGATTTAACCCAAGCGGGATTCATTACTTCTACTGCATTCCCTATGGTTCCCGGGCGCTTAACCACCATTAATGATGTAGTGGTTAAAGATGATGAGCAATATTCACAAGACCCTGCCTTGCAGCGTGACCTAGTCTTAAGCGGTGGCCGTGAGTTGCCGTTAGGAAATGTAATTACAGAGGGTGAATGGTTTTCAGAGCATTCAATCGCGGAAGTGTCGATCGCTGAAAGCCTTGCCAAACGGTTACAGTTAACAATAGGCGATCAATTAACCTTTGACGTAGCAGGGCAACAAATACGCACTCGCATTAGTAGCTTAAGAAAAGTCGATTGGGGCAGTATGAAGCCAAACTTCTACATCTTATTTTCTGAAGATCTAGTACGACAGCTACCGCTAAATTACTTGACCAGTTTTTACGCAGCGCAAGAGCACTCGCATAAACTGACGCAAGTTATTCGCGAGTATCCCGGTATTACGTTATTAGATATGAGTCAGGTACTTGTTCAAATACAAGGGTTGCTGAGCCAGGTGACTCTGGCGGTTGAATACTTATTAATCTTAGTATTGCTGGCAGGTCTTCTAGTATTAATGGCAGCATTGAATTCGAGTTTGGACGATCGTTTGCAACAAGGCGCGGTTTTAAGAACGTTAGGGGCGAAGCGGCAGCAATTACAGAAAATGCAGTGGTATGAATTTTTATTGCTCGGTTCACTCGCTGGATTCATTGCGGTGGCAGGCGCGGAAGTGATCTGTTGGATTTTATATCAGAAGCTATTCGAATTAGAATACCCTTGGCATTTGAACTATTGGTTTTATGTGCCTGTGATCTCCGCCCTGATTATTGCGGTGCTGGCTAATCGAAACTTAACACACGTTATTAAACAGCCTCCTTTAGTTATTTTACGAAAGCTGTAGTAAGCGTTATTGAGAAGTGTATGACAAAGAAAGACACCATTAGAAAAGTCACCATTAATATAGTGATGGGTTTTTTAGGCGTTGGAAAAACAACGTCGATATTGCATGTATTAAAGCAAAAGCCTGCCTCTGAAAAGTGGGCCGTGCTGGTGAATGAGTTTGGTGAAGTCGGTATTGATGGCGCCATATTATCAGCTGAGTCGGGTATGACTGTTAGCGAGGTGCCAGGCGGATGCTTGTGCTGCGTTTCGGGTATTCCTTTTCAGGCCGCCTTGGCCAATCTTATTGCCCAACAAAAACCTGATCGTATAATCATCGAACCTACGGGATTAGGCCATCCAAAAAACCTAATTCGTACCCTGACGACGAAAGACTATTCGCAACATATCGACCTAAAAGCATCCATTTGCTTAGTAGACCCTCGTCAGCTAAAAGATCCTCGTTACCAACAACATGAAACGTTTAATGATCAGTGTTACTTGGCCGACGTCTTAGTGGCAAATAAAATAGACGTGTGTGATGAACAAGATAAAGACAATTTCTATGAATTTGCCAACGCTATTAAACCGAATAAGAGCGAACTAGGGTGGGTGGAGAATGGACAGCTTGATCTTACTTGGTTTGACCTGACGCGCGATCCTCAGCGCCGTAGTAAGGGTCATCATGGTCACGCAAATGATCATCACGAACATAGGCATGAGAATAGCCATAAGGGGGGGCATGCCGAAACTGATAGCGAAAGTATGTCGCTGGTGAGTTTAAGGCCAGGGCAAACTTATAAGGCTTTTGAAAACCAAGGTATGGGTTACTTTTCTATTGGTTGGTTATTCGCCGAAGACCAAGTTTTTGATCATTCATTATTAACTCAGTGGTTAATGCTATTAGACGTAGAGCGTGTGAAAGGGTTGTTAATAACCGAAAAGGGCACTCGAGTCATTAACCTAAAGGATCAAGTATTGAGTGAGATGCCAACCCGAGCATTAACACAAAGTCGTATAGAAATGATCCATAATCAAGCATTAAATAGAGCAGAATTAGAGAAATCATTATTGGCCTGTCTTTCATAAGGCATAATCCATCTAGCTCATTATATGAAAGATATTAATGGGAATTTATTAATCTCTATGTCATTAATAAATGATTTTAAATACTAATACGTTAAAATGCATTACGTTAAAATGCATTTCGCTAAAGATTGCTAAGCGTAAGATCAGAGGTTCACTATGGCAGCAGCCAATATACTCGTAGTAGAAGATGAGCAAGCCATTGCCGAAATGATAATCACCAGTCTAGAAATGGCTGGCTATAAGGCTAAAAGAGCGGCCAATGGTGAGCTTGCCCATCAAATGGTACTTGATGAAAGGCCTGACCTTATTCTCGCAGATTGGATGATGCCAATGATGTCGGGTATCGAATTAACCAAACGTTTAAAGCGTGATGCAAATACTGCAGAGATCCCAATTATTCTTTTGACTGCGAAATCTGATGAAGATGATAAAATTAATGGCTTTGATGCGGGTGTTGATGATTACGTAATAAAGCCATTCTCGCCGCGTGAATTACTCGCACGTATTAAAGCTGTATTGCGTCGTGGTCATGTCGATATTGAAGGTAAAGGATTAGCGGCAGGACAGTTGATTTTGGATCGCTCCGCTAAAAAAGCAAGTTTAGCAGGTGAGGAAATACATCTAGGGCCGCTTGAGTTCCGCTTATTAGAATTTTTCATGTTACACCCTGATCGCGTATACTCTAGAGAGCAATTGCTCGACCGGGTTTGGGGCGGCAATGTGTATGTCGAAGATAGAACGGTAGATGTTCATATCCGTCGCTTGCGAAAAAGTATTGCGATTTTGAACCATGACAAAATGATTCAAACCGTACGCGGCGCAGGTTATCGATTTTCTGACGAAGAATTCAAAACAGAGTGATTTTTAACCATCGTAAGGATGCCGCATTTTGCAACAAATAGCTTGGCAGCGTGAGTTTTTACGCATTGCACTTATTGTTTTATTGGCCACCGCAGCAGGAATGTCATTTGATAGGCCTTTATTGGGAGCCTTGGTGGGTTTAATTGTTTCTCAAGTATTAATGTTGAGACGCTTAAACGAACTTTTCCTTTGGAGTAATAATCAAGGACCTGCCCCACAGGATAGTGGTTTAGTTGGTTATAGCGCCGATGCAATTATTCGGCGTGAGCGATTATTGAATAAAAAACTGAAGAGACAAAAGAAGCAACTTAAGCGTATTGCAGAAGGTATCGAATCTTTACAAGATGGTATCTTGATTACCAATCAAGCAGGCTTCATGACGGCTTTTAATCGTGCTTCCTGCCATTTATTGGGCTTACGAGTTGATACCGATAAAGGTCAGCATATAACCAACCTGCTACGAGCTCCGAGCTTTGTTAAATATTTTAAAAAAGGTGACTATCGTGAGGTCATCGAATTTAAAAGCCCTTATCGATCCAATTTGATTGTTCAGGTTCAAGTGACACAATTTGGGGTTGATCAAAAAGTTATTATTATTCGTGATGTGACTGAACGACAGCGCGTTGAAAAAATGAGACAGCATTTTATTGCAGATGTTTCGCACGAATTAAGAACGCCGTTAACCGTGATTAGTGGTTACTTGGAGATGTTAGTGGATGCGGATGTAAACCCAGGTGTCATGAGAGCTCTTCGTCAAATGGGTGAGCAAAGCGATCGCATGAAAAGCTTGGTTAATGATTTGCTGCACTTGTCAAAATTAGAAAGTAATAATGCTGGCATAGGCAGTGATTGGTTCGAGTTTCAATCATTATGTGCGATGGGTATCGACCAATTGCGAGGTTATATACCAAAATCATTAACAGGTGAAAAAATTCCTGAGGCTAATATTGAATGTGAATGTACTTCCAATATAGAAGTACTTGGTTTCTCTGAAGAAATACATTCAGTGCTTACTAATTTACTGACGAATGCCATTAAATATGGAAGAAAAGAAGGAAAGGCTGCGCAGATAAAAATTGGTGTGCATTCTTCTAGTAAAGGGCTTGAAATTGCAATTACGGATCAAGGCGATGGTATTGCCCCTAATCATTTATCTCGTCTTACGGAACGTTTTTATCGCGTAGATGAATCACGTGAATCAACGGTGGGAGGTTCGGGTTTAGGTTTAGCGATTGTTCGTCATGCACTTGAGCATCATGATGCTCAATTAAAGATTGAATCAACGGTAGGAAAAGGAAGCCGCTTTAGTTTTGTGATACCTGCTGAACGCATCCGTATTAAAGGCAGTGAATAATCTCGCGCACGATGATGTATCTTCATGATATAGATGTATAAGCTGGATTAGATTTAAGGCTGTTATATAAGCCATTAAAAAATCGTTAAATTCAGGCATAAAAAAACGCCTCTGGTTTGTTCAACCAGAGGCGTTTTTTATTATACGAATATACTAACCGTATATTATCGAATTAGAATTTATATTCTAAGCCAACACCGTAGTATTCTTTACTTGAATCGTCACCGTATTCTTCATCAGTAACAAATGCGTAAGCTTTAGCGCCTTTACCTAACTTATAATCAGCACCCAGGCTGTAAGTTTTAGCGTTATCTTTAACAATATCAGATTCACCGTATTGAGCTTTCAATTTAATATCTGAGTTCAATTTATAAGACGCTGAGTAAACCCAACCTTCGACGTCGTTATCAGAACCTGCACGGTTATCTTGTTCCCATAATGCGGCAACAGTAAAATCTGACATTGAATACTGAGCGACAAGACGTAATACATCTGTATCTATGTTCACATCTGTATCATAAGCAATGGCTGCATATACATTGTCCTGAGTGAATGTTAACGAGCTTGAAGTACCGTCGTTTAGTGTTTCATCTTCAGAAGCAATGTGAGCAACAGTAGCCACTAAGCCAGACATTTTAGGTGTGCTGTACTGGATTGAATCTTTTTTACGCTTATCACTTTTAGTAATTGCGCTTTTGATATCACCTTCAAGGTCGTTAAAAAGGTCAATTTTCTTTTGAGCTTTCTTTAATGGTGTATCGAACATACCTACGATAACCTGACCAAAACCACCTTTAATGCCAGCAAAGATATTTCGCTGAGCAAATGTTTGGCCACCTTTATCGCCGTCATCAACCTGAGTTTCATATTCAAATTGATAAATACCTTCTAGGCCATGATTCAGTTGAATTTTACCTTTAACACCTAAGCGAGAAGCATTAGAAACAACCTCAGAGATGCTGTCGTCACCTTCTTGAGTATTTTGTACCGATACATTTACTTTACCGTAGAAGCTAGGCATTTCTACTTCAACTTTTTCTGCGTTGGCGAACGCTGGTAATACTGCTGCAATCGCTAAAGAAAGTGCTGTCTTTTTCATTTTAATTTTCCATTCCATTCGTAGTTTTAAAAGCTGTTTGTAACGTTGTTTTTAAGTTCGAGGTGATTATGTTTTATGAATGTTACAGAAATATGACGTTATGGCAATATGACAAAAATATTTCAATTTTTGTCATTAGTAATTCTTGTTATGGATCAGGAGCTTAGAACTAGTGATGCTCAATTGGTCTCACTAAAAATAAAAATATCCACCCTAAATAACAAAAAAACCCACTAATTATGTGGGTTTTAATAACTTTAAAGCATTATGAGTTACTTAATCTGGTGCAACCACACGCTGTTTAAACGCTAGTTAATTGGCACCAAATTAATTGCTATTATTTAACTTTGCGGGTCAATTTGTGCCTGCTCTTCCATCTCAGAAAGAGAGCTATGACGAACATCGGCCCCGCTCACTAAATAAATCACTTGCTCACTAATGTTACGAGCATGATCACCAATGCGCTCAATGGCACGTAAAATCCATAAGATGTTAATCGCTTGGCCAATAGAGCGAGGGTCTTCCATCATATAGGTGCTTAGTTCACGAATTGCTGATGCATATTGTTCATCAACCATTTTATCGCTACGCACAACATCAATCGCCCCTTCAATATCATGACGCGCAAATGCATCAAGTGCATCTGAAATCATCTCGATAACGGCACTGCCCATATGGCGAATCGATTGATTACACATTTTAGAGCCAGCCTGATTGCCATTAGCAACTTCTAAGGCATGAATAGCAATTTTAGCCGCTTCGTCTCCCATGCGTTCTAAATCACGAACAACACGAGAAACGGCAAGTACCATGCGCAAATCAGAAGCAGCAGGTTGGCGACGTACAAGAATGTGTGTGCATTCTTGATCAATGTTTATTTCCATCTCATCAACATCATCTTCACGCTGAATGATTTTATCGGCAGAGCTGGTATTGCCGGTGCAGATTGCTTCAATTGCATCAGCAACTTGACGTTGTACTAATCCACCCATCGCAAGCATTTGATTGCGAATATCTTGTAGGTCCGCGTTGAATTGCTGTGATATGTGTTGGTTGAAATTCATGTCCATTATCTTATCCTTATTTAAGACTGGCCGATGGTCATCAGGCCTTAATTAAAACGATCGGTGTGAGCGCTCTATCCAAAACGGCCAGTAATATAAGCTTCCGTCAATTCGTGCTGCGGGGTCGTAAAAACTTGCTTAGTTGGGTTCACTTCAATCAATTGACCTAGGTGAAAGTAAGCTGTGCGTTGTGAAACACGCGCCGCTTGCTGCATTGAGTGAGTTACGATGGCGATGGTGTACTTTTCGCGCAAATCATCAATAAGCTCTTCAATTTTTGCAGTTGCAATAGGGTCCAGTGCTGAACACGGTTCATCCATTAAAATTACTTCTGGGTCAACGGCAATGGTACGCGCAATACATAGGCGTTGCTGTTGACCACCAGAAAGGCCAGTACCTGGAGAATGTAAGCGATCTTTCACTTCATTCCACAGGCCAGCACGCTGTAAGCTTTTCTCAACGGTTTCGTCTAGTTCAGTGCGATTTTGTGCCAAGCCGTGGATGCGCGGGCCATAAGCCACGTTGTCATAGATTGATTTAGGAAATGGGTTTGGTTTTTGAAATACCATACCAACACGTGCGCGTAGCGGTACTGTATCGACATCGGCACCATAGATGTTTTCATTATCGAGTAAAATCTCACCCTTAATTTTGCAAATATCAATGGTATCGTTCATGCGATTAAGAGTACGCAAGAAAGTCGATTTACCACAACCGGAAGGGCCAATTAAGGCAATTACTTCGTTGGCGCCAATGTCTAAACTTACGTCAAAAATAGCTTGTTTATCACCATAAAAAACATCCACATTACGCGCTGCAAGTTTTGGGTTGCTGCTTAGTGGAACGCCTGTGGTTACGTGATTCTCAATGTGTTGCATAGTTGTGCTCATATTCAATTATCTCTTCAGCTCTTGCTGTAAATTCTATCTGATAGGATCTTTTAGTTAAGGCTGCTTGGTCTACCAGCGACGCTCTAGGCGACGACGTAAAATTACAGCTGTGGTATTCATCAATACCAAAAATGACAATAAAACTAAAATGGCTCCCGAAGTACGTTCCATGAAGGCGCGCTCAGGGCTATCGGACCATAAGAAAATCTGTACGGGTAAAACCGTTGATGGATCATTAATGAAACCTGGTACGTCGACCACGAAAGCAACCATCCCAATCATTAATAACGGTGCTGTTTCACCTAATGCTTGTGCCATACCAAGAATGGTACCTGTTAGCATGCCAGGCATTGCTAGTGGTAATACGTGGTGAAAAACAACTTGGTTTTTTGAAGCACCTAAGCCATATGCCGCTTCACGAATTGAAGGTGGGACCGATTTAATCGCTGCACGAGCAGAAATGATAATCGTCGGCAGTGTCATCAGAGTTAACACCAAACCACCCAATAGAGGCGTTGATCGTGCGACACCAAAAATATTAATAAAAATAGCCATGCCTAATAAACCAAAAATGATCGAAGGTACTGCGGCTAGGTTGTTAATATTGATTTCAACAATTTCTGTTAGGCGGTTGCGCGGAGCAAATTCTTCTAAATAAATCGCAGCAGCAACACCAATAGGGAAAGATAATAAAAGCGTAACCATCAATGTTAATAGCGTACCTTTAATTGCTCCATGGATACCTGCTAGTTCTGGCTCACGAGAGTCACCATTGGTAAAAAACAATGTATTGAAGTGAGTGTCTAAGCGACCTTCTTCAACCCAATTATTTAACCAGCTCAACTGCTTTGTAGAGAGGCGGTCATTGGTTTCATCGGTACTTAAATCGCGATCGTGTTTAAACCACTGGTCGACATCATCATCCATTAATAATTCGACGCTAACTGTCGTATCAAGAATTTTAGGGTTGGCCAACAGCAATTCTTGTAATTGCCAAGATGCTCCTGGGCTAATCAATTTAAACAACTCGCGCGTTTCTTTACGGCCACTTGGCTTAAAGTTTTTAGCGAATTGGCGCTTGATTAAGCCCTCAAAGTTAGCAAAACGAACTTCATCGACTTTGCTATCTTTGGTTAGGTTTAAATAACTGCTGTCTAAAAAGACTTCGGTTGTTAAGCTCGTTTGTTTAAACGCCGAGGTGCCTTTACTGGCGATATCGGTGAATAAAACCACTAGGCATAGCATACCAAAGAAAACAGACGCCATTCCGTAGAAGCGAAAACGTGTTTCTGCAGCGCGGCGGCGGCCTAAACTTAGTTCAACCTTTTGACGGGTTGTTAGCTGTGTCGGTTTCATATTATTCGACTCAGTTGAAGTATTTGAATTGGGTGTTTTTGAATCAATCATATTGCTCTCTATATTTCTGAACAATTTTTAAGGCAACAAAGTTTAAAATAAGCGTGACTAGGAATAGCACCAAACCTAAGGCAAAAGCTGCGAGAGTTTTCGGTGAATCAAATTCTTGGTCACCTACTAATAGGGTCACAATTTGAACCGTTACGGTAGTTACACTGTCGAGTGGGTTTGCTGTTAAATTTGCCGCTAAGCCTGCAGCCATGGCAACAATCATCGTTTCACCAATTGCGCGAGAAACCGCTAGCATAACTGCACCAACAATACCTGGGAGAGCAGCAGGAATAACAACCTGGCGAATAGTTTCGTTTTTGGTAGCCCCTAAACCGTAGCTTCCGTCACGCATTGATTGCGGAACGGCGTTGATTACGTCATCGGATAGCGAAGAAACAAAAGGAATAATCATTACGCCCATTACTAGGCCAGCAGCTAATGCGCTTTCAGATGAGACTTCTAAACCTAAGTCCGTGCCTAATATGCGTATTAAGGGAGCAACTGTTAGTGCTGCGAAAAAGCCATACACAACGGTTGGAATACCAGCTAATACTTCTAACGCTGGTTTTGCATATTGGCGCACATTACTACTTGCGTACTCAGACAGGTAAATCGCGGCCATCAAACCGATTGGAACGGCAATTATCATAGCAATGGAAGATATTAATAATGTCCCTGCAAATAACGGTACGGCACCAAAGCTACCAGAAGACCCAGATTGATCTGCGCGCAAAGCGACTTGCGGTGACCAAGTGGTACCAAATAAAAATTCTAGTGGATTGACTT
>OJBJ01000244.1_pt1 | contig 12936 bp, 11 predicted proteins | sample 1590621 | NCBI WGS metagenome assembly OJBJ01 (sample SAMN05416808, study PRJEB24817) | seawater metagenome | isolation source: Sea water | place: Canada:Atlantic | collected 2013-11 | reverse complement strand
ACCGTAAAGCCTTTGGTCGCTCAATTTCTTCATTCCAAAATACTCAGTTTAAATTAGCTGAAATGTCTGCAACACTCACCATGGCTCGCGTATTTGTTGATAAGTGTTTAGAGCTGCATTTAAAGAGAAAGTTAGACTCGGTGACAGCAGCTAAGTTAAAGTTACTGACTACTGACATTCAGTGTGACGTTGTGGATGAATGCCTACAGCTGCACGGTGGTTATGGTTACATGTGGGAATACCCAGTTGCTCGTGCTTATGCGGATTGCCGTGTACAGAAAATTTATGCGGGCACTAACGAAATCATGAAGCTGATTATTGGTCGCTCTATGATCTAGCACTACTGTAATTAACCCCTAAAAGGTTTATGTACTTCCTAGGATGCTATTGAGTAATTTACTGAATAGCATTCTTTTTTATGTTTATTTATATATTTTTTATTTCTAAAAATATTATTGCTTCATTACGTATAACCACATCAATCCTATTTATAATAACGACTCATTAAGGATACCGATACTATGCCTTTGCCTTTATCCGGTTTAAAAATTCTAGATTTCACTACCCTTCTACCGGGGCCTTACGCGACTCAAATCTTAGCGGATATGGGTGCTGAAGTGCTGCGAGTTGAGTCACCGACTCGTCCAGATTTAGTTAAGTTTATGCCACCTTTTGTCGGCACTGGCAAAGATCGCGTTTCTGCAGCGCACGCTACTTTAAATCGTAACAAGAAAAGCATTGCCTTAGATTTAAAAAAAGAAGGCGCTACCGAGATTGTTCATAAGCTGGTTGCAGAATACGACATTGTTCTTGAACAATTTAGACCCGGAGTTATGCAGCGTTTAGGATTGGATTTTGCTAGCTTACAAAAAATTCAGCCCAAGTTAATTTATTGTTCAATTACCGGCTATGGTCAAACGGGTCCGCTAAAAGATCGCGCAGGCCACGACATTAACTACTTAGCCTTATCAGGGCTAGCGAGTTTTTCTGGTAGAACTGATACTGGCCCCGTACTTTCTGCTACACAAATCGCCGATGTTGCTGGCGGTTCACACAATGCGGTGATGGCTATTTTGGCGGCAGTGATTCAGCGCTCCACCACAGGAGCTGGTCAGCACTTGGACATCAGCATGAGTGATGCAGCCATGGCACTCACAACCATGTTTGGCTCCAATGCCATTGCCAGCGGTGAAGACCCTAGCTGTGGAAAAGAAATGCTCAATGGCGGCTTATTCTACGACTATTACCAAACATCGGATGATCGTCATATTTCAATTGGTAGCTTAGAGCCTAATTTTGCTATGGCATTGCTGGCCGTATTAGATCTTGGCGACTGGAAAAATAAAGTAGCCGATCAAAACTATGAAGCTCAGCAAGCATTAAAATCCGCGATTAGCGAAAAAGTTAAGACTCAGCCTTTAGCCCATTGGCAAGCAGAGTTTGCTAAAGTCGATGCCTGTGTTGAACCGGTCTTAACTATGAATGAAGCCTTCGAACACCCTCATTTTATTGAACGCGGTATGGTAACCGATGCCTTTGATGAAGCAGGAACGGCGATTAAACAAATCAATACTTCTTTGCCGTTTAAAACCCAAGCACCGTATACATCAGGCGGTAAGCTAGGGGCTAATTCTGTCGATGTATTGCAACAACTTGGCTATAGCGATGTCGACATCGAACAACTAAAACAAAACCGCACTATTTAATGCACTATTAACGCACTAATAAATCTCGCTTCCCCTCTCAATTTCATTGGTTTAAGCTGACCTTATTTTATTAAGGCGCTTAACCATGGAATTTAGCTTCGAACTTCTCGCTTTGCTCTCTTTGGTTGCAATGGCGGCTGGATTCATTGACGCTATTGCCGGCGGTGGTGGCCTGCTCACTATTCCCGCGCTGCTGTTTACAGGCATGGCACCGGTACAAGCTATCGCAACTAACAAACTGCAAGCTTGTTTTGGCAGCTTTACTGCAACCCATTTTTTTATTAAACAAAAGTTAGTCGAGCCTAAGCAACAAATGGGTGGGATTATTGCCGCAACTATTGGGGCAACCCTTGGGGCTTTAGCAATTCAAGCACTTGATTCAAATATTTTAATTTCAATCTTACCTTTTGCCTTAATCGCAATTGCCTGCTATTTGCTATTCGCCAAGAATTTGGGCCAAGTAACTGCTAACAGCAGACTAAAAAAGAAGACTTTTAATGCAACATTTATAACTAGCATTGGTTTTTACGATGGATTTTTTGGCCCAGGCACCGGAACTTTTTTTACCTTAAGCTACTGCAAAATGCAGGCACTTAATTTAATACAAGCAACTGCTCACGCTAAACTTATGAATTTTACCACCAATATTATTTCTTTAGTGGTATTCATATTATCCGATCAGATTGTATGGATTGTTGGCCTAGCGATGGCTGCAGGGCAAGTTATTGGCGCACGTATAGGCGCTGCAACGGCTGTAAAACAAGGCACTGACTTTATTCGTTATATGACCGTTGCCGTGTGCATTGTTATGAGTATAAGTTTGCTGATGAAATAATATTAACTGAACTTAACCAGCTTAATATTATTTCATGTACTTTTAATTAAAATGTATTTCTTTTAATTATTATCTCGCTGGTGAGCACACTTACCTGCCACATAAGTCGCTTTTACCGCACGATCATCACCTAAAATAATCATGGCAAATAATTTTTCTGCCAATGTTTTACATTTTTCTTGCTTCAGCGACATGATCGGTGTGCTGTTAAAATCCAAAACAACAAAATCTGCTTCGTTGCCTGTTTTAAACGAGCCAATTTTATCTTCAAGCTGCAATGTTTTTGCATTCCCCAAAGTAGCCAAATACAGGCTTTTTAATGGCGATAGTTTATTACCGTTTAATTGCGTAACTTTGTAGGCTTCACTGAGTGTTTGCAACATAGAAAAACTGGTGCCACCTCCCACATCAGTCGCAACGCTGTAAGCCACTTGCTGCTCTTCTAATTCTTTAATATCGAGTAAACCACTGCCTAAAAATAAGTTTGACGTTGGGCAAAAAGAAACACTGGATTTGGTTTCACGTAAGCGTTGATGTTCACGATTAGTTAAATGGATACCATGAGCAAACACACTGCGCTTACCCAAGAGATTATATTGGTCATATACATCTAAATAGTCTTTCGCTTGCGGAAACAGCTCGGCAACAAAAGCCATTTCATCTTTGTTTTCTGAAATGTGCGTTTGCATGTATACATCTGGATATTCGCTTAAAAGCTGCTCTGCTTTTTGCAACTGTGCATGGGTTGAGGTAATGGCAAACCGAGGGGTTACTGCATACAGCTGACGATCTTTATTATGCCAAGTTTCAATTAACGACTTGCTATCGGCATAACTACTTTCTGGCGTGTCGCATAAAAACTCGGGGGCATTACGATCCATCATTACTTTGCCGCAAATCATGCGGGTATTACGCTGTTGGGATGCTTCAAAAAAAGCCTCAACCGATTGTTTGTGCACGGTACCAAATACCATGGCGGTAGTCGTGCCGCATTTTAATAATTCATCTAAAAAGAAATTGGCTATGTTGCTGGCATACGCTTTGTCTTCGAACTGGCCTTCAGCAGGAAAAGTGTAGTTATTTAACCAGTCCATAAGCTGTTCGCCATAAGAAGCAATCACCTCAACTTGTGGATAATGAATATGAGTATCGATTAAGCCAGGAATTATCAAATAATTTGAGTAGTCGACTATTTGAAAGTCTGTTTGTGTGATGTTTGCCTGATTATCAGTATTCAAGGCAGCCAGAATATCAGCAGCCTCTCCTATGGTTTTTATCTTGCCGTTATCAACGACTAAAGCACCATCTTGGAAAAACTGATAAGCATTTTCACCATCGACATCAGGGTCGGAAAGAAAGTTAAGAATGGCGGCTCGATATACAGTCGTGCTCTGAGTATTCATAATGTGTTCCATTTTAAATTGTGGATTATTAATTGTGCATAACAGAAAAGCTTCTGATTAATCTTAAGTTTATTTCCTGACTACATAGTTAACTTTTATTTTTTTAAGTTATTTTTAAAACTACAGAGCAAGGCAATTTAACACAACAAATCGTTCTATTTAGAGTCGAATTCTCGATTTAAACCGTGTTTAGCTCAATACTCACAAAAAGTTTAACTTTATGTCTCGATATAAGCTGACCTTATGAACAATATTTTGTGATTAATTTATTTTTACCGCATTATAACCCACTTTTTGCACAGAAATAGCCTAACAAAACTGGCCAACTGGTCAGGAATTTATTTATGAATCAAATCGAACTGTACAATATCACCAAGCGTTATCCCGGATGTATTGCTAACCAAGCTGTTGAATTAAAAGTAGGCGCTGGTGAAATACACGCCTTGCTTGGAGAGAATGGCGCAGGCAAAAGTACCTTAATGAAGATTATCTATGGCGTTGTAAAACCTGATGAAGGTATTATGCACTGGGAAGGTGAGGTTATTTCGGTCAAAGGGCCTTCACATGCTCGTGATCTGGGCATTGGCATGGTGTTTCAGCACTTCTCTTTGTTTGAAACTCTAACCGTCGCAGAAAACATCGCTCTCAGTTTACCAAAAGCTGAATCAGCCTCAATGGATCATTTAAAGCAACGTATCATTGAGGTATCTGAACATTATGGGATGAAGTTAGATCCTAACCGTCACGTTCATACCCTGTCGATTGGTGAGCAACAACGAGTTGAAATTGTGCGCTGTCTTTTACAAGATGTAAAACTATTGATTTTGGATGAACCCACCTCTGTTTTAACCCCACAAGAAGTAGATACTCTTTTTAAAACCCTTCGCCTGCTATCAAAAGAAGGCTGCAGTATTTTATTTATTTCTCATAAGCTTGATGAAGTAAGAGCTTTATGTGATCACGCTACCATTCTTAAAGCCGGTAAAGTCAGCGGTCACTGTATTCCTAAAGACACCACTACCGAAGAGCTTGCCCGTCTTATGGTAGGTGACGATACCCCACTTACCGAAGACTATAAAAAAGCTGAAGGTGACCATACTTTTTTAACCATCGCTAATTTAAGTTATGAGTCTGATGATCCATTTGCCTGTACTTTGAAAAATGTTTCATTAGAAGTAAAAGCGGGCGAGATTTTAGGCATTGCTGGTGTTGCGGGTAATGGCCAAGAAGAATTGCTTAATCTTATTAGTGGTGAAGATACCAGCAAAAAAGATACGGTTCTGTTTGACGGTAAAGCGATAGGCAATTTAACTCCCGAAAAACGTCGAATATTAGGTCTAGGCTTTGTGCCTGAAGAGCGTTTGGGCCGTGGCGCTGTGCCTAATATGTCTTTGCAAGAAAATGGTTTACTCACCGGTTACCAAGGCGATTTAACTCAAAACGGCCTGATTAAAACCAGCAAAGTTAAAGCTTTTGCTCACCGAATTATTGACCGCTTTAATGTGAAGTCTTCTGGCATTGATGCTCAAGCAAAATCACTCTCCGGTGGTAATTTACAGAAATACATCATTGGCCGTGAAATCTTACAAAACCCCAAGTTGCTGGTGTGCTCTCACCCCACTTGGGGAGTTGATATTGGCGCGGCTATTTTGATTCGTCATGAACTGATTAAATTGCGTGACGAAGGCTGCGCCGTATTGGTGGTGTCTGAAGATATTGATGAGCTTTATTCGATTAGCGATCGCATTTGTGCCATTTGTGATGGCGAAATTTCTCCGATTGCACCGACTCACGATGTATCCATCAATCAACTTGGAATGTGGATGGCAGGTGACTTTTCATATTTTCAAGAAAGTAATCAAGCGGAAAAATGATGTTGAATATTACTCTAGAAAAAAGACCTTCCGACTCTAAAACCATGGCGTATTTATCGCCTATTTTTGCCATTTTATTAACACTGGTAAGTGGCGGTTTATTATTCACACTATTAGGTAAAGATCCTTTTCATGCACTTTACACTTTTTTTGTTCTGCCATTAACCGATGTATATGGTTGGACTGAACTGGCGGTTAAAGTGGCACCACTTACCTTGTGTGCAATGGGGCTGATGCTGTGCTTTAAAGCAAGAATTTGGAATATTGGTGCTGAAGGCCAATTTATTCTAGGGGGGTTAGGCGGTGGTTATATTGCTTTAGAACTTATGAACGCCGAAGGTTTTTGGGTGTTACCTTTAGTTTTGTTTTTTGGCGCACTGTCAGGTTTGTTATGGGCAGCATTAACCGCTTTATTAAAGACACGTTTTGGTGCCAATGAGATTTTAACCACCATTATGTTGAATTATATCGCGCTAAACTGGTTGCTTTATAGTGTGCATGGGCCGCTAAAAGACCCAGATGGTTTTAACTTTCCCGAATCCGCTTTGTTTTCTGAATTCGCCACACTGCCAGTTTTGTCAGATGATTATCGCTTGAACATCAGTATATTCTTTGCCTTATTTGCCGTCGCCGCTATTTGGGCTTTAATGTCTAAAACGTTACTGGGTTTTCAGATTTCGGTATTAGGTGAAGATAAAGCAGCCGCACGTTTTGCCGGCTTTAAAGCTGAACGCTTAACGTGGTTTGCCTTACTAACCTGCGGAGCATTAGCAGGTCTTGCTGGAGTAAGTGAAGTCACCGGTTCGATAGGCCAGCTTAATCCTTATATTTCTCCAGGCTATGGTTACGCGGCCATTATTGTAGTTTTTTTAGGGCGAATGCACCCCGTTGGTATTCTGTTTGCCAGTATGCTCTTGGCGTTAACGTATATGGGCGGAGAGATGGCGCAAATGGATTTAGCCTTACCTAAATCGCTAACCGGTTTGTTTCAAGGCATGTTGTTATTTTATTTATTAGCCTGCGATTTATTAATTAGCTATCGCGTTGTGCGCAAACCTTCTGCTCGCTCAGCAAGCAGTTCTTCTTCCAACTCTGCACAAGCTTAGGGTCTAGAACAATGGATTTTGAATTATTTACCAATATTTTATTTGCGACATTACGCACCGGTACGCCGCTGATTCTGATTGCTTTAGGTGAAATGGTCTGTGAAAAATCAGGCGTATTAAACCTTGGCCAAGAAGGCATGGTATTAATGGGAGCAGCGCTTGGTTTTATTGCTGCAGTTGTTACCGGCCACGCTGGTTTAGGTATTATTGCAGCTATTATCGCCGGTATGATGATGTCTGTTTTATTTGCTTTTTTAGCTGTTACCTTGGTCTCTAATCAGGTAGCAACAGGATTAGCGTTAACTATTTTTGGTACCGGATTAAGCGGATTTTTAGGTGCCGGTTATGTTGGTATGGCAATCGAAGGCATACAGCCTTTTCCGATTCCGTTTTTAAGCGACATCCCCGTTATTGGTAAGGTGTTATTTTCACATGATCCCTTGGTGTACTTCTCTTGGCTTATGTTTGCCCTTATTTTCTGGTGCTTTCGCAGCACTCGCTTAGGTTTAACGATTCGCGCTGTGGGTGAAAATCCAGAAGCCGCTAACGCTATTGGTATTCCAGTAATGAAAGTTCGCTACGGCGCTATTTTATTTGGTGGCGCAATGGCTGGTTTGGCTGGCGCTTACCTGTCTCTTGTTTATACGCCTATGTGGAGCGAAGGTATGGCTGCTGGTCGCGGCTGGATCGCATTGGCGCTAGTGGTTTTTGCTAGCTGGAAAGCCGAACGTATTTTATTAGGTGCATACTTGTTTGGCGCTGCCAGCATTATGCACTTAGTGCTGCAAGGTTTAGGTTTTGAAGCATCGCCTAATCTTCTTGCTATGCTTCCTTATGCGGCAACTATTATTGTTCTGGTAATTATTGCCAGCGATGCTGCTAAAGCAAAACTAAACACTCCCCTTGCACTGGGTCAGCCTTATCGGCCTCAAGTGTAGTTTTAAACCAAAGTAGATGAGAAGGAAACAGAAGTATGAAGGCTCATAAAATGCGTTCAAATAAACTGGCTAATTTAGCAATCACCGCCGCCTTGGCTCTGGGTGTTAATACGGCAAATGCTGACGACCCATTAAAGGTCGGTTTTGTTTATGTTGGTCCTACCGGCGATGCGGGTTGGTCTTATGGCCACGACCAAGGTCGTAAATACATTGTTGAAAAATTCGGCGATAAAGTTGAAACCAACTATGTAGAAAGTGTTGCTGAAGGTGCTGACTCTGAACGCGTTATTCGCCAGCTGGCTGCTAAAGGCCACGACCTTATTTTTACCACTTCTTTTGGCTACATGAATCCTACTTTAAAAGTAGCAAAGCGTTTTAAAAACGTTAAATTTGAACACGCTACGGGTTATAAACGTGGTAAAAATACCGGCACTTACTTTGCTCGTGCTTACCAAGGCCGTTATTTAACCGGTTTAATTGCCGGTAAAATGACCAAATCAAACGTGATTGGCTACGTAGGTTCTTTCCCTATTCCTGAAGTGATCCGTGGCATCAATGCTTTTACTAAAGGGGCTCAAGAAGTTAACCCTAATGTAACTGTAAAAGTGGTTTGGGCTTCTACTTGGTATGATCCAGCAAAAGAACGCGAAGCCGCTGAAACCTTAATGTTGCAAGGTGCCGACGTACTGACTCAACACACCGACTCTGCTGCGGTTATTCAAGCTGCTGAATCTAAAGGCAACTATGCCATCGGTTATCACACTGATATGAGCGCATACGGTGCTAAAGCACACCTAACCTCGACTATTCATACTTGGGGTCCACTATACGCAGCAAAAGTTCAAGCAGTTATGGATGGCACGTGGAAGTCAGAAGACTTATGGCCAGGTATTGCCGAAGGTGTAACAGATTTAGCACCGCTAAATGATGCTATTCCTGCTGACGTTAAAGCACTGGTAGCCAGCAAAAAGCAGGCTATTAAAGATGGCACTATGCGTGTATTCGATGGCCCTGTTTACGACCAGTCTGGCAAAGAAGTACTAGGTACTGGCGAAACTATGGATGACGCTGCACTGAAGACTTTTAACTGGTACGTTAAAGGTGTTGAAGGCAAGCTACCTAAATCTTAGTAATAAATAACTTAGATTTTACACTGCTCAAATGAATGGCTTTACTCGGTATCGATAAACTGAGTAAGGCTATTTTTTTATGGATAACTTTTACGTTATTGATCCGTTAAACATTAAAATTTTAGTTACCAAACTCACTCTGTTATGATATTAAATCATATTATTCATCGGATGATGTCACCTTATACTATTATCAACGAGGCTAATGGTGAGCGTAACTAAAAAGTACAAACCGGGTAAAATCCGTGAGCTAAATAGTCAAAAGATTTTGCATGCTGCGGAAGTTGAATTCGTAAAACATGGATACAAGGGTACAAGCATGCAGTCTATCTCAGACGCTGCTGGCTTACCTAAAGCAAACCTTCATTATTACTTTACCAATAAGGCGAAACTCTACAACGCTGTACTTGCCGACATTGTGCAACGTTGGAATGAAGTATTAGCGGATATTACTGTAGAGGATGATCCTGCAGAAACGCTTGAATTTTATATTCGCACCAAAGTTGATCTTGCTATCCGCTACCCCAATGCCTCTAAAATTTTTGCTACCGAGGTTATTCAAGGCGCGCCCAATGTTAAAGCATATTTAAAAACCGAGTTACGAACTTGGCTTAAGGCTAAAACTAAGATTATTGAAACTTGGATCGAACAAGGGAAGATGGCGAAGGTAGACCCTGAGCATTTGTTCTTTATGATTTGGTCAACAGCTCAGCATTATGCTGACTTTGAGGCACAAATCTTAACCATTACAAACAAACTTGAATATGAAGCAGAAGATATTGAGCGAATTAGTCGATTTTTATGTCACATGATTTTAACAGGGTGTGGATTAACCCCATCAAAACCTCTGTAGATTGTAAAATTTTGTTGCGTGCTATTATTTTTCAATCACTATATCTGACCAATGTGTTAACATTTGCTCAAGTAAATTGATTTACATCAATATTTTGTTGCACCCTAGATAGCTCTTAAGCTAAGAGCTTAGCAACCGATAAAGCAATGCAGGATGTATTGCTTTATCGAAATTTACTTCCAGCGTTTTTTTGCCATCAATTTTCAATATCTAGTTTCAACAAGCAACTATTTAGATTTTACCTCATCGGCTAGTTCTTCATTAAGTTCACGAAATACTAGTACTCGCGCAACCATAAAGTTAAAGCCCATTCCCATTAATACACCGATAATTAGTGCCATAAACGGATTTTCAATAAAATACGGGACATAGTCTGTTAGCAACATGTAACTACCAAAGTTAATGGCAAAACCACCCAACGACGTGATTACAAAAGAAATCCACTGAGTCAGCTTCTTAGTCTTTTTACGATCAGTAAAAGTAACCGTTCTGTTCCAAAACCAGTTCCAAGTCACAGCAGGCCAAAAAGATATTGCACGTGCAACAGTATGATTTAGCCCAAAGAACAGCTGCAAACTAAAATAAATAAGGCTGTCGACAATGAAGCCCGTGCCGCCAACAATCCCGAATTGTAAAAATTCAGAAGCCGTTGGAAACTTAAACTTATACAAACGACGCAGGTGTTTTAAATATAAAAGCTGTTCTTTAAAATCGAGCTTACTTTCACCAAACTCGCGATCTTTGAAGTGAATAGGCTGCTCTGCAGGGTTTTCAAACTCACCCTTAACCATAATCTCTAAACCGATTTTATAGCCAGTTGGCGCTAAATCTTTTGTGCTACCTAAGCGTTCACGCTCAAAAGAGAAAAACCCCGACATAGGGTCTTTTACGTGGCACAGTGGCAAAGCTAACCAAGTTGCAATCTTAGAGTTTAATAATCTAAAAAATCCCCAGTCTTCGTCAAATGATCCACCTTCTACATAACGAGAACCAACCACAAAATCTGCTTGTTTGGTTTTTAAACGTTCAATCATATGCGGTATAGCAGTTGCTGGGTGTGATAAATCACAATCCATAACTACAATATATTTACCAACGGCTTCTTCAATTCCACGAATAACCGCTGTCGACAATCCACGCTCTTCAGTACGTACAATTATACGAGCAGGAATGTCATGAGACAGTTTAGCGACCGCATCAAAAGAACCATCTTGGGAGTCATCATCTACATAGATGATTTCAAAAGTTTCACCGACTAAGGCAGCATTAATTTCTGCAGCAATCAGCGGGATATTCTCCACTTCTTGGTAAGTAGGAATAACGACTGAAATATTTATATCCGACATATTTTGTAAACCACTTTTTCAAAACCTGCTATTACACCCTGCTATTGCACATAACTAGCAAGCAAGGCTTTATTGACTATTTACTACTTTTTTATTTCATCAATTTTAGTCGTTGAATCAATATAATGATGACATCGATAAAGTTTAAAGTAATTCACATAAGAAGAATCGATTTTAACTTCAAGCTCATCAACAAACTCACATTGTTTAAATTGCTTAAGTAACTTAGTTTTAAATCCTTTACGGTCTGCATGCAGTAATAACAAACCAGAATTACCATCTTCAGCAGAACCAAACCAAAGATCAAACTGATCGAATCGTGAGTCGAGTACTTTAACAGGCATTGGACGTGCATACCATGCAACCCTAGAAGCATGTGACCAATTGGGTATAAAGATTACGTCGCTATCAACTGCATTGTCAGTGATGAGAATTGCGGCTTCTTTCCAGCCAATTAAATCAGCTAAGGGATGACGATAATCATCAAAAGCGATCTTAGGATAACTAATAAGTATTTGGACAACGAGGGTGAGCAAAAGACTAACCGTTGCCAAACCAATAAATACCCGTTTGAAAACAGTACGCTTTAATGATGAGAGAATAACCACTGCAATAAGTGGCATCATAAAAATCACACCAAGCTCTGTCCAATGAGGTAATGAACGTCCCTTAGCCGATAAAATCGAAAATAAAACTAAAATAGGTAGCGCAAAAATCAACCATATTTTAGCGGTTTTATTGTTACGTAATTGCCAAATTGCAATCAGGCCTGCAATATAAATTAAGGGGCCAAAAGCTGCTAGTTGGGTAACTTGCATCCTTAAAGCGTCAATAATACTAAATTCAGATTTACCCGCGCTGTGATTTAACTGGTAAAGGAATGAAATCCATTCATTTTGCATATTCCAATACAACACAGGAAAAATACAAACAGCAGCCACGATACCAGCAACGTACAAACCTAGTTGTGAGAACAATCGTATTTTAAATTGCAGATATAAAACTATAAAAGTAGAAAGGGCTAAGGTAACACCCGTGTACTTACTCAAACCGGCAGCCCCTAGTATCAAACCAAGCAAAAACCAGTCAGTGATCTTTTGCCCTTCATTCTGCTCGATTCTTCTTAACATCCAAATATTAAGCAAACCAGCCAATATTAAAGGAGTCTCGGGAATCATGCCGAAAGGTAAAATTTGCAAGATAGGCGCAGTGATAAAAAGTAAAATTGTTAAATAAGCAGCATTCTCCCCAAAGTCACTTTTCGCTAATTTAAATAATAATAAAAGCGAAAACGTACTTAAAATAATTGGAATACCCCTTAAGGAAAATTCTGATTCAGAAAAGAGTAAAGCGAACGACTGCATCCAACCAACCATAGGAGGGTGATCAAAGTAAGACCAATCTAGAAAACTCCCATACAAAGCGTAATGAGCTTCATCTGCAGAAAATGGTAACAACCAGGCATGAAGCAATGCCAATAAGCTATAAAGACCGAGTGAGCCTAAAGTAAGTATTCTTAGCGACATGATAAATACGCTGCTTAATTAAAGATTTTATGGGACACCATTGTAATCTAATGCACCTTCTCTCGTCATGTTAATGAATAAAGATTTATGAGTTATGAGAACAGCGGTTGAAATAGGTAATTAAACCCATTTTCTTTTTAACTGAGTTGCCCTGCACTTTTCTACAGACGAAAAAAAACCCTAACAGGCAGACCTGTTAGGGTTTTTAGAATAAGAGCT
>OJBJ01000237.1_pt1 | contig 13107 bp, 9 predicted proteins | sample 1590621 | NCBI WGS metagenome assembly OJBJ01 (sample SAMN05416808, study PRJEB24817) | seawater metagenome | isolation source: Sea water | place: Canada:Atlantic | collected 2013-11 | reverse complement strand
AAAAGAAAAAGCCACTATAACTACCAGCAAAACCACAATAGCAAACAGCAATAATGGAACATCCATATTTCACCTAATTACTTTCATTAAAGTCTCCAAATACACCCGACGGCGTTTCAGCTGAAACGCTTTTTTGCCTTGCAGGCCCCATGAACTGGTTTCCATTCAGCCAAAATCCATTTCCACTTTAAAACGTGCTTCTTCCCCAGCAATCAAGAAAGAGGCTAAGGAAGGCTAATTAATGCTAGCTTACTCTTTAGTTGAGTTTTTTGTCACCTGCATACCTTCCAATACAGAGAAGACCTTCCAACTACCCGCCTTAGTTGACCCTATGCGTTGTAGCATCTTTTTGTCTTGTAATTTCTTTAAGTGATACTTAATACCATCCTCAGTAATTATCGAAAAGCCTTGCCTCACCTAAAAGATACCCGTTAATGTGAATTGTATTAGCCTAACATCGACTGCTAGGCCGTAACTCAAATCACACCGACAAAAGAATACTAGGATCTTTAATAGCAACCTTACACAAAACCAATGCGCTGCCTGCAGGTTTAAAACGCCCTTGCTCCCAATCTCTTAAAGTAGCCACAGGAGTATTAATAAGCTTGGCAAACTTTGCTTGCGACAAATGCAGACTTGAACGAGCTTTTTGAAGCAACAGCTGCTCGGGAGTATATTGACGAGCAATATTACCCGCCTTCATTTCAGTGAGTGATTCACGCAAGCCTTCTATCGACTCACCCGCATCATCTTCGATCGCTTGTGCAATGCGTTCAATATTCATATTAGTGCACCTCTTTAATTTTCTTTGCGCTCATGTTTGATTGCTCTGTTTTCTTATAGATCGCTACTAAACAAAGTAAATCTTCACTCACATTAAAATAGATTACCCGAACACCGCCACGCTTGCCTTGGCCACCAAGGTTCCAGCGTATTTTACGCGCACCTTCCGCATTAGGGATAACATCCCCAGCGTCAGGATTATCAGCAATATAAGTAACAAATGCCAAGCGCTCATCTTCTGCCCAAATTTTATCGGCTTGTTTCTTAAAAGTGTCGGTTTCATAAACTGTTTTCATACATCAACTATACGGGTATTCCGTATAATGGCAAGCCAGAATAAAAGTTTTCAAGGTGACATTCCTACCCCAACAATTTCTCACGCGCACGGGTCATACCCACATACAACAACTGCACCTCTTCGACATGATTCTTCAACGTACCCAAGCCCGCTAAAATAACCGCTTTAAACTCCAGCCCCTTAATACTCTGGCGAGGTATTGAAGAGCATTACTTAACGAAAAAACTAACTCTAATCACCCAATAAACTCCAACTTCAAATATTCCGACAGCTCATTATCAAGCCCAGTAACAACACTCATAGGCTTCTCACCTTCATGTGATACATATTCCATGGGCCCACAATAATAAAACGGCGCAGCCTTCTTAGCCTCCATTTTGTTCTTACGCACAAACAAATGCAGTTTGCTGCCATTGGCCTTATGATTAATGAGACCTCTACCACGACCACTATCTGGCCCTACGCTATTTTGTGTTTGCCAATGAAAGGTTTCACCATCAGTAAAAAAGTCATGGTATTGATGCTCAGTAATTTTACCCTGCTTATTCAGTGTTACCAATATGAACTGATCTTCTGAACCATTAGGGCATACATGGCCCGCTTGCCAAGCACCCGTATTAAACTCCAAACCAAATAATGCTGGAATTTCTTCACGCATAAACGATTGATACAGATACAAATCCATAGGGTCAATAACATCTTTCAAGCGCGCAAAAGTCGCCATATCTTCAGTAGCCACCATAGGTTCATAATCACTATTCTGTGCGACTAGCTCATACTGGCCTTGGCCAAGCTTATTAACCGAACGTAATAGGTATTGATCATCACCACTAGTATCTTGGCGTTCAATCGCAACAATCTGGTTACTGATGCTGCCTGCGTTATTAGACGTAATATGTTCAAGCAATAAATAATCGCCATCATATATGGGGTGTTTACCTCCATTCATGGAGTTACCCATTGCGCAAGCAATGAAGTGCTTCGCAGGGTCTAGCGTGCCGTATTTTTCTGGTAAGGCGATCTGTTCAATTTCTTCTGTTTCATGGCGACTGGTGCGGAAGTGGCCACAAGCTATTTTTAAATCGCTAAAATAAGGGATTGAATTAGCGGCATCGGGTAAACCACTTACAGGGCTTGATTCACCTTCTATCACCTTATTGGTTAAGCGCTGTTCATATTGCAAGAATCTATAATTCACCAGCTCTTGCACCATCACGTTAAACGCATCTAATTCTTCAGGTGCAATAGCGGTTAAATACGTAAGCTTCTCTTCTTCAATTTTGAAGTACGCTTTATCGGCGGCTTTGTTGCCTCCCGTCCAAGCATTAACAGGATTATTCAACCAGTAGGTGTGCCATGTTTTCAGTTGTTTAGTATCAAGAGCTTCTAATGCTTGATACTTCTCTGGCAAATCTATCAACAAACGCTGGCGGCGCTTAAAGATTCCAAAGCTATTTTGGGCAATAGCCAACGTATTCGCAGGGGCTTTGAAACCATCATTTTCTAATAACGATTCCAACAGAATTAATTTAAAAGACTTATCCAGCTTCGTCACTTCCACTTCACGTAAAAACGCTTTGTGCGAGGTTAAGCAGGCTAACTCGCTATCAGAAAGATCCCCCTGCTTATCCACAAACACCCACCACTGGCCATGTTCGCGGCGTATAGTATCAATGCTGCCACCCGCATGATAAAACGCGCCCATACTCGGTTTATAGCCAAACGAAGCTTTTAACGATTCATACAGCTCTACTTGTGAATCAATGCGCGTGGCGGTGAGCTGCTGCATAAAATCAATAGCAACAGGGTCGTAATTAATAAAGCAGCCTTCGGGTAATACCAACGATCCATCATTCGCATCGTTAATGAAGTCTTTTTTATTGGCATTCGTTGGGCCGATTTTAAATAACGCTTCGGGCTTATTAAAGAAGCTGTGGTGATTACCAATGAAGTCCACGATAATTAACTTATCTTTACCCTCGCAACGTCTTAGGCCACGGCCTAGCTGCTGCATAAAGATAATTTTAGATTCCGTCGGCCTTAGCATTAACACGGTATCAATCGAAGGCAAATCTACCCCTTCGTTAAACAGGTCTACCGAGAAGACAACATCAAGGGTGCCCGCCTCTAGCTGAGATAAGGCGTCATTACGGCGCATAGCCGATTCACTGTGTACCGATACCGCCTTAATACCGTGTTTAACAAAGTACTCAGCCATAAAGTCGGCGTGCTTCTTTGAAATACAAAACGCCAGCGTTCTGGTTTGTTTGTGTTCTTGCCAGTGCTTTAGCGCATGCTTCGCACGGGCCTGTGTAGCTAACTGATTAACTAGTTCTTTTTCATCAAACTTATTATTACGCCAGCTAATCTCTTGGTAGTTAACCGTGGTATCGCCAATACCGTAATAATGAAACGGTGCCAAAATGCCCTGAGTAATGCCTTCAAATAAATCACTGCGATAAACCAAATTATCATCGCATAAGGATAAAATATCCGACTGATCGGTGCGGTCTGGGGTGGCGGTTAACCCTAATAAATAGCGCGGGGTAAAATGCGATAGCAGCTGTTGATAAGTTCTGGCAGACGCATGGTGAAATTCATCCACCACAATGTAATCAAAGTGATCGCTACCAAAGCGATCCAAATGATGCTGCAAACCAAGAGTCTGGATAGAGGCAAACAACATATCCACATTAAGCTCTTTGTGCTTACCCGTATAACGGCCTACTTTGGCGGTAGGGTGAATACGCACAAACGTCGACTCTGCTTGATAAAGAATTTCTTCACGGTGGGCCACAAACAAAATACGCTTGGCATTAATCTGTTTACTATCAAACGCCGATAACCACGTTTTGCCCATACCCGTGGCCAGTACCACTAAGCCACGGCGATTACCCTCTTCTCTTGACTGCTCTAACTTGGCTAATGCTTCAACTTGAATGTCGTTAGGGGTTGCTGGCTGCTCTTGCTCATCGGCACCCGGGATAACCGAAGCTGTACGTTGATTAGAGTTGTCATAAATAACTTGGTAACGTTCAACCCAACTATGCTCAAGTTCAATACTCTGCTTATGTTTAAACAGCTCTTCAAATTGATGACAAATTTCTTTGAAGCGAGAAAAATTTTCAGATTGATCAACTCGTAAATTCCACTCCAAGCCCGTGGTTAATGCTGCTTTCGTGATATTACTTGAACCGATAAAGGCACTGCTGTTTGCTTTATTATCTTGTATAAAAATATAAGCTTTCATATGAAAACTGATACCTTTGCTCTCAAAAACCCGAACCTCTGCGCAGCTGCCTTGGTCATTAAAAGGTTCTTTTAACAGCAATAAAGACCTCAGTGCCGCAGGATCGGTTATTTGCATATAGTCACACGTAAGAATCCTTACCTGTGCACCACGCTCTAACGCTTCTTTTAAAGCAGGCATTAATAGCTTCATACCCGTATCGCGAACAAACGCCACGGTCATATCGATTTTTACAGCGCTATTAATTGCAGCTTTTAACTTAGGTAAAAATTCATCTTTTCCACCCGTGGTCAAAGAAGAACTGCAAGTTTCTAGAGTGGGTTGTGAAGTGGCTTGCGAAGTGAGATCCGTATTCATTTACTGCTTTACCTTGCGTACAAGTCCGTTTATCCAAGTTTGATCTTTACCGCGTAATAGCTCTGTTTCTTGCCATAGCTCGATAACTTCTAATTCGACAAATTTAGAGATAAGCGCTTTTAAACTTTCAAGCGTGTAATCATTAAAGAAACGGCCCCAATCATCTAAGCGCTCGCCTTCGCCGTGCTTAAAAGAAAAGTAAAATACGCCCCCTTCTTTCAAAGCATCAATGCAATTCTGCATAACATATTCAATTTGGCTTTTAGGGCAATGTAATAAGCTGGCGCATGCCCAAATACCATCGTAAGTATTTTTTACGTCAAGTTGCTGATAGCGCATATTCAAAACAGGTTGGCCAATATGTTCTTCGGCTAACAAGGCGAGTTCTTTTGAAGCTTCTAATGCAGTAACTGTAAAACCTGCATCCATGAATACTTTACTATCACGGCCCGCGCCACAGCCTAAATCTAGAATATGTTGGTTATCTGAATTGGCAGAGGATAAAGCCGATAAGAAACGATCACAAACATGATTCACATCGTTCGCGAAGGTATCGTCATAATAGTATTTGGCATTATTAGAATAGAACTCAGCCGTAGGCTGAGCTTTGGCTTGCTGCTTTAACGCTTCAATAATAGGAAGATCCGCAGGTGCCCACTTTAAGCTATCTAGCTCTTCAATGGGTAACCAACGAATTTCATCATGGTCTATTAGCTGAAACTCACCCGATACGTGTTTTACCTTATAGGCTAAAAGACGAATGCGCTTATCACCGTAATCAAAGACGCTTTCGGCAACGAACTCACCAATTTCAGATTCAATGGTGAACTCTTCTTTTAGCTCACGCTTTAGGCATTGCTCTGGGGTTTCACCCGGCTCGATCTTGCCACCGGGGAATTCCCAGTGGCCGGTTAGGTGTTTGCCGGGCGAACGTTTAGCAGACAGAATTCTATTCTTATCTACAATGACCGCTGCAGTTACGTCCAAGTACGACAAACTTACTCCGATAAAAAAATTTAGTAATCATGAATAACTGAAGTTAAATGAGCATCAATAATTAGGGCTATGGTCAAGACTTGCCTTTAGCCAAGACCTGCACCCTCAGCATTCTCACTCACCTGATAATACTTCCTCAACACTTCTAAACTCTTCCAAAGCCGCTTCTAGCTGCTCTACAATCTCAGCCGCTAAAATTTCAGGCGCTGGTAGATTATCGGTATCTTCCAAAGAATCATCTTTCATCCAGAAAATATCTAAGTTAGTTTTATCACGAGCAATCAGGTCTTTATATGCATACGCTTTCCAGCGATCTAATTTCTTAGACTCACGGCGCTTAGAAATATCTTCCGCTTTATAGCATTGCATGAATTCTTCAAATTCACTTTTACTTAAGCGATTCTGCTTCAGGGTTTTATGCACATTGGTTCGGTAATCGTAAACCCAAAGTTTTTTCGTCCAGGCTTCTTTAGCCGCCGGCTTATTATCAAAGAAAATCACATTGGCTTTTACGCCGTTGGCATAGAAGATCCCGGTAGGAAGTCTCAAAATGGTATGCAGGTTTGTGAGCTCAAGTAGGTTCTTACGAATGGTCTCGCCCGCACCACCTTCAAACAACACGTTATCTGGTACGACCACAGCGGCTTTACCATCAATTTTTAGCATATTGACGATATGCTGCACAAAGTTAAGCTGTTTGTTTGAAGTGGTGGCCCAAAAATCATCTCTATTAATAGTGAGCTTTTCTTTCTCGGCTTTTCCTGTTTTGTCACTAATAATAGTGACAGAGCTTTTTTTACCAAAAGGAGGGTTAGCTAATACCATGTCTACTTTATCTTTATCACCTACCTCTTTTTCCAAAGCATCTTGGTTAACTACAGGGCATTCGCCATCAGCGGTGCCTATGCCATGTAGATAGAGGTTCATGGCACATAAGCGTGTGACACTATCAGCGATGTCATTACCGTGGAGCGCACCTTCGCGCAGATGTTTTTGTTGTTTTTTAGATGTGGCATGTGGCGCCATATAATCATAGGCCGCCAACAAAAAGCCCCCTGTTCCGGTAGCCGGATCTGCTACCGTGTGAAGCTTACTCACATCTGGCTGCATCACCTCCACTATCGCCTCGATTAATGCACGCGGGGTAAAGTATTGTCCCGCACCACCTTTCACATCCTGCGCGTTACGCTCCAACAAGCCTTCATAAATTTCGCCTTTGACATCAATCGGCAAGGTCGACCAGGCTTCTTTTTCGATCAACTGAATCAAGCGTTCCAGCTTGGCCGGATCTTGTATCTTGCTTTGTGCTTTACGGAAGATGGTACCTAACATCCCTTCTTTCTTACCCAGCGCTTCCAAGGTATGGCGATAGTGAATCTCTAAGGCATCTCCATCTAACTTCACTAACGATGCCCAATTGTACTTTTTAGGCACGGTAACTTCTTGACCAGATTTCAACCGTTCACCGGCCATCTTCAAGAAGATTAAAAATGTAATTTGCTCAACGTAATCGCCGTAACCGACGCCATCATCACGTAAGACGTTGGCGTAGCTCCAGACTTTGTTAACTATTTCTGAGGAAATTTTATCAGCCATTATGTTCTCGCTAGAAAATCATCGTACCAATCAGAATTCTCCGCTGATCGATAACCATTAAAATAAATTTTTGCGGCCGTCCTAAATGGCGCTTCTTCATCAATAAGTACGGATAATTGATTTTCAAAGAACTCTAAATCATCATCAACATTGTCACCATCTCGCTGTTTATTTAAAAAAGAGTTGATTTTTCTCATAATTCTTTTTATTTGTGCAGCTATTCTGAGTCTTGAGACTCTCACTTTACCTTGATGTAGATTTAAAATTCTAATTGTCTGATCTGCCCTTATATAATTATCGGTATCTGGATTTGCATTAGGAGTTGGCACTCCGTTGTCTAAAAATGTAAGAAGACGAACATCCCTAGATTTGAATGGATCTAAAAGTACGGGATGCTCATCATCTATATCATCAACTTCTAATGTGCATCTTTCTGTTTCGTTCAACAGAGGAAATTTATCGGCCTTACCATGAGTAGATTCAACATTTTTAGTCAAACTATTGCATAAAGTGCAGCAATACCTGTAGTTTTCCCAATCAAATGCCAGCCACCAATAACCATCATGTTCATCACAACCATCTACAGCTCCTTTTGGTCGAAAATGATCAACAGGCATGTGTGAGCGATCTTCTCTCGATTCACAATACCAGCATTTATCATTATTTATTGAGGCCACTTTTTGGGCAAATAATCTCCATAAAGCTGCACGTTTAGATATTGCTTCCTTTTTAGCCTTCTTGAGTTTAACTTCAGTAGCCTCAGCATCTAATCCATCCTGTACAGCCTTTATCCTTGCCCTTTCAATTGCTCTCTCAACAGCATCCCAGCATCTCTGTACATAATCACTCCATTCACCTGGTAGCTTAGCCTGCACTCTATCCTTGTTAATGTACTGCACTGGCTATTCCTCCATATCTTTAGCAATTTTAAAAGAAGTACCTTCAGCTAAACCTCTTTCATAATCTGATAAAAATGGTTTTTGAAACCTCTTCATGTCGATTTCATTTACAAAGGCTTTAATAAATTGAGAAAAGTATGGATCTGCATAGCTTTCTAAAAATCCAGTTGGCTCAAGTAAGCCGTTTACTCGTTCTAATTCAATAATATCTTCTGGCGTCAATTCATCCCCTTCCTTAGAAGCAAGGCGCGCTTTAATATCAAGAAGTTCCAAGGTTTCGGGATCAAGGTCAGATCTTAAACCAAACATATCACTCATCAATATGCCTGTAACTCCTAGTCCTTTAGGATCATTCTGAGGTGGTGTTGAAATCACTTTCAGAGTACCCTCATCTCGCCTCATGATTTGAATTTGTTCTTTCTTCAAAGTTGAAATAACAATAGGGTCGTGAGTTGCTAGTACAATATGACTGTTGCCTTTTTCATTCACATATTCATCAAGCCCAGCGACTTCCTGTAAATAATTGAGATATTCCATACTCCAAGAAGGATTTAAATGTGTATCAGGCTCATCCAAAAGGAATAGTGACTCTTCATTGCGAGTAAAACGTAAAAGCCCTAACACTGTAAGCAGTTGTTGCTCACCTTCACTGAGCTCTCTAAAGGTAAGGGAATCATCATCACCATTTTCATCTTTGATACGAACGCGTATTCGAACTTCATGAATCAAATTGGAAAAATAAATGCTCTCCAGTAACTTGAAAAAGTCTTTATCGCTAGTATTTTCCCCGACCTGCCTTAAAGCCTCTAAATCTTTCAAATACAAAAAAAGTGCATCAACATTTTCCGGATTTTTCATCGGATGTGGTACTTTAATTGTTTTCTTAATTGGCGCTAAAGATGCGGAAAATAAACGGTCAAGAAATGGTCTTACTACGCCTGTTGCGTTCCAGAATCGTGGATCTCCCTTTTTACTTGTCCAATCAGGTTTTTTCAGTACAAACAAAACTGACTCTAGACCTTCAATATTAAGCTTATCTTTGAGAAAGCCTTTAACTCGCTGATCCTGCCCAAGGAAAAAGGACAGTAGAACAAAGTTACTATGGACCTTTTGCGCATAAAACAAAGGGCGTAACGGTAATGTTTTTTCATCTAGCTTATGCTTCTTCGGGTAGAGCAATTGGTCACGGAACTTTCGTTGATGTTCGTAGAAGTGTGTTGCAAGGCGGTCACTAGGCCCTGAATAATAACCAAATACATTAGAAGGTAAGAATTTATCAGCATTTTTATTATTTAACTTGGAAAACCGAAGAGGGTTCCAGGACTCTTCGTTTACTATCTCATCAGCATCGCAATACTTAATTTGGTATTGTTTATCAGCTGTTTTTTGCTCTTTATCCGCATTAATGTGAATTCGCTTGCCATGACAAATATACTCCAACCGATATGAAAATGGTGTCAAACCACCTAGATCAAGATCTCTGAAAATAACTACAAGCGCTTCTATAACATTGGATTTACCTGCGCCATTCCAGCCGATAACTACAGTTACTAGCTCACCCTGATCAAAATTTATCTCAACATCCTTAAGATTTTTAAAGTCTTCTATCCAAAGCTTAGCCAGCTTCATTTCTCTTCCTTATAAGATAGTCTTTCACCTTGCTTGATATTATTTTCAAGTACGGTCTCAATAACCACATTTGGATCAGCAAGGACTGCCTTTAATTCTATATAAAAGTTTTCAACCTCATCTGGAGTTTCACCGTTTCTACCGGTCAAATCAAACAAGTCCGTTGCAGCAATAGGCTCCGAAGAACTTTTCAAGATACTAATAATTTCTTTCTTTTCCAACTTAACGTCCCTCTTTTTCGCAGGCTTTCTTTTTTTATCAAGCCTTGCTTTAGCTTTGTTAAGAACCTGCTGTTTTTCTATTTCTTTAAGAAGGTCTTTAGCATCCCGATCACCTTCTTGGCCATCAACTAGCTCACCAGAAAACGCAGTAGCTAGAATGGCCTGCTTATTCTTTTCACCTTGTATCAACATTTGAGCAACTTGTTTCTCTATTCTATCGATAGAGTCTATTTTTTGATCAATGATACGAACAATTAATTCTTGCTCTTCAACAGGAGGCAGGGCCATACAAATCTTTATCATTCTCGTCAACCCAAGATCTTGGTTACCAACACCATGAGTATATTTTTGAGATTGGGAATAGCAAAGGTGAGAATTGAGTGAATGCTGAACGTAGAAAGGCGTTAAATATTTATTATTAACAAGCCTAAGAACAGCAACATGTACCCAAACATTGAACTCTTTATCATAGGTATTAACTCTTGCAATCCCTGTTGTTCCGCCCTTTGTATATAAAATATCATTTAATTCCGGCTTGCACCTTCTACTCAATTCCTCATGCAGCTCTTGAGTAATGTATTTACAATTCTCAAAATCAACTCCATATGGCCTAACATTGCCCCCGGTAATAAATGGTATCCCTTTCTCTGCGTACTTAGGGCTGTAATGCGGCCCATCTTTAACAACAGATGTTAGCTGACTGAGCGTGACCCACGCCCAAGTATTTGGAATATCAGGTACGTCACTTATATGATCAAAAGCAGGTAGTAACGGCTCTTTATACTTATCCTTCCACTTATCATTCTTCGGGGTTTTACCTTTGGCTTCGAACTGGGCTAGCTGTTGGGCTTCCCATTTTTCGCGTCGCTCAATAAGGATGCGCTCTAACAGTTGGCTAGCAGGTTCTAACTTGTCTTTATTTTCTTCACGCCATTGCTTGGTGAGTTCGCCGGTGACTGCGGCTTTGAGCACCGATTGCCGGTATTGCTTGAGAAGTTTTTTGGTTTTATTGAGCGCGGCTATGCCTGCATCGATATGGGAGAAGAGCTCTTCGATTTTGGCTACGATGCGTTTTTGTTGTTTTGGTGGTGCTAAATAGAAATCTACTTTGTAAACATCACCCCTATTTATACCAGGTATTGCTGTAGATCTATCTAGCCTAGCTAAATTAATATTTTTCAACTGATAGTAAAGATATTTAATATCCAGTCCATCAGGTGGGATTACAAAATAAACAGTATCGATTGGCCAACAAGGTTGTTGGCTTATAAAAACGTGGCCGACATTACCTTTTCGACCAACAATGATACAAGGCTCCTGAATATAGGCTTCGTCATGCCTTCCAACATCACCACTTGAACCGTAAACAGGTACATTGCCAGTTCCAACTCTTGTCTTTGCAGTTAAGCCCTTGCCATATTCAAGCTTAATCAACTCACCTAACGGCAACCGAACCCAATTCTCAGGGATCAGTGTTTCTTCTACGACTTGCGTCATTTAGACAGTTCCAATTTATATCCCATTATGTAAATCTTCTTAGGCTATAAGTAAGCCATTAATCTCACTCACTATAATATTTAAATCCTTGCCGAAAAGTTGCTTCGCCTTTAGCACCCCCTGTTCTTTACAGGCGGGGATGTAATCAAAATCACCAATCTCAAATTCGGCGTTGTTGGCGATTTGGTCTTTGATCAAGGTTAGCCACTCTTTTGTTGAGGGCTGAAGGCTTTCGTTCCATCACTCAGAGCTCCCTGGTCTTCTTTTTGCTTTTCCTATTGATTTAACCAGATGGTAAATCGCTCATTCACCAACTCGGGGAATGGCTCTAGCACGTCACCCAAACCTGTAGAGAAGCGGATCGGGCTAACGATATTGGTGAGCAACTATTTGGCCGGCACACCTTTCACTTTGTTTTTCTCTAGCTGCTCGTACGCTTACCATACTGACAGCGGTGCAATATTATACGGGGGTTGCTTGATTTTTTCTGCTAAATCTTCGATTTGTTCGTAACTAAGGTAACGCTGTTTATAGAGCTTTGAGTAAATGAGCTGAAAGGCGGCTAGTTCATCTTGGTGATCGGCGATGAATTCTTGGTAACGCTTAACTAGGCCTTTGGCTTTTTATTCATCGCAACCGGCTCCATTAACTCATCGGCGCTGTCATCGATAAGCGGGTATGTCGTCATCGTGTAATACATTAAACATGTATTGCAGGGAGTTTTTCCAAGAGATGAATTCGTTTTTTGGGGAGTTACGATTCAGCTTTCGCGATACTTCGTTTTCTATGATGTCGGCAATGGCATTTGAGCGTACGTCGTCAACGAATTGCTGCTTGGTGGCTGAGTAGACGATCATGTTGGCTACTTATCGCTCTCGGTATTTGTAGAGCTGTCTTGATCGTATTGGTTGTACTTTTTTGAACTGCCTTTTACTAATTCTGCTGGGTATTTGGCTTCGTTCTTTACGATCTTTTGTTCTATCGCTTCGCCAATATTAATGTCGAGTTTGTCGGCTAGGCGCGCTAGGTACATTTGCACATCGGCTATTTCATCGGCTACGGCGGCGCGTTGTTGTTCATCTAAGGTGTGAGACTGTTCTTCGGTTAGCCATTGGAAGTTCTCTAGCAGTTCGCTGACTTCTACGCTTAACGCCATAGATAGATTTTTTGGGGAATGAAACTGGTCCCAGTCGCGGTCTTTGGCGAATTGGCGCAGGTAGGCCTGCAATTGATTAAGATCTTGCATGGTGGCTACCACTGCTTTTATTAAAGAGATGGACGTATTTATGTTGTGAGATCATCATTCCTTGATACCTATTCTCTATAGATTTTTTGTACGTACTGCTTAATCCGTAGAGCTTTGTCCATAATCTTTGTGAGGAGATAAGAACAATGCCCTAACTGCGCATGTTTTTCAAGTTAATGATATTTTTATGAATGCCTACTTAATTTTCATCAATCACCTCTTTTCTCATGCTTTAGGGTACTTATGATATCGTTCCCTCTTCTTAATTTTTAATGGGTTGGTTATGGCTATTTCTCGCTCTTCTAATTCTCAGAAGCGTTTATTTGCGCGCTATC
>OJBJ01000234.1_pt1 | contig 13398 bp, 13 predicted proteins | sample 1590621 | NCBI WGS metagenome assembly OJBJ01 (sample SAMN05416808, study PRJEB24817) | seawater metagenome | isolation source: Sea water | place: Canada:Atlantic | collected 2013-11 | reverse complement strand
AGCACATTAAAAGAAGACGAATTGCGCGATCTTGATAATCAAACCATCTTATATCGCCTATTTCATGAAGAACAAGTTCGTATTTACGAAGAAACCCCTCTGCAATTTGCCTGTACCTGCTCCAAAGAGAGAACCGGTAATGCGATAGCGCAACTGGGATTCGATGAATTAATGGACATAATTGCCGAACAAGGCAAAATTTCTGTCGATTGCCAATTCTGCTTACAACATTATTCGTTTAATAAAGCACAAGTTGCAGAATTATTTCCTGAAAAAAAACTACATTAACTTGTGACATTTTAGCTAAAGTTTAACTTCAATTGCGCTTTAGCTAGACCATTACGGCCATTTTGAACGAATAACTCAAACTGCAAAGCCGTGATGAAAAAAAACTACACGATTAATCAGAAATAAGTCATTTAAGGTCGACTATCATTTTTAATGATACCCAGCATTTGGCTGATCTCGGTTTTGTTAAGCTAAAGTTTCTGGCATAATCAGCATCCTCAATTTAAGGGTTCGTCCAATTATCATCTGGGCGGTAATACGATTCATATGTGTATGGCCAAAAGCGATACAGACATAACGAGGCCCGATGGGCACTATTATGACCACATTTTATACTGATTTATCTGCACCTTTATTGGTTGAAAAAGCACTTGAGCGTGGCGAAGGCCGTTTGCAAGACAATGGCGCATTCGTTGTAACGACAGGTGTTCGTACTGGCCGTTCTCCAATGGATCGTTTCATTGTTGAAGAACCAAGCACTAAAGACGCAATCGACTGGGGTAATGTTAACCGCCCATTCGATGCCAACAAATTCGATGCCCTTTGGGATCGTGTTGAAGAACATTTCGGCAAAACGGGTGGTTTCATTTCTAACCTACACGTAGGTTCTGATCCAGCTCACTACCTACCTGTTAAGTGCCAAACCGAAACAGCGTGGCAAAACCTGTTTGGTCGCAACCTATTTATCCGCCCTGAAGCATACAATCAAGCTGACAAAGAAGAATGGACCATTCTGAACTGCGCTAACTTTGAATGCGTTCCTGAGCGTGACGGAACAAACTCTGATGGTTGTGTCATCATCAACTTCGCTCAACGTAAAGTGCTACTTGCTGGTATGCGTTACGCAGGCGAAATGAAGAAAGCGATGTTCTCTGTACAGAACTTCCTACTTCCGGAAAAAGACGTACTACCCATGCATTGCTCTGCAAACGTGGGTGAAGACGGCGATACTTGCTTGTTTTTCGGTCTTTCTGGTACGGGTAAAACGACCTTGTCTGCAGATCCTGAGCGTTACCTTATTGGTGATGACGAACATGGCTGGGGCAAAGGCACTGTTTTCAATATCGAAGGCGGCTGCTACGCAAAAACCATCGATCTTTCTAAAAAGAACGAGCCAATCATTTGGGATGCAATACGTTTTGGCGCGATCGTTGAAAACGTAATGATAGACGATGAACATCGTGTTGCTGATTACGCCGATACAAGCCTGACTGAAAACGGACGTTGCGCATACCCTCTTGAGCACATTGAAAAACGTGTACTAGAAAACAAAGGTGGCGAGCCAAAAGCCGTTATCTTTCTGACGTGCGATATGACAGGTGTTCTTCCTCCAGTTTCTGTTCTTACTAAAGAACAAGCGGCTTACCACTTCCTAAGTGGTTACACGGCGCTAGTAGGTTCTACTGAGATGGGCGGTACTCCAGGTCTTAAGTCGACTTTCTCTACCTGTTTTGGTGCGCCATTCTTCCCACGTCCAGCGGGCGAATACGCTGAGTTGTTGATGAAGCGTGTGACTGAGTTTGATTCTCAAGTTTACCTTGTGAACACTGGTTGGACTGGCGGCGCGAACGGTAAAGGTGGCGAGCGTTTCTCTATCCCAACAACGCGTGCAGTGATCAGTGCAATCCAGACGGGCGCTTTACGTGATGCAGAAACTGAAACTTTGCCAGTATTTGGCTTAAAAGTTCCTAAGAGCATTGATGGCGTAGATACAAAAGTACTTAACCCAACAAAAGCTTGGGCTAACGAAGCAGATTGGGCTGAAGCCGCTGAAGTATTGGCTAACCAGTTCACTAAGAACTTCACTAAGTTTGACGTATCTGACGCTATCTTAGCGGCGGGTCCAAAAACTAAGTAATTGTTTTTATTTCAACACTGCGAGTATTTAAATACTGCTGTTATCTAAATACTGAGAAGCCCTTTCGAACTAACCTTTGAAAGGGCTTTTTTATGCGAGTAACAAACACAAAAAACAATCACAGTTTCTAGCAATAATTCCTCGTACATCCTCTTTCTGCTCAGTATACTCAGACTCAATAATTATTTAATTTTCAACAGTTTAGATCGCCCAAGTGACCGATTTATAAGATCAAAAACGAGAGACATTATGGATTCCATTTTCACCCGCATCGCCACCGAACTGAATATTCGCCCGCAGCAAGTACAAGCGTCCGTCACCTTGTTAGATGAAGGTGCTACCGTGCCCTTTATTTCGCGCTACCGTAAAGAAGTCACTGGCGCACTTGATGATACTCAGCTGCGTAATTTAGAAGAACGTCTGCGCTACTTGCGTGAGATGGAAGATCGCCGCAGCAGCATTTTAAAAAATATTGAAGAACAAGGTAAATTAACTGACGTTCTGAAGCGCGACATCCTCAATGCCGATACCAAAACTCGCTTAGAAGATTTGTATTTACCGTATAAGCAAAAGCGCCGCACTAAAGGTGCCATCGCCATCGAAGCAGGTCTTGAGCCATTAGCAAACTCGCTTTTATCAGACCCAAGCCAAACCCCAGAAACAACCGCCACTGCCTTCATCGACTCGGCCACCGGTAAAGAAAACGGCATCGCCGATACCAAAGCGGCACTCGATGGCGCGAAATACATCTTGATGGAACGCTTTGCTGAAGACGCAAACCTAATCAACAAGGTACGTAATTTTCTTAAGCAAGAAGGCATGTTGTCTGTACGTTTGGTACCAGGCAAAGAACAAGAAGGCGCTAAGTTCAGCGATTATTTTGAACACGACGAACCCCTTAAAAGCGTACCAAGCCACCGCGCTTTAGCCATTTTGCGTGGCCGTAACGAAGGGGTTTTAAGCTTCAGTATTGTTACCGGCGACCCGTCTGACAAACTGACCCCTTCCCCTTGTGAAGCCATGATCGCCGATCACTTTAACCTGAAGAACGAAGGTCGTCCGGCGGATCGCTGGTTGCACGAAGTCGTGCGCTGGACCTGGCGCATCAAGTTATTAACCCACCTAGAAACCGAGTTAATGACTAACTTGCGCGAAGCTTCAGAAGAAGAAGCGATTAAGGTATTTGGCCAAAACTTAAAAGACCTCATTCTAGCGGCTCCTGCTGGGGCAAAAGCGACCATTGGCTTAGATCCAGGTTTGCGTACTGGGGTAAAAGTCGCGGTTGTTGATGCCACCGGTAAAGTGGTGGATCACGATACGATTTACCCAACACCACCACAAAATCGTTTAGCCGATTCTGCCAAAATCATTACCGCGTTAATTTTAAAACATAACGTTGAATTGATTTCGATTGGTAATGGCACCGGTAGCCGCGAGACCGATAAGTTCGTGGGCGATATGATTAAAGCCAACCCTGCTCTTAAAAAAGTGCAGAAGATTATGGTCAACGAAGCCGGGGCTTCGATTTACTCAGCGTCTGAATTAGCCGCGAAAGAATTTCCAGATTTAGACGTCACCATTCGTGGTGCGGTTTCCATCGCCCGTCGTTTGCAAGATCCATTAGCCGAGCTAGTGAAGATAGAACCTAAATCGATTGGTGTAGGTCAGTATCAGCATGACGTAAACCAAACCCAATTGGCCCGCGCTTTGGATGCAACTGTAGAAGACTGTGTAAACTCGGTGGGTGTGGATTTGAACATGGCTTCTGTGCCATTGCTTACCCGCGTATCGGGTTTAAATACCACCATCGCCAATAACATCGTTAACTATCGTAATGAAAATGGCGCGTTTGCCTCGCGTAAAGAATTAAAGAAAGTACCTCGCTTGGGTGAAAAAACTTTCGAACAAGCGGCAGGTTTTTTACGCATTCATAATGCTGAAAACCCTCTTGATGCCAGCTCGGTTCACCCAGAAGCCTATGGCGTAGTAAAAGAAATCGCTAAACAATCCGCCCGTGATATTAAGAGCTTGATTGGTGATGGCTCTTTCTTAAAAGCCGTTAACGCTGCGCAATATGCTACCGAAACTGTCGGCGAAATCACCATCAAGGATATTCTGACCGAGCTAGAAAAGCCCGGCCGCGATCCACGCCCTGAATTCAAATTCGCCACCTTCTTAGACGGTGTTGAAGAAATCAAAGACCTGCGTTTGAACATGGTATTAGAAGGCGTCATTACCAACGTGACTAACTTCGGTGCGTTCGTCGACGTGGGCGTTCACCAAGACGGTTTGGTGCATATCTCGGCCATGTCCGATACCTTCATCAAAGATCCGCGCGAAGTGGTAAAAGCCGGTGATATCGTGAAGGTAAAAGTGATGGAAGTAGACGCTGCCCGTAAACGAATCGCCCTTTCAATGCGCATGTCTGACGATGCGAATGAACAAGCCAATAGCAAAACGCCAGGCGAACGCCCAAATCGTAATAATCGCAACCAAACGACCAAAACCAGCTTTGGCCCGGGAGCTTCTGGCAATTCAAACCATGGTGGCTCTAATCGCGGTAGCTCTAACAGCGGCAATACTGGCGGCGCAATGGCAGATGCACTCGCTGCAGCATTTAAAAAAGATAAAAAGTAAGCGCTTTTTCAATTTTACCTAAGATTTCTCTCAATAGGCAGTGACTGTTAGAACCATTGTCTATTGAGCGATACAGTCCATACCGTTGATTAGGCTTACTACTATGCTCTCATTCAACTATAATGCCTTTTTTATGCTCTAATTCTTGAGGCTATCCTTTGGCTAATCCAACTTATACTCACTTGTTATCTTCTTTGCGTGAGCAAAACCAGCTTTCATTATTAGGGCGTATTCAGCGCGGTATTGAAAAAGAAGGGTTACGCTGCGAGCCTGATGGTCACTTAAGCCAAACCCCTCATCCTCAAGCTCTAGGCTCGGCTCTTACACATCCAAGTATTACCACCGACTATTCAGAATCGTTATTAGAGTTCATCACCCCCGTTTTTGACAACGCCAAAGATACACTTCAATTTATGCAGAATTTGCATCAATACACCTATCAAAATATCGGTGATGAATTAATTTGGCCAGCCTCTATGCCGTGTATTATCAACGGTGAAGAAAGCATTCCAATTGCACAATATGGCTTTTCAAATGTTGGACAATTAAAACACGCTTATCGTCATGGTTTATGGCATCGCTACGGCCGCACCATGCAAGCCATTGCGGGTATTCACTACAACTTCTCGATGCCAGAAGAACTTTGGCCACTAATGTATGAACAGCAAAATAAGTCGCAGCCTACAGATGAACAGCTAAAAGATTTTATCTCTGATAAATATTTCGGTCTTATCCGTAACTTCCGCCGTTACTCTTGGCTATTGCACTATTTATTTGGTGCTTCTCCAGCTGTTTGCAGCTCATTTTTGGAAGGCAAAAAGCACGATTTATTAAGCTTTAAAGAACATACACTTTACTTACCGTATGCAACGTCATTACGTATGAGCGATTTAGGCTATCAGAACAACGCTCAGTCTGAGTTAATTGTCTGCTACAACACGCTAGACAACTATGTAGAAACACTATCAAAAGCCATTACTCAGCCTGTCGCCGCCTATGAAGAAATTGGCCTGCAAGATGAATCTGGCCAGTACAAGCAGTTAAATACCAGTCTATTACAGATTGAAAATGAGTATTACAGCGATATTCGCCCTAAGCGCATTGGTAATGGCGACGAAAAACCGCTACAAGCCCTGGCTAACCATGGTGTGGAATACATCGAAGTGCGCTGCACTGACATTAACCCATTCTTAACACTTGGCATGGATGAAACGCACATTCACTTTTTAGACGTTTTCTTAACTCACTGTTTAATGAGCGATAGCCCACAAATCAATAATGCTGAATTTAAAGAAATTAAGTTCAACCAAAACGCATCTGTTAAGCAAGGTCGTGATCCTGAACTGATGCTAAGCAAGCAGGGTGAAGAGATTAACTTGCGCGACTGGGCCAAAGAATTACTAACAGGCATGGAAGCATTAGCCACTACCATGGATAAAGCGTCTGGCAGCACTCAATATTCTAATGCCTTGTCACAGCAACATGCAAAAGTAGAAGACGATTCATTAACACCTTCTGCACAATACATGGCGCGAATGAAAGATGAAGATTTAGAGTTTGCTCAGCTAACTTTACAGCTAGCCCAACAAAGAGCAGATGAAATGAAACAGCCTGTAGAGACAACTCTAAACGACGAGATGAAACTTCAAGCTCAGCAAAGCCTAATGCAGCAAGCGGATATTGAAGCAGGTGATAACATCGACTTTGCAACGTATTTGAAAAATTACCTAGTTCGCTAATGTTAATCTCACTCCCCCTAAGTTATACAACTTGAGGGGAGTCTTTTTGCTTTCGTTTTTGTCTTTAAATGATCTCTTTAATTTGGGTAAGCGGATTAAATGGTTGATCTTACCTTTGCATGAGAGTGAGACAGACCGGCATCTCATCGGATTATCTGGTTGATGCTTCACCTACTGCTGGTGCATGTTTCCTTCGCTAATTCCAGCAAGAACCCCACACGCCTCAACTTCCCGGTCATCGTTGCAACTCGCTCTCAGTGAAACGAGTTGTTTCTCAAGCGCTTGCAGAGCGGTTATCTGCGACCGCACATGAGAGATGTGATCATCGAGCAAGGCGTTGACGGCGGTACAAGGCTGATGAGGGTCGTCCTGATAGCTCTGTAGTTCGTGAATCTCAGCCAGTGACAGGCCCAGGATTCTGCAGCGACGGATGAAGGCCAGCCCCTCACCATGCTTCTCGGTATAGACACGGTAACCGTTGTCCTGCCGATCAGGCGGCGGCAACAAGCCCTGCTGTTCATAGAAGCGGATCGTCTGTGTTTCGACCCCTACCAACTGCGCCAACTGACCAATGCGCATCAGCCTCCTCCCCAACGGATTCTTTACTCTATTGACCTTATAGTAGCTTTATAGTTTAAAATGGTACCACAACATTGTTCAAGTGGAGTCGTATCATGAGCAAATCCTGTGGTGGCGCCTGTGGCGGTGATGCAACGTCCGCAGCGGATACCGATATACAGGCCTCCTCCGAGGCGCCAGGGAGATGGGTCAGTGTTTATGCCGTGCCGAAGATGGACTGTCCATCAGAAGAACGAATGATTCGCCTAGCCCTGAACGGCTTTGAGGAGATTCGGGCGCTGTCCTTCGACTTGTCGAACCGCCGGCTGAAGGTCGTGCATGACGGCGAGGTCGAGCCCGTCACCTCGAAACTGAAGACCTTGGGGCTAGGCGCCTCGCTTCAAGAAACCGTCGCTGCAAATCCGGAGACCATCAAGGCCGCCGAGTTTTCGGCAGCTTCTGCTAAGCAAGAATCCGGGACCCTGCGCTGGTTGCTCGGCATCAATGCACTTCTGTTCGTGGTGGAAATGACTGCCGGTCTGATGGCTCAGTCAACTGGCCTCATTGCAGAGTCCCTGGACAATTTTGCTGATGCGGCAGTGTACGGACTCGCTCTTTATGCGGTTGGGCATAGCGTGAAAAGGCAGGTCCGTGTTGCGCACGTTGCTGGTGTGGTCCAACTGGTTTTGGCTGTTGGCGTACTCGTAGAGGTCGTGAGGCGCTTTGTATTCGGTAGTGAGCCTGAATCGCTGGTGATGATGGCTATCGCATTCGTCGCATTGATTGCCAATACCAGTTGTCTGCTGCTCATATCCAAACATCGGGAAGGCGGGGCGCACATGAAGGCAAGCTGGATATTCTCGGCCAACGACGTGGTGATCAACCTGGGGGTCATCACCGCCGGCGCCCTGGTCGCGTGGACCGGTTCCAATTATCCGGATCTGATTATCGGCACCATCGCGGGGGGCATTGTACTTAACGGTGCCAGACGCATTTTGGCGTTGAAGGGTTAAATAATGCTCATTATTGGCAAAAAGCTCTCGCCGTATGCCCTATTGTCCATATCGGGCCTGCTGGCAGCGTCTGATCAGGCTGTAAAGTGGCTGGTGCAGCAATCAATGGCCTATGGCGAGTATGTTTCGGTGACCCCGTTCTTTAACTGGGTGCACCTATGGAACACCGGTGCCGCATTCAGTCTTTTTGCGAATGGTGGAGGCTGGCAGCGCTACTTTTTTATCGGAATCGCGGTAGTGGTCTCGATTTTTCTGATCAACCTGATCCTTGAAAATCGTCATAAAGGAGAAGCCATCGCTTACAGTCTTATCCTCGGTGCCTTACTTTTCGTTTCCAGCAGCTTGTTGGGTAAAAAAGCAAACACCAATGCCGAGCCGGATGGATCTGACTGACACCTACGCCTATACAACACCATGACCGAACTTCCCGACAACATCCTTCACCTGCCGCAATACCAAGTACTGGGCTGCAAATCAACCGACGACGAAATGCACTTCCAGGTGGACGTGCCCGTCACCAACGCTTACACGGAGTCCATCAACCGACTGGCCAAGGACAAGAACCGTGAAGGGCGCGGTTACTCCTTCGAGGTGATGCGGGCACGAATGCTCTACACCACGAAGCACAAGAAGAAGGCACCGACTGCGAAGGTCTCTCCTTTCTACAAGAAAACCATCGGTTACGGACTGCCGAACTTCGCAGAGGAACTCAACTACGGAGTCGATCTATCAACCATCTGAGGGTGGTATCAGATTGATGGGGTGAAGGTGCCCCATCAACCATTAAATCCGTATACCCTTTAATTTTGCACGACAAAGTTTTCAAAATACAAATCATCCACATAAGGGCTTCCTTCAAGCTCTGTCATAAGCGCTCTTACTTCCTCTAAAGCCGTCTTACGTAAATTTTCTCTACCCAAGCTTGAGTTTACAACTTCACCATCTTGCGCGCTTAACAAAAAAACCAAGTTATTACGGATGTATGGTCTATGAGTAGAAACGGCTGAGGCCGCAGCACCACCACTCACTTTTAAGGCAATTTCAGTACGTAAATATTTCATTCTTCCTGTATGGCCGTAATTAACCACAAATGCGGGCGTTAAGTGGATATACTTAGTTTGAGGCTGGCTGACTTCCGCATCCTCACCATAGCTAGAGAGACTTATTAAAATAAATCCGACCAGCGGTAAGAAAAAATTGAACATTTTTAATACTCCAACATCTTAATACATTTAAAATAGATACTTATAGAATAGAATATATCAGTATTCATAACCACAAAGAAAAAAGGATAAAGAATGCGTATTAACTTAAAAATGCTCAGCTTATTGGGGTTTTTAACCTGTGTCGCGCTATTAGGCGGTGCTTATTATTTTGAATATGCAATGGATATGGAGCCTTGCCCTCTTTGTATTATGCAACGCGTTGCAACCTTTATGGTGGCAATCGGTTGCTTGGCCGGATTTTTTCTTGCGCAGCGCCCACTGCCATTACTAATTGCATCCGTGTGGACACTGCTATCTTCTTTTTTCGGTGTCTATCTTTCTTATCACCACAACTGGTTGCAAAACTTGCCTGTCGACCAAGTTCCATCATGTGGCCCAAGTCTCGAATACATGTTAGATGCCTTTCCTGTTATGGAAATAATAACCGTGCTGCTGCGAGGTAATGGTGATTGTGCTGAAGTCTCGTGGAACTTTGCAGGGCTTTCTATGCCAGGTTGGTTAATGGTCTTTTTTATTGGCTTTGCTATTGCGTCGGTTTATGGTGTTTTCACGGTTTGGAAAGCGCGCCAAATGCAACAAGCATAGAAATGGAGCTTTGCAAGCAAATATATTGAAATATCTTGCTTGCAACTCACCCTCTAGGCTGACTATATTGAGAGCTATTAACAACGCGACACATCAAGAAAATAAGGAATCGGGACCATGTTAGAAGGTTGCAAAACAGCACAAGAGCGATGGGGTGGAGTACATAAGCTAATTGATACTTGGCTTAATGAACGCCAAGACGTTATCGTACTTTTTTGTGGCATTAATACTTTAAAACCGTTTTCACCGCGAGAAACTCCTGTATCCATAAAAATCCAAGCATTTTGTCAAATCCTCATAGATTATTGCTCAGCAGGTCATTTTGAAATTTACCAACAGCTGCTCGACGAAGCCAAACACTACGACGACGGCGGTTTAGAACTGGCCAAAAGAGCCATCCCTGTCCTCGAAGAGATGACCCAGCAGTGCGTTGATTTTAACGACAAATACGACAACGCTGAGCATTGCCTAGAAAAAATTTCTGATCTCAGCAAAGACTTATCAGATTTAGGCGAAACACTTAGCGAACGTTTTGAATTAGAAGACCAGCTGATTGAAAAACTGCACAACGTTCATCGTGACTTAGCATTAGATTCAGTCCAACTAAAAGGATAATCATGTCTTCGCTTGTTCGATCATTGCTTACAGGTACTGTGCTTTCAACAAGTTTGTTAATCAGCGCATGTGATACGGGTACTAAACCACATCATTTTGACGAACTGGCAAAACAAGGTGCTTATTCGTTATGCATTAACCAAAATGCAAACTCTGCTTTTATTGGCTCTATTCATCACGGCGGCAGCTTTTGGCGCATAACACCTCTTGATCGCTTGTATAATTGGAATCATAAAGCTGATGAATTCAGCAATATGGTTAGTTGTGGTTTTTCACCAGAAAGTAATTTTGTAGCAACAACAGATAACCGCACCATTGGATTATGGAATGGTAAAACAGGAGAAAGCTTAGGCTTGTGGAACGCTCCTGGTGATATTAAAGACATTAGCCTAAGCAGCAACGGACAATTTGCCTTACTGGCCATGACAGATTACACCGCAACTTTTTTTGATATTAAAAAAGGCGGTATTCGCCGAACACTTCGCCACGAAGGTGTGGTTTACGACGCCAGTCTAAACAATCAAGGCACATTAGCCGCTACAGCAAGTGACGATTTAACCGCCAGAATTTGGAATTTACAAAGTGGTGAAGAAACTCAACGATTAGCTCATAACAACCAAGTTAGACGCGCTCAAATTTCTGCTGACGGAAGCCTTGTCTTTACCTCGGCATTGTCTGAACCAGGGCGTTTGTGGGATGTTAAAACCGGTCAAGTAATTCATCAATTTACTATTAATAGCGGCTTTTTTAACGCAGTTCGTTTTAATGCAGATAACTCACAACTGCTAACCGGAACCAGCGCCGGTAAAATTCAGTTGTGGAATTTAAAAAGCGCAGCGCTGATAAAATCTTGGCAAGCGATTCCTAGAAATACTTGGGTCAGCAATAACGTCATGATAGAAGACGTTGCTTTTGCTGATAACGGCTATTTAGCAGGCGCTTCCAATGGCCGCTTGTTTCATTTAGATTAATCAGCTGCTTACTTTATATAAGCTGGTTACTTTTATAAGCATAAGCCCGATTACTTATTGATTAACCTCTAGCTGTTTCACTCTATTGTCCATAATGTTTTGTATGTTGTGAGCATCTTCAATTACCTTATGTAGCTTTTCTACCGGTATTGTCATTGGCAAGGGAATACTTGGCATAGTTGAATTACTGCTAGCATTTTTTGGCACCGACGAAACATTAGTTACTGTGTTGGTCGTCGCTTTCCCTGCACGCAATCCTTGAATAAGATTGGTATTCGTATTAACTGTCACTGTTTTACTGCTTCGATCGGCCGGTGCTTGGTCGGAATAGTGCCAAGTGCCGTCGTCGTCTTGCCATTTATAAAAAGACTGTTCTGGGTTAGAGTCAGTATTGAATAAAGACGATGATGTTATAGATGATACTGGAGGTGATGATTGTGAAAGTGATGAGACTAAAGGTAACTCAAGCAACGCAGTACCATCAGGGTTTTTCATTAATAATGGGCCAGCAAAAGCGATAGCAACAAGTGCTGCCATTAAATAAAGTGGGCGTTTCATCCATGATTCCTTTAGCAATTTATAACCTCTGCATTATAGCCTATGCTTAGATTAAATATTTGAAATACCACACAGGATAGATAAGTGCGCGTGAACAACCATAAATCACAACACCCCTTCCAGGGCAGCGCAAGAGTTGTTAACCAAGCACAACCTTTTAGAGTATTGATTGCTAATGCCAAAGGCGGTTGTGGCAAAACAACTTTAGCAACTAACATTGCTAGTTACTTTGCCAGCCAAGGAGAAGGCACTGCACTGATCGATTACGACCCTCAAGGCTCAAGCACTGATTGGTTAACGGCAAGAAGTTCAAACGCTACCACCATTACTGGAGTTGCTGCATTTAAAAGCCAAAATTCAAATGCAACGCGTAGCTATACATTGCGAGTACCTTCAGCAACGACTCGTATTGTTCTCGACACGCCCGCGGGTTTAAACGGCCATGCATTATCAGATATGATTCAAGCATCCGATCTTATTATAATTCCTGTAATCCCTTCATCTATCGATATACGTGCAGCCACTCGATTTATTAAAGACGTACTATTAAGTCATGCTTATCGTGCAAGAAAAAAACCCATAGCGGTGGTTGCTAATCGCGTTAAAAAGAACACCTTGATCTATCAAAAATTAGAGCGCTTTCTTAATAGCTTAAATATTCCTTTTATTGCTTCATTTAGAGACACTCAGCAATATGTTCGTGCTTCAGAACATGGCTTAGGGCTGGCTGACTACGAGCAAAGAGATAATAAAGACAGGCTTGAGTGGCTGCCGATGACCACTTGGTTAGAGCAACAAATTAGTTTGCAGAAGAAATTTTAAAAAATAAATATCTTTAAAGGTTATTTTAATTCTATTTCTCAACTAAAATAAATGGATAGTAATGCGCTTATACGTATAATTACAAACATCTCTTACTTTAGTACTCGAGGAAATCCTATGGTCGCTCGCAAATCTCCCGCTAAAAAACCTGCAGTAAAAAAACCAGCTGCTAGAACAACAGTTAAGAAAGCTGCTGCTAAAAAAACACCTACAAAAAAAGTAGTTGTTAAAAAAACCCCAGCTTCTAAAGTAACTTTAAACCCTGTTGAATTATTACAGAAAGAAATTGCAGCACTTGAAGCTAAGTTGGAAAAAGCGCGCCAAAAAATGAGTACTGATGCTGATAAAGCCTTATCAAAAGCAAAAACAGCACAAAACAAAGCAGCAGCCGCTCTTACAAAAGCCAACGCAGCAAAGAAAAAAGCAGCCAATAAAGCAAAAGCCAAAACAACCGCAGCAACGACTAAAGCATTAGCAACTGCTAAAGAAAAAGTTGAATCAGCAAAGCAGGTTGTTGCTGAAGCAAAA
>OJBJ01000227.1_pt1 | contig 13586 bp, 11 predicted proteins | sample 1590621 | NCBI WGS metagenome assembly OJBJ01 (sample SAMN05416808, study PRJEB24817) | seawater metagenome | isolation source: Sea water | place: Canada:Atlantic | collected 2013-11 | reverse complement strand
TTGAATTCATTTCACTAATTTAGATTAATTGGATTCGATCAGTTTCCACTGACCGTCTTTAAATTCTATCTGTGCAGCGGTATTACTTGAAATGTCACCACTCAACTGCACTTCAACTCGTTTGCCGCTGGCACGAAGCTTGGCAATCAAATTCAATAACTCTTGTTCTTGCGGCTGACCATAAAGGCTAGGCGCTTTTACAATATCGGCGTGCGCTGTTGCGAATTGGCCTAATTGAGCCAATACTTTCAGATCTGCACTGAAACCCGTCGCCGGACGTGCGCGTCCAAAAACAGCGCCGGTTTCATTATAACGACCACCTTGGGCAACCGCATCACCATAACCTGGCACGTATGTCGCAAATACCAAACCTGTGTGATAGTTGTAACCACGCAGATCAGTAAAGTCAAAATACATCGGAACGTTATAGCGAGAAGCAATGGCTTGGCACACTTGTTTTAAGTGCTCAATAATAGCGCTAACTTCTGGAATCATTGCCGATAACTGCTGATCAACTTGATCCAGCACTTCAATACCACCTTGCAAACGAACAAACGCTTTAAAAGCGCTGTTCAAAGCAGTATCGGTTAAATGCTGCTCTGCCCAAGCGTCAAGATCGGTTGCACACTTTACTTTTAATAACGCGAACAGATCTTCTTCTGCCATGCTAGAAAGCTGAGCTTTTTCGGCAAAGGCTTTAAAAATACCCACATGACCAAGATCAAGATGCAAGTTTTGCAATCCAGCTTGCTGAAGGGTATTAAGCATTAAGCTAATAATTTCGATATCGGCGCCAGCACCCGCTTCACCGTATAACTCGGCACCAATTTGCGTCGGTGTGCGGCCAGCAAGAATACTGGCGGCTTTAGCGTGAAAAACAGTACGGCAGTAGCACAAACGGCTAACGCCTTCTTGAGCCCAGCTGTGTGCATCGATACGTGCAGTTTGTGGTGTTGTATCCGCACTCAAGCCCATTAAACGGCCAGAAAGCTGATCGGTTACCTTGAACGTCTGCAAGTCTAGGTCACGGGCTGTGCCTGTTAGCAGGGAATCTAGGTACTCTAATGCTGGCGGTATAACAAAGTCATAACCCCAACGGTCAAAATCGTCTAACAAGTGACGGCGTAATTGCTCTACACCACGCGCTTGTGGTGGCAACACTTCTTCAATGCCATCTGGTAATAACCAGCGATCGGCAGTGCTCATAGTTTTATCCATTAGGAGTTTTATCCATTAGACAGCTAGACACAAAAAAACCGGATCAATGTCCGGTTTTTCTGATTGTATCAAAAGCAAACAACTTGTTGAAGTTATTTACCTTGTGAATCTTTCATGTAACGGAAGAAGTCACTGTCAGGCTTAAGCAACAGTACATCTTGGCTACGGAAAGTTTCAGTATACGCCTTCAAGCTACGGGTAAATGCATAAAACTCTGCATCTTTATTGTAAGCCAAAGCATAAATGTTAGCGGCTGTTGCGTCGCCTTCACCTTTAATTTGCTCTGATTCACGATACGCATTGGCTAAAGTAACTGTTTTATTACGATCGGCTTCAGCACGAATACCTTCAGCTAGCTCGCTACCTTGAGAACGAATCTCCTTAGCTTCACGATCACGCTCAGCGCGCATACGGCGATAAACGTCATTACTTAGCTCTTCTGGTAAATCGATTGCCTTAATACGAACGTCTAAGATTTCGATACCAAAGTTATCCAAAGTCTCAGTATTCAAATCAGCGGTCAATTTAGTCATCAACTGATCACGCTCACCAGAAACTACTTCGTGCAAGCTGCGTACACCAAACTCGTTACGCATGCCTTTGTTAGCCAAATCCGCTAAACGGTTGCTGGCCTCAAAACGGTCGCCGTTGGTCGCTTTGTAGTATCTTAATACATCTTTAATGCGCCATTTAACAAACGCATCAACGATCACGTATTTTTTACCTTCGGTTAAGAAACGCGATGGTTGTGCATCCAACGTTAGGATACGTGCATCAAAGATTTTAACATTCTGTAAGAAAGGCGTTTTTACATGCAGTCCTGGTGGAATGTCATTCTCAACGATTTGACCAAACTGCAAGGTTAATGCCGTTTCAGTTTCTTTAACGATGTATAAACTTTGGCTACCAATAATGATGGCCAAACCTAATACGATTAATAGTCCTAAGCCCTTACCATTCATTAGCGGGTCTCCTTACGACGATCGTTTTGACGAGAACGGATTTCATTTAGTACCTGATCAGTAATTGCTGAAACATTAACGTCGGTTGAACCTGCGTTAGTTGTTTGCGGCATGTTCTTCATGATCTGATCAAGCGGCAAATACATCATGTTATTGCCGCCTTCAACATCCACTAAAACCTTATTGCTGTTCGCGTATACATCACTAATTGCATCAATGTATAAACGCTCACGGGTAACGTCAGGTGCTTTTTTGTATTCGGTATACAGCGCTGAGAAACGATCTGCTTCACCGGTTGCTTTTGCAACCACTTGCTCGCGATAAGCGTTGGCTTCTTCTAGCTGACGCTGAGCCTGACCACGTGCTTGAGGCACAATGCCGTTAGCATACGATTCTGCTTCACTGATTAAACGGTCTTTATCTTGGCGGGCTGCTTGAACATCATCAAATGCGGCTTTAACTTGCGACGGTGGACGCACATCTTTTACGTTCACGTTGGTCAGCTGAATACCCGTTTGATAGCGATCTAAATAGCTTTGTAAGCGTAACTTAACTTGCTGCGCCGTGGTTTCACGACCCGAAGTCAGTAATGGATCCATCGCAGTAGAACCTACGTCATGACGTAACGCACTTTGCGCCGCATGTTGTAAGGTTAAGCGCGGGTTTTCGATGCGTAATGCAAACGATACCGGATCAGCAACACGATATTGAACGTTAAGCTCAATCTCAATAATGTTGTTATCTTCGGTTAGCATACGTTCTTCAATGTTTTCAGTACGAACAGTTGTGGTTTCGATACGCGTTAACGTTTCTAACACTGGCCATTTAAACTGTAAGCCTGGGCCTTCAGTACGGTCGTATTTGCCCAACAACAAAATCACACCACGTTCTTTTTCATCAAGGGTGTAAATAGAGTTAAAGCCTAAAAACAGTACGCCTACAATCGCTAACACACCAATAATGCCACCGGCACCTTGATTGTTGTTTTTTGAACTGTTGCCGTTACCGCCGCCTTTGCCACCGAACAAACCGTTCAGTTTAGCCATTAGCTGCTTTAGCGCTTCATCAAGATCGGGAGGTCCCTGATTGCCACCACCGCGGTTGCCACCATTATTGTTACCACCATTACCCCAAGGATCTTTACCACCACCGGGTTCATTCCACGCCATAAATCACTCCACTATCTCTGGATTGCATAACATTTAAATCATTTGCGACAAATAATAGAAGATTGAATATCAAATTCATATCACATTCACTGCTTTTACTTATCTTTGCTTTTGCTTTTGCTTATTTTTGCCAGTCTTCTAGCTCAACCGTAATGAAACGGTCGGCTCTGGTGCCTGTTTTTGCCAGTAATTTTTTAAAGTCATCTAACTGCATTCGCAACTGCAGCAGGTTATCGCCATTGTCGGCAAATGTTTCTGCAACAACGCCAGCTTCGTCATACAGTAAAGCTCTTAACCTAGAATCAGCAGGGGTTAGTTGAATGGTTTGTTGAAACAACTCTTCTGCCACCAATTCTGAAATTGCCTGAGTTAAACACTCAAAACCTTCTCGAGCTTGCGCCGATAACCAAACAGCAACGGGTTTACCGTGCTCGTCGCGATCGATGCGGGACTCAGCGTGTTCTAACAAATCTATTTTGTTGTACACCCTTAGCTGTGGCACTTGGTCGGCTTCAATTTCATTCAATACGTGCTGAACTTGCTCAATATTATGATCACGTTCGTCACTGGCGCTATCAATCACGTGCAGCAACAAATTCGCTTCAGTGGTTTCTTGCAAGGTGGCACGAAATGCTTCGACCAATTTATGTGGTAAATGACGAATAAAACCTACCGTATCCGCCAATACCACCTCACCCACATCCATTATCTTTAAACGACGTAAAGTAGGGTCAAGCGTTGCAAACAGCTGATCTGCAGCATACACAGTCGCGTTGGTCAGGGCATTGAATAACGTTGATTTACCCGCGTTGGTATACCCCACCAAAGCTATCGTTGGCACCGCTGAACGAATACGAGCACGGCGACCTTGATCGCGCTGTGAACGCACTTTTTCTAAACGCTTGCGAATCATGGTTTCACGAGTGGCCACTAAGCGTCTGTCGGTTTCTAACTGAGATTCACCGGCACCACGAGAGCCAATGCCACCCTGTTGACGCTCTAAGTGAGTCCAGCCGCGAATAAGTCGAGTTGTTTGGTGCTGCAGCTGTGCCAGCTCAACTTGTAACTTGCCTTCGTGAGTACGTGCACGCAAAGCAAATATATCCAGAATCAAACCTGTTCGGTCTAATACTCTACATTCTAATGCCGCTTCTAAATTGCGCTCTTGGCTTGGCGATAACGCATGATTAAACAGCACAATGTCTGCTTCATGAGCCTCAGCCATGGCTTTAATTTCTTCCACCTTACCTTTACCGACAAAGGTTTTAGGATCGGGAGATTTACGGGCACCGGTTATGAATTCAACGGGAACCCCGCCAGCTGACAACACCAGCTCTTTGAATTCGTTAGGGTCCTCGCGGTTATCCCCTTCCGGAAAATCGATGTGTACTAGAATGGCGATATCGCCAGTTTTGTTGTTACCCGCTTCGGGACGATCAAAGAACAATAGAAATACCTAAATGGTTAGAAGAGTAGATTTAAAGCACGCTGCCCACAGCAACTGAGCAGCAAGACTTTTTACACAAACTCTTATTCAGCGTCGTCTTCTCTGACTTCTACAGGCAAACGAACCGGACGGCTAGGAACTACCGTTGAAATCGCGTGCTTATAAACCATCTGACTGACTGTATTTTTTAAAACAATTACAAACTGATCAAACGATTCAACCTGACCTTGCAGCTTGATACCATTGACCAAAAATATGGATACCGGAATACGCTCTTTACGCAGTGCATTCAAGTAAGGGTCTTGTAGAGAGTGCCCTTTTGACATGTTCTTCTCCTTCGAAGAATTTGCTGTCCAGTATGCGGACAGTCAGAAATAAAATAAGTAATACCCCGGATGTTTATACGCAACATTAACGAATTAAGATTTCGTATAAACAGTCTTATTTAAATAAACTTAAGACGTATGCTAAATCGCTTATTTTTTAAAATAAGCAACATTGCTGGCTAAAAAATAACCAAAAAACCCATTACGGTCAAAAAACGTACAGAAAGTGCGAGCAAATGCTCTACTTAAAAGACTATGAGTTAAATATGGCGGTCTATTGCAGTATTTTCAAGGCACTTTGCAGAAGATTTGGATCTTCTGTATCGAGCCAATGCAAATCAGGCCAACTTCTCAGCCAAGTAGTTTGCCTTTTCGCTAATTGCCGAGTAGCAATAATGCCACGTTCAACCATCTCATCGTAGTCGATTTCGCCTTTCAGGTATTGCCAAACTTGGCGATAACCGACGCAACGAACAGAGGGTAACTCTTCGTGCAGATCGTCTCGAAGAAACAGTGTTTTAACTTCTTCGACAAAGCCTTGTTTCATCATAATGTCATAACGCTGAGCAATGCGTTTGTGCAAAGTTTTACGCTCTTTTGGCATCACCGCAAAACTGATGACATTGTAAGGCAGTGGCTGTTCATCTTGCTCGTCCCAAAACTGGGTTAATGTTTTACCGCTGACTTCAAATACTTCTAATGCGCGCTGAATTCGCTGTGAATCTCTTGGCTTTAAGCGTTCAGCAGACACCGGATCAATTTTTGCTAATTTGGCGTGCATGTGCGGCCAGCCAAATTCTTCGCCTTCAGCCAATAAACGCTGGCGAACTTCTTCATCGGCGGTGGGTAACTTAGCGGCGCCATCACGTAAAAATTTAAAATACATCATGGTACCGCCCACCAACAACGGCACCTTGCCTTTGGCGGTGATGTCGGCCATTTCACGCAGCGCATCTTGGCGAAATGTTGCTGCAGAATAAGCCTCTGCCGGATCGATCAAATCGATCAAGCGGTGAGGTGCACGCGCTTGTAATTCAGCATCGGGCTTAGCTGTGCCAATATCCATGCCTTTGTATACTAAAGCGGAGTCGACGCTAATAATTTCGCAGTTGTAATTTTCAACTAATTCAATCGCCAGAGCTGTTTTTCCTGACGCCGTTGGTCCCATTAAAAAAATGGCTTGCGGTAATGATATTACTGTTTTACTAACTTCTGGAGCAGCCACTTAACGACCTCGTAAAAATAATTTATCTAAATCCGACATGCTCATCTGAGTCCATGTCGGGCGGCCATGATTGCATTGGCCACTGCGCTCCGTATCTTCCATATCCCGCAATAAACCGTTCATTTCTGGAAGGGTTAATTTACGGTTTGCGCGCACACTGCCATGACACGCCATGGTGCCGAGAATTTCATTGCGATGCGCTTGAATACGATCTGAGCTGCCGTGCTGCATTAAATCAGCCAGCATATCGGTGACTAACCGTTCGACTTCGGCTTGTTGCAAAATCACCGGAATCTGACGAATCATAATTGACTCGGGGGCTGCTCTTTGCAAAACCACGCCAAAGCGAGCGAACTCATCAGCAAACTGTTCTGCAGCGTCGGCTTCTCGTTCAGAAACACTTAAGGTGATTGGCACTAATAACGGCTGGCTTTGAACGTTTTGATTATCCACGGCTACTTTTAAACGCTCGTAAGTAATGCGCTCATGGGCAGCGTGCATATCCACTACCACGAGGCCATGTGCAGTTTGTGAAAGAATATAAATGCCATGTAATTGCGCTACTGCAAAGCCTAATGGCGGTACGTCGTTTTCGACCGTTACGGTAACAATCTCGCCGGTTTCTGGGTCGATGCGTTCTTCTACATTCAATGGCTGCGCAAACGACTGGTAGGCATTTAGGTGCTCTTTTACATTACTTGGATTGAGATTGTTATTTTGCGGCTGTCCGTTTTGAAGCTGTCCGGTAAGCGGATCACGCCCTGGCAATAAACTCATGCGCTCTTGACCAGCAAACTCACCCGCTTGAATACCCGTTACTGGTTGCTGACTATTGGCCATTAACGCCGGCGATGTTAATCCATACGCACCCGTAGAAGTATCTTCAGTTAAAACACCAGACCCTTGCAGGCTGGTTGGCGCTACTTGATTATCAGGACGCACATCGGCTAATGCCTTGTGTAAGGTTCTGAATAAATAATCATGCACCAAGCGCCCATCACGAAAACGCACTTCGTGCTTAGTTGGGTGTACGTTCACATCCACCAGCGCAGGATCAACGGTTAAATACAAAACAAATGCTGGCTGACGACCATGATATAAAACATCGCGATAGGCTTGTTTAATCGCGTGTGCCACCAAACGATCACGCACGACGCGACCATTAACAAAAAAGTACTGCATGTCTGCTTGGCTGCGTGAAAACGTTGGCAACCCAACCCAGCCGGTTAAACCTAAACCCGCGGCTTCGGCATCTACATGCAACGCTGCATCAATAAATTTAGTGCCTAATAACGCAGCCACCCGTTTTTCTTTATCGATATTGCGTATCGCCGGGCGCAACGAATGAATCACTTTTTGATTGTGGCGAAAACTAAATGCCACATCGTAGCGGCTTAACGCCAAGCGTTTAAAATATTCGTCTACGTGATTAAATTCGGTTTTTTCGGTGCGTAAAAATTTACGCCTTGCGGGCGTATTAAAAAATAAATCCCTAACTTCTAAGGTTGTGCCTTTTGGATGAGCAGCGGGTTTTACTGTGGCTGCCATTTCTCGGCCTTCGACTTCTACCTGCCAAGCTTGTCCGCTTTCAAGGTCTGTAGTTTGATCATCTGATACGGCTGCAGACGTTAGAGTTAGCCGCGATACCGAACTAATAGAGGCCAACGCTTCACCACGAAAACCCAAACTGTGCACTGCTTCTAAATCGTCTAGGGTGGTGATCTTACTAGTGGCATGACGACTTAACGCTAATGGCAAATCGTCTTTCGGTATGCCATGGCCATCATCTCGTATGCGTAGTAACTTAATGCCACCTTGTTCAACATCAATTTCAATGCGCTGAGCACCGGCATCCAATGAGTTTTCCACCAGTTCTTTGATGATATTGGCAGGACGCTCTACGACTTCTCCCGCGGCTATTTGGTTGGCTAGGCGCGGGGACAACAAATGGATTCTTTTCATATTAAATTGAGCCTAACTTGCTGGCAGTTTAAGGGTCTGCCCAACTTGAATGCGATTATTTTTAATACCGTTTAAACGACGAATTTCACTCACAGGTACATTGAAGCGTTGTGCGATATGCGACAAGGTATCACCGCGCTGAATAATATAGCGCTGCGCGATCTTGGCTGAAGATACATTAGAACTGCCGTTTTTTTGCCAAGCAATAAAACTCCCTTCTGGCGGCTGCTCTTCAAAATAAGCGGTTAAACCGTTAAATATTTCTCGCGCCATTTTCTTTTGATAATAAGAGGTGGCTAACTTTTTCGCTTCACCGGGGTTGGAAATAAACCCTGTTTCAATTAATAACGCCGGTATATCTGGAGCTTTTAATACCATAAATCCAGCTTCTTCGACTTGCTTTTTATGCAGGCGAGAAATTAGGCCCATGCGATCTAAAATTGACTTACCCACGGTCAAACTAGCACCACGTGTAGCGGTCATAGATAAATCCAATAGAGTCATGGCAAGATAATCATCTTTATCCGCTAGGCTAACACCGCCGACTAAATCCGCTTCATTTTCTTTGTCGGCTAACCAGCGAGATTCCTCACTTGATGCTCCACGCTCGGATAAAACAAACACCGAGCTGCCATGAGCTTGTGAGTTTTTAAACGCATCGGCGTGTATCGAAACAAACAAATCAGCATTTGCCTCTCGCGCTTTTCTTGTACGGGTGCGTAACGGCACATAATAATCGCCAGTACGCGTTAGATAAGGTGTATAACCAGGCTTTTCGTCTAACAGTCGCGCCAGCTCTTTGCTAATTTTTAGCACCACATCTTTTTCTTTGGTGCGCTTGTAGCCCACTGCACCGGGGTCTTCACCGCCATGGCCGGCGTCTATCGCTACAATAATATCGCGTTTATTGTGCGTGACTTTATCGGCAACAGTATTAATGGTTTTTATCGGCTCTGCTTGGGCAGTATTTTTTTCGACGAGATCAACCACTAAGCGATGATTAGGGTAAGTATTATTGGGAGGAAGAATGGAACTTTTTGGATTGACGTCATCTCGTAACTGAAACACCATGCGCAAGTCTTTGTTCTTTTGTCGCCCAGTGCGTAAACCGGTAACCAAGGTGCTGTTCAGTGAAACGTCGCTCACTTTGGGTTTGAAGCGAGCATTGCCGGCTAAATCAATCACCACTCGATAAGGGCTATCTAACGTAAAAATCTTGTGCGCATGAGGCTTGGATAAATCAAACACCAAGCGCGTATAAGCAGGCGATTGCCAAACGCGCACACCGTCCACATCGGCTGAAATATTGTGTGCCGAAATGAACAGAGTAGCGGTTAGGCATATTTTAGTTATTATTTTAATCAGTCTGTTTTTCATTATGCGTCTATTATTGGAGCTGCTGATATTGAAGCTGTTGAATCTAGTTGCTTGCCCCAAGCGCGGCCTTTATCGGTATGTGCTTGCCAAGTAAGTCGGCGGCCTTGGTCGATATCGGCAAGATTCAACACCAAATCAGGCGTGGGTAAAAAGCCAATGCCCTTATCAGCCCATTCCATCAAACACAAATGCGCACCTTCTAAGTAATCACGAATGCCCATAAATTCTAATTCTTCTGGATCGGCCAAACGGTAAAGATCAAAATGACACACGGTAAGTGCTTGTTGCTCTTTGGTGTAAACATCGTATGTTTCTACTAGGGTATAAGTCGGACTTTTCACCGGCCCAACATGACCAAAGCCACGCATTAAGCCTCGACTAAAAGTGGTTTTCCCTGCACCTAAATCACCTTGCAAAAAGATCAAGCCACCATCTATCGCCGCGCTTGCAAGCACCGTGGCGCAACGCCCCGCAAATGCCAATGTTTCTTCTTCACCGATTAAATCAATCATGCTGTTTTACCTTTTAGCGATCGCTGCCTTTTTTATGATGTTGTATTTGCACAGGTTTTGTCTGAATAGCTTGGCGAATGAAGGGTAACAAATCTGTCGCCAATAATCCTATTTCTCCGGCTATACTGGCATCATCGGCAGCTTTACTGTGTACACAACAAGCCAATTTTGCTGCCGCCAGCGACGATAATCCTCGTGCCATAAACTGCGCCAATACGGCACCAGCAACCCCGGACAAAATATCTCCCATACCACCAACCGCCATTGCTGGATTACCATCAAGACAGCGATACAGTTCAATTTCACCTTGGCTATTTTTGCCAGCAATCACGCTGTACTGTCCCTTTAAAATAACGCTGCAGCCATATTTTTTGACTAATGCTACTGCCGCTGCTAAGCGATCTGCTTGCACTTCGGCGGTTGTTATTGCCAATAAACGTGCTGCTTCTGCCGGGTGCGGAGTCAGGATTACCTGATGCGATGAGAAATCAATAGCCTGCCCGGTTATGAGCGGCTTAGCGGCTAATAAGTTCAAACCATCGGCGTCTAATATCATGCCGCGAACATGCGCCGATGCTTGCAACTGCTGCAACACAGTCTGCACTAACAGCTGGCCAAATGCTTGCTTGCCCAAACCTGGGCCAACGACCAAGACTTTATGAGGATTGTCTTCACCCACAATAAAAGGCAACAGCTCTAAGCCAGAATTAATACCCGCTACCATAATCTCTGGTGTGCGACTGATATAAGCCGCTAAATATTCTGGCCTAGTAGCACAACTCACCAAACCCGCCCCACTCACAAGAGCCGCTTGCGAAGCCATAAGTGCAGCACCGGCATAACCGTGATCACCACCAACCACCTGCACATGACCGTGATTGCCTTTGTGACTATTTAAAGCACGCGCAGGCAGTAACTGGTTACTTTGTTGCAGTATTTGCCAACTAATATCGGCTACGTTCGAATTATTCATGCACTGTATCGTAGTATTTGTATGAGATAACGTCATTCTATGCTGTATGCCTAAGCGTTTCTTTGGCAGAATTATACGTCCTTGGCGTTAAGATGGCGAAGGTATAAATCATTGCGGTAACTACGATATTCTCATGACACATACAGCGCTATCAGAAAACGAACTCCAACAGCTTGCCGACAAGATCAAAGTTTGGGGGCGAGAGCTCGGTTTTCAACAAATCGGTATTACCCACGTTGAATTGGGCGAGCACGAAACGCGCTTAAAAGAATGGCTAGCCAAAGGCTATCACGGCAGCATGGAATACATGGCCGCCCACGACAACATGCGCAGCCGCCCGGCGGATCTTTTGCCCGGCACCATTCGAGTGATCAGCGCTCGCATGGATTATTTACCCCCTAATGCGCGCATTAAAGAACAACTGCAAGATAAGTCCCTCGCCTATATTTCTCGTTACGCGTTAGGGCGCGATTACCACAAGGTGATTCGTAAGCGCTTAACGCAATTAGGCAAGATGATTGAGCAAGAAGTTGGTCACGGCTACCGCGCGTTTGTCGATAGTGCTCCGGTTTTAGAACGCGCATTGGCCAGCAACGCAGGATTAGGCTGGTTGGGTAAAAATACCATGCTGATCAATAAAAAAGCCGGATCGTATTTTTTCTTAGGAGAGTTGCTAACCGATCTACCACTGCCGATTGATCAGCCCGACAATAAAAATCATTGTGGCAGCTGCACGGCCTGCATTGATATTTGTCCGACCCAGGCGTTTGTTGGCAACCAAGTTTTGGACGCTCGCCGTTGTATTTCGTATTTGACCATTGAATTAAAAGGGCCGATTCCAACAGATTTACGCAAAGGCATGGGTAATCGAATTTTTGGTTGTGACGATTGTCAATTGTGTTGCCCGTGGAATCGCTTTAGCAAAACCACCGCAGAGCCCGACTTTACGCCACGACATCCTTTAGACAATGCGACTCTGCTAGAGCTATTTGCTTGGAATGAAAAGACATTTTTGAAACATACCGAAGGCAACCCAATTCGCCGCACCGGGTATGAAAACTGGCTGCGTAATATTGCCGTGGCTTTGGGGAATGCGCCTTCAAGTATCGAAATCACTGAAGCACTTAAACAGCGCTTACCTGATGCTAGCGAGTTAGTGAAAGAACACATTGAATGGGCGCTTGAGCAGCATTTTTAATGCTGCTCTCAATCAGACAGAACGAAACAGAAATCAGACGATGTCGCGATCACGATAGCCTAGTAGATACAGCACACCGTCTAAACCTAGGGTCGAGATCGATTGCTTAGCAGACTCTTCAACTAACGGTTTTGCGCGGAAAGCAATGCCTAACCCGGCAATGCTCAACATAGGTAAATCATTCGCGCCATCACCCACCGCAATGGTTTGCTCTAAACGAATGCCTTCTTTTTCGGCAATTTCACGCAATAGCTGGGCTTTACGATTACCATCCACCACGGTGCCCGTCACTTTGCCAGTGACAATGCCGTTTTCCATATCCAATTCGTTGGCAAAAACGTAATCGATGCCGAGTTTTTCTTTCAGGTAATTACCAAAATAATTGAAGCCACCGGATAAAATTACCGTGGTATAACCCAGTGAGTTCAAGTTGCGAATAAGACGCTCGGCACCTTCGGTAACCGGCAAACGTTCGGCAATTTCTTGCAACACATCACCACTTAAACCTTTCAGCAAAGCAACACGCTCGTGGAAGCTTTCGGTAAAATCGATTTCACCGCGCATCGCACGCTCGGTAATTTCAGCAACCTGCTCGCCAACACCCGCAGCCGCCGCTAATTCATCAATCACTTCCGCTTCGATTAAAGTTGAATCCATATCAAAGGCAACCAAGCGGCGGTTGCGGCGATATACGTTGTCTTCTTGAACCGCAATATCGACATTTAAATCTTTCGATACTGCTAAAAATTTTTCTCTTAATACCGCTTGATCGGCCAAACCACGCACCGAGAACTCGATACACGCTCGGTTAGGTACCGTATTGTCGACGTCTTTGGTTAAAGAAACGCGACCGGTTAAGCGAGTGATGTTATCAATATTAAGGCCGTATTCGGCGACTATGGCGGTAATGCAGGCAATGTGTTCTGCACTGATCGTGCGGGCGAGTAAGGTTATGATATGACGATCTTTGCCTTGGCCAGCAACCCATTGCTCATAGCTGTCGCTGTCAACAGGCGTAAAACTTACCGTTAGGCCAATTTCGTGAGCTTTAAAAAGAACGTCTTTTAAAACGGGCGCAGATTCGGCTGTAGAAGGAATCGCGGCAAGAATGCCCAACGACAAACTATCGTGAATCTCGGCTTGGCCAATATCCAAAATAGTTACCTTATATTGTGCCAAGATAGCGGTAATACTTGCGGTTAAACCCGGTTTATCCG
>OJBJ01000226.1_pt1 | contig 13608 bp, 12 predicted proteins | sample 1590621 | NCBI WGS metagenome assembly OJBJ01 (sample SAMN05416808, study PRJEB24817) | seawater metagenome | isolation source: Sea water | place: Canada:Atlantic | collected 2013-11 | reverse complement strand
GTTGACGCAATCCTTCTTTAGCACGATTCACTTCTTGCTCAATTTCAGCTTGAGCGGCAGCTGCCAAACGAGAACCTTCTTCACGAGCAGCGTCTTTCGCTTCATCGATAATTTGGTTAGCGCGCTTGTTAGCCTGCTCAATGATTTCTGCTGCTTTCTCTTTGCTTTCGCGTAACTGTTCGCCTGCTTTTTGTTGAGCAAGTTCCAAGTCACGAGTAGCGCGATTAGCGGCATCTAGGCCATCAGCAATTTTCTTTTCGCGTTCAACCATAGCACCCAAAAGGTGAGGCCAAACAAACTTCATGCAAAACGCCACGAAGATTGCGAAAGTAATGATCTGGCCGATCAATGTTGCATTAATGTTCATGCCAGAGCCCTCTTATATAAAATGAAATTAGGCTTTGGTAAACATCAAGAACAAACCAAGACCAACACCGATCATTGGAACTGCATCCAATAGACCTGCGATAAGGAACATTTTACCTTGTAGCATAGGACCAAGCTCTGGCTGACGAGCGGTACCTTCAAGAAGGCGTCCACCAAGTAAACCAAAACCAATAGCAGTACCCAAGGCACCGAAACCGATCATTAGCGCTGCTGCGATATAAACTAGACCTGCGTCCATAATTATCTCCAATTGTATTGAAAGTTAGTGAGTTAAAACGTTTTTGAAAAAATTAATGATCTTCGTGTGCCATGCTCAAATACACGATGGTTAACATCATGAAAATGAACGCTTGCAACGTGATCACTAGAATATGGAATACCGCCCAAGCCCATTGTAAGACACCACCCAATAGAGCCAACGCCATACCGCCAGAGAACATTAATGCGATCAAGATGAAAATCATCTCCCCTGCATACATGTTTCCGAACAAACGAAGAGCTAGTGAGATAGGCTTAGCCAGTAGAGCAACAGATTCCAAGAAGAAGTTCACAGGGATGAATAATGCCTGAACGAACATATTTTTTGAGTTAAACGGATGAAGCGTTAACTCGCCAACAAAGCCAGAAATGCCTTTGATTTTAATGCTGTAGAAGATCATCAATGCAAACACAGTGATCGACATGCCTAGAGTAATGTTTACATCTGTAGAAGGTACAACCTTCATGAAGTGAACACCGAATAGGCCAAAGATAGAGGGTAGAACATCAACAGGAATCAAATCCATTGCGTTCATCATAAATACCCAAGCAAAGATGGTTAGTGCTAATGGTGCAACTAACTTACTGCTGCCATGGAAAGCTTCTTTAACCGTGTTATTAATGAATTCTAATAACAATTCAACAAAGCTTTGCAGACCGCTTGGCGTAGCTGTTGATGCTTTTTTAGCCGCTCGGCCAAAAATAAACATCAATAATAAAGCCAAACCTGCAGACCAACCCAATGAATCCACGTGAAATGCCCAAAAACCCATTTCAGCGGCTTGTTCACCACTTTGGGCAAGCATCCAAGTCGCCTCAGTCAACTCACTCACTTTACCTTCGTCAGTAGTATATTCAGTACCTGCTGGTAACTGTCCATACGTCAGATTGGTAAGGTGGTGTTTGATGTAACCAGTAGCATCAGTTGCCATCTTTCACTCTCATTTTAAGTTTAAAAAAGTGTTTAAAGCTTTGATCTATTCATTCAGAAAATAGATAGATCAAAGCTTCGCAATTCTTGCTGCCATCACATGACTAAATTGCACTGTGATGAACGCCCCAAACAATGCCCAGGGATTCAAAGGATCTACTCGTGAAAAGATCACTGCAAAACTCATTGCGGTGAGAACAAATTTCCACGATTGCCCTTGATAAAACGACTGCACAACCTGATCAACAGATCGAGCACCGCTGTATTTAAACGCACGCCACATAAAATACCCACTGGGTATTGCACAAGTTAGACCACCTAATAAGGCTGAATAACCGGCTTCAAAGCTGTGAATCAACGCGAATAACGCGATAATTACACTTAAAGAAAACTGCATTATGGCAATGCGATAAACCGGAGGTCTAGCTATCGATGTCACGGAAGACCTCTCTTTCGCCAACAATTTTAGGCGCATGGATTATATTGATTTGCGTCACAATCTTCAACCTAAAGCTGGTCTTTAGGTTGAATTATTTGTAACTAAGGCTGTATTTTTACTTTCGAGGAAAAACAAAAGTTATTGAATATGGGCCAATATTCCATCCAGTTCATCAAGATTATTGTAATTAATCACCAGTTTACCTTTTCCTTTAGCTGAGTGCTGAATAGCAACATTTGCCCCTAAGCGCTCACCCAGCGTTCGCTCCAGTCGCTGAATGTCAGGATTGGGACGCGCTTTTTCTTTCGGTTTTACTTCATCTTGTAAATTTCGAACGAAAGATTCGGTTTGGCGCACGGTCATTTCTTTTGCAACAACATGGCGCGCCGCTTCACTTTGTGCTTGATCTTGTAAACCTAACAAGGCTTTTGCATGACCCATTTCGATATCACCACGCTCAAGCATGATTTTTACATCGCTATTAAGTTGCATTAAACGCAATAAGTTAGCCACGGTTGCGCGTGACTTACCCACGGCATCGCCCACTTCTTGTTGTGTTAATTCAAACTCGCTCTGCAAACGATGTAAGGCTTGCGCTTCTTCCATCGAATTTAGATTTTCGCGTTGAATGTTTTCGATTAATGCCATGGCAATCGCAGCATCATCTGGCACATCACGTATAATCACCGGAACAGTATCAATACCCGCGAGCTGAGTCGCACGCCAGCGACGCTCACCAGCAATGATTTCATAGCGCTGATTGTTATCTGCATCTTTAATGGCAATCGGACGAATAACGATCGGCTGCATCAGTCCTTGCGCTTTAATCGAAGCAGCAAGCTCTTCTAACGCTTCTTGATGCATGTCTTTACGCGGTTGATATTGGCCCGGCTGAATGAATTCAACCGGTAAATGCTTAATGCCGTGTGTTGCATTGGTAGCACTGTCTTCATTTGGCTGAATACTGACTTCTTGCACTGCTGAAGTAGCGTCCGCGTCCATTGCGGGTTTATTGTTCGCCAATGCATCACCGAGTAATGCATCTAGACCTCTGCCTAGGCCACGTTTCTTTGACATGCGTATTTCCAATTAGTCAGGAGCTTATGTAGTTGATTTTTTAGTATTTGTTCGACGGTTTATCTCTCCAGCTAAAGCTAAATAAGACATGGCTCCACGAGAGTTTTTGTCATAAGCCAATGCTGGCAAACCGTAACTCGGGGCTTCCGCCAAACGCACATTTCTAGGAATTACGGTTGTATAAACCTTGTCACCAAAGTGCTTAGTTAGTTGGCTTGAAACGTCATTGGTTAAGCTATTACGCGGGTCGTACATAGTGCGTAAGATACCTTCTATTTCAAGCTCAGGATTTAAATTAGATTGAATTTTATTAATGGTTTGCATCAAGGCCGACAATCCTTCTAATGCATAATATTCACACTGCATCGGTATCAACACGCCCTGCGCAGCAACCATGGCGTTTATGGTTAACATGCTTAGTGACGGTGGGCAGTCGATAATAATGTAATCGTAATTATCACTGACTTCAGCTAATGCAGAACGCAGGCGAGTTTCACGCTGCGGCAAATCCATCAACTCAACTTCTGCTGCGGTTAAGTTGGCATTGGTTGGCAACACATCAAAGCCAGCTTGTTCTGCTTTAACAACTGCGTCTTTAATATCACATTGGCCGGTTAACACTTCGTATAACGATTGTTCGAGCTCGTGCTTATCGATACCACTTCCCATGGTTGCATTGCCTTGCGGATCAAGGTCAACCATTAACACTTTGCGCTTAGTAGCGGCAAGTGAAGCAGATAGATTAACGGCAGTGGTGGTTTTACCTACACCACCTTTTTGATTGGCAACAACGATTATTTTGCTCATTTCGCTATCCTGCAACCCAGTGTATCGGGGTATTAAAATTATTTGGGTTTAAAGGCTAAAAGATGACGCTCTGCGTCTACCCCAGGAACATTCAATTCGTGGCTTTCGATTAACTCATATTTATCAGCAACGGCAGCAAATTCATCGGTTGGGTAAATGCCTTTCATCGCTAAAAATATGCCATCTTTTGCTAGCAAATGAGTACACCAATAGGTCATATCTGAAATTGAAGCAAAAGCACGAGAGACGATCATATCGAAACCTTGCGCTGGTTGATAGGCTTCTACGCGCTCATTAATAATGGTGACGTTATCCAGTTTTAATGCCAGCTTGGCTTGAAATAAAAAGCGTGTTTTTTTACCGTTACTGTCGAGCAAAGTAAACTTTTTTTGCGGGTTCATAATTGCTAAAACAATACCCGGCAAGCCTGGGCCAGTACCGACATCAATGATGTTATCAACTTTTTGAATATAAGAGTGAACAATCAAGCTATCTAACAGATGCAGCGGAATCATTTGTGCTGGGTCGCGTATCGCCGACAAGTTATACGCTTTGTTCCACTTAATGAAGAGTTCTAAATATTGAACCAAAAGATCAAGTTGCTGATCGCTAAGTGATACGCCCATTTGGGTAGCGCCAGTGGAAATTGCTGAAGAGTAGTTAGCCATAATTTTCCGCGTTTAAATCTTTGGTTTTAGATTGTGGTTTTGATATGGCTGGATTCTAACATAAAAGATGAAAAGCGCTTACCAGCGCAAAATACTAAAGCGTTTAACCGAGGTAACGACTGTTAGCGGCTACGTCTTTGGTAACAACAGCATTTGCGCCAATAATGGCATTCTCTCCAATGTTCACTCCTGGCAAGATCTTAGCCCCACCACCAATCCATACGCCATCAGCAATGACCACAGGTTTGGCAATACAGCCTCCTGCTCTGCGAGCTTTCGCATCGCGTGGATGGTCAACGGTATAGATGTGCACACCAGGCCCTAACATAACGTCATTACCAATGATGATGTCGGCGCTGTCTAAAAAAACGCAGTTGAAGTTGGCGTAGAAGTTTTCGCCTAAGGAAATTTGGCCGCCGTAATCACATTGAAACCCAGGCTCAATCACCGCTGTGGATAACTTATTGAATAAACGACTGATGTGTTTGAAATTGCCTTTGCTTGGATGGGCGTTGTATTTGCCGCAGGCAAGGCGGGCTTTTTCGCGTAATAGCCGAAGTTCAATATCAAGGCTATTAAAAGGTTGGCCTGAGCGCATTTTCATACGCTCAAAAATAGTATCATCCATTATTATAACTTGTCTTATCTGAATTGAGTGCTGAATATTTACTCACTAAGCCAACTCTTAAACCAAACAAAGAAAACAGCTGGTTAATAGTTTCTAACGTAGGATTTGCTTGTCCAGACTCAATCCCAGCCAACGTTCGTAAAGAGACACCGCTCAACTTGGCAAAATCCTTTTGATTAAGCTCTGAGATTTCTTTACGTAAACGCTGTAAACCTTCTCCTAACTGAAGGTCACCACTTGCAACGCCTCGCTCCACTTGGATTAATATTTCACGCCTTGATGGCTGTTCTTTGGAATTAGCAGATAAGTTATTCATTTAAATCAACTCCCACTTCGCTAACTTTGCGTCGAGTTTGTCTAGATTGATTTTCGGGTGCTGAGCAATCTCATCCGCTAAACCAAATTCCTTGGCTAGACGGGGTATCTCGCGTAACTTTTGTGCACACTGTTGCAGTGCTTGCCACAGCCGCTTTGCAGTTATATCTATTGATGAAATATCCTTGCTAATATGTGCAACTTCTTCACAAATACCCCACCAATAAAATTCTCCTCCCAACTCGTTCTGTTTATTCCAACGACTGGTCCGAATAACCCCCTCAGGATCCAATACCATAGGCGCTAGGTCATAAATTGGCGCTAAACTGAGCTTTCCATGCTTTTTTAAAACAGACGTATTACGACCATGGTTATCGACATTACCAAGAACAACGTTTAACAAGTCTCGTTTTAAATATTCTATCACCATGTCTTGAACATCTTCTTCTTGGCCATGAGTGCACCAATACTCAATTAAGCTAGTGAGAAAATCAGTATGTGGAACAGTTGCTCCTGCTTGCGTAACCCCCAGTAAAGAATATAAAGATTCAACGCCATAACGCTCAATACCTTTATAATTAGTCGGCAATGAACAGCGATCAAAACGCGGTAGCCATAAACTGGCTTTTTCTACGTGCTTAGCTTCATCTTTAGGGAAGTATTTCAGCTCGCTCACATTGATTGTATTAAAACCTAAAGCACTGACAATTTTGTAATAACAAGCTTCACCCTCCAGTACCAAATGATCAAACTTGCCGGCATTATTACGCGGAAACTTAACCAAATAGCTCTGCTTTATTTGCTCATCTGGTAAGCTTGCTTCTGGATAAAATAAGCCTTGGTCATCTTCTGACAATAAAAACTTGGGTGCTTCGCCTCCAGCACCGGTCGCGCCACCGATTGCAGCACCTGCAAAACTGGCGTAATCAATAAAATCACTGGCACGAGTAATCACATCTTGTAGTTCAAAACCTTTCACGCTATCGGTCTCTAACTCAATCCCTGCTACACGTATATTGCCGATTGGCGCTAATGAGCATTGATTAAGCATAATAAAATCGTGTGCATATTCTAATGCTGGGGATAAGTTTTTTTTCTGCAACCAAAACCGACGAGCTGAACCCATTGGCATAATATCCTGCAAAAATGCTGGCCAAATATCACAATGGTGAGGGAAAAAATCAAGGGGGAAGCGTAAACTGACTAACGCATCAAGGTTGTTAATATGTTGCGCAACATAGCGGGCATCATACTCCAGCTGCGCACTACTAACACGACCTTTTTCTGGATTATCAAAACGTAAAGTACAGGCATCTTGCCACTGCCCACTGCCTGCTTTCTTAGAGTATAGATAAACTTGCAGCTTTATTTCTGCCGTGGCTGCTAGAGAGTTACGATTCATTACAATCACTTTAATTAATGCATTATAGTGCATTAATTAAAGCAACAACCTTTAAAAAATGCAATATAAAGCATTAAATACTTTAATTTATCGCTATTAATGCAATAAATTACATTTTTCTAGTTCTTCAGATTATGCACTCTTACGCGCAAGTTTTAGCTTTTTCATGTGCACTAGAATTTGGCTAATCGCTGCAGGCGTTACGCCCTGAATACGTGAAGCACCACCTAAGGTTTCTGGCTTCATGATATCGAGCTTCTGAATCACTTCATTCGATAAACCACCGATAACAGTGTAATCAAAATTCTCAGGTAAAGGCGTTTCTTCATAGCGACGCATTTGTTCAATTTCATCTTTCTGACGCGAGATATATCCGTCATATTTGGCTTGAATTTCTACCTGCTCAGCAACTCTCGGATCGGTAACAACCTCACCTTTAAGCCCTGCAACGTCGGTATAGTTCAAACCCGGGCGCTTCAACAAATCCTTTAAGCTGTATTCACGGCTTAACGGACTTTCGATCATGGCATTAACGGCATCACCTTCTGGGGTATTTGGCTGTACCCAAGTCGTGGCTAAGCGCTGATTTTCTTTTTCGATGGATTCTTTCTTTTCACAAAAAGCGGCCCAGCGCTCGTCTCCAACAAGACCTATCTTGCGACCAATTTCGGTTAAGCGTAAATCGGCGTTATCTTCACGCAAGATCAAGCGGTATTCCGCACGACTGGTGAACATGCGGTACGGTTCTTTAGTACCCATGGTGATTAAGTCATCGACTAATACGCCAATGTAGGCTTCATCACGACGTGGCGTCCATGCTTCTTTTTCAAACGCACGCAGCGCTGCGTTGGCACCGGCTAATAGACCTTGTGCACCGGCTTCTTCATAGCCGGTGGTGCCGTTGATTTGGCCAGCAAAATATAAGTTAGGCACAAATTTGGTTTCTAAGCTGTGCTTTAAATCTTGTGGATTGAAGTAATCGTATTCAATTGCATAACCTGGGCGTGTAATGTGAGCTTTTTCAAAACCAACCATGGAGTGGATAAGATCTAACTGCACATCGAATGGCAAGCTGGTTGAGATACCATTTGGGTATAACTCGTGGGTGCGCAAGCCTTCTGGTTCAACAAAGATTTGGTGGCTATTTTTTTCGGCAAAGCGCATCACCTTGTCTTCGATCGATGGGCAATAACGAGGGCCAACGCCTTCAATCACGCCAGAATACATAGGTGAGCGATCTAAGTTAGCGCGAATAATATCGTGGGTACGCTCGTTGGTATGAGTGATGTAACAATTAACCTGCTTTGGGTGTTCGTTCACATTGCCCATAAATGACATAACAGGCAGCGGTAAATCACCTGGCTGAACCTGCATTACCGAGAAATCAACGCTGCGCGCATCGATGCGAGCAGGAGTTCCGGTTTTTAAGCGGCCAACGTTGAACGGCATTTCACGTAAACGGTGCGCCAAGGCAATAGACGGTGGATCGCCTGCGCGACCGCCTTTGTGGTTTTCTAAGCCGATGTGGATTGTGCCACCCAAGAAAGTACCCGCAGTTAATACAACGGTAGTCGCGTGAATACGCATATTGGTATTGGTTACGACACCAGCGGCTTTTTCGCCTTGCATGATAAGGTCATCACACGAAGCTTGGAAAATATCGAGATTATCTTGGTTTTCTACGATGTCGCGAATTGCACCGCGATATAACTGGCGATCGGCTTGGGCACGAGTCGCACGCACGGCTGGGCCTTTACGCGCATTCAAGGTACGGAATTGGATTCCACCTTTATCAGTAGCACGGGCCATAGCGCCATCTAGGGCATCAATTTCTTTCACTAAATGACTTTTACCAATGCCACCAATAGCAGGGTTACAAGACATAACGCCGATGGTATCGGTATTGTGTGTTAGCAGTAGAGTTTTTGCCCCCATACGAGCCGACGCAAGCGCAGCCTCTGTTCCCGCATGACCACCACCAACAACAATTACATCATAACGAACCGGATAATCCACAAGTACAACCTCAAACGGGCTCAATCGAGCACAAAGCTGATTCCACGGTGGTTACAGGCGTTATGCTGCAATCGTGGAATCTTAAAAATGGCGCGCATTATACCTGAATTTAATTTCAAAGGCAGTGGATAGAAATACTATTTGGTTAAAAAATGTTCAAATCTTTTATTAACTTATTCACAATGGATATTATGTTTGTGGGTAGAGTTATAAAGAATATTTAATAAATTAAAAAATACCTTATAAATCATGGATTTATACAGTATTTTTCTTTGTATAGTTCTGTGTATAAATGTGGATAAGTATTAAATTAAAATGTTATACAGTTATTTACTAAGAGGTCATACCGAGATATCCGGAGAGTTATTACAACTAATTAACAGAGTTATTCACAAAAAGTCTGTTTAAATAAGGTTATGCACCTAGTTTTGTGAATAACTGTGGTTTTTAAGCTTATGGCGTCTCTTCAGCTGGGGTTTCTTCTTCTGGTGTTATTGTATTATTAGAAGTAGCTGGGGCAGTGAAAGTCATGAAAAGCAGAGAACTACCCATCTTGCTGTAAAACTCTAACTCACCATCGGCATTAATCGCGGCATAACCTGCTGAGTCGCCGTTAAAGTCATCGCACCTTTTACGATTCAAAGTTAAATTAAGTAACGATTTAGTCGAATCTATTATTTTTAAGGTGCCTTTAGAGTAACAGCCACTTTCTGAAGTATCTTGAATGATAAAATTACCTAACTTATCAATTTTTAATTGATAATTCGTTGTACTCCATAGACCCGTTAAGCTATTGAGTGACGAAGCGTTCGCATAAGTGGCGTCATTAACAATATTTAACTCGCCAAAAGGGCCAGTCTAATTTGTATCAAATGATCCTGCTATTTCTAAATCGTCATAAGCAAATAAACTTGCCTCTATTGTGTAAGTAAGCGTCCTACCGCTGGCCACATATTCATTATTGGCTGAATCTTCATAACTAAAGGGAACACCTTGCAAAGAGAAGTTAACAGACGTTTCTGATTCAGCAGAAACGGTTCCATAAAAGGCTTTTTCTGAATTTATGCCATATGCATTACCATTAAATATCAAGACTCTTAAAGACTCATCTTGATTGAGTCCACCGTCCCAAAATCCGTTTAAAGATAAGGTTGAGTTGTTAACATTTCCGCCTTCATTGCTTATTGGCTTGGTATCATCTTTCTCTTCTGGTAAGCAAGCAGACAGCAGCATGAGAGGTGCTACGAGAAATAGAGTTTGAGTTGCTTTCTTCACGCCGGAAGAAAACATGGATAGGTTTGGGTACAAAGCCGACCTCACAAATTATATGGCGATAATATAACTAACAATATAACTATAGATGTCGGCTGATTTACTGCAGGCTTTAGTTATTGCTTGAACTGATTAGTGATTACTTACCTACTTATCCGTTTATTTAACTATTTATTTAGCCATTTTACTTTTGTATTTATTTACCAATACAGAAGCTACCAAAAATATTGCCAAGTAAATCATCTGCGGTGAACTCACCTGTGATCTCGCCTAATGCCTGCTGGGCGGCTCTTAAGTCTTCAGCCAATAACTCACCCGCCATTGCGCCTAGTAGCTGGTCTTCACCCGCTTGGATAGCGTTTTGAGCTTTTTCTAGCGCTTCGATATGACGACGACGGGCTAAAAATCCACCTTCGTTAGTAGAATTGAACCCCATGACTTCTTTTAGGTGTTCGCGTAATTCCATAATGCCTAGATTTTGTTTGGCAGATATCGATAATGTCGGGAAATCCTCTTCCTGATGAAGCCCTAATTTAGCGGATACATGATCACCCGCTAATAAATCGGCTTTATTGCGAATAACGGTAATACGACCGCTTTCAATCAATTTTTCTGTTTCTTCTTTCAAGCCTTGTTCGTCATACAGTGCATGCAGCAATGCTTTTGGATCAGTTTTTTGACCATCAGTCTCGAGCGAACTGTCGATCATTAATAAAATACGATCGGCTTGTGAAATTTCCGCCCAAGCGCGCTGAATACCAATGCGCTCTACTTCATCAAGGGCATCGCGCAAACCTGCAGTATCAATGATGTGCAGCGGCATACCATCGATGTGGATATGTTCTTTCAAAACATCACGGGTTGTACCGGCAATGTCGGTCACAATGGCTTTATCTTGACCCGCCAAAGCATTCAATAGTGAGGACTTACCCGCGTTAGGACGCCCAGCAATCACCACATTCATACCTTCGCGCAAGATAGCACCTTGGTTAGCTTCGGCTAATACACCAGCCACGGCGCTTTTCACGTCTTGCAGCATGGCGGCGACTTTACCGTCGCTTAAGAAATCAATTTCTTCTTCAGGAAAGTCGATCGAGGCTTCAACAAAGGTACGTAAGTGAATAAGTTGGTCGACTAATCCATGTACTTTATCGGAGAATACTCCCTGTAAAGAACGTAACGCACAACGCGCCGCTTGTGCCGATGATGAATCGATTAAATCGGCGATGGCTTCTGCTTGCGCAAGATCGAGTTTGTCGTTTAAGAAAGCACGTTCAGAGAATTCACCAGGTCGGGCAATACGAGCGCCCAGCTCTACACAGCGCTGTAAGATGAAATCGAGTACAACAGGGCCACCATGTCCTTGAAGTTCTAAAACGTCTTCACCGGTGAATGAATGCGGGTTGGGGAAGAATATACCTAGGCCTTGATCCAGTTCATTACCATCAGCATCCTTAAAAGCCCCATAGTGCGCATAACGTGGCTTGGGTAGCAAACCTAACACCGCATGAGCGATCTCTTGTGCCTTCGCACCAGATACACGAACAATCCCTACCCCGCCTCGACCAGGAGCAGTAGCAACAGCGGCGATAGTATCTTGGTGAACGGATTCGGATACAGACATATGAAATTCCTAGGATGAAAAAACTACCAAATTGATTCCGAAGTATTGCTTCTGCAAAACGGCGTAAATACAACACTCAGTACATCCTGTACTTCGCCCTATGGGCAACTTACAGTTGTGCAAAATGTACTCCAATAATTTTGTCCCTGTAGCCTTAGCTAAAACATCCATGTTTTAGATATTTGCTCCACAATTACTTCGTAATCAATCGGTTTAAATATTCTGGTGATAATTATATGGATTTCATTTTATCCACAAAAAAGGCCGCTGTCTTTCAACAGCGGCCTTTTAATCGAACAGACTAACTAAAACTATTTTTTAAATATCGCCTTAGCTATCCGCGTTCTCAATTTGCTTAGTGATCACATACTGTTGAGAAATCGACAGCAAGTTGTTCACCACCCAGTAAAGTACAAGGCCCGATGGGAAGAACAAAAAGAATACCGTGAAAATAACAGGCATCAACTTCATAACACGCGCTTGAACAGGATCTGGAGGTGTTGGGTTCAACTGCATCTGAACAAACATACTCGCACCCATTAATAACGGTAATACGAAGTAAGGATCAATTGCCGACAAGTCGTCAATCCATAAAAAGAACGGTGCTTGGCGTAACTCAACACTTTCAGCAAGTACCCAATACAAGGCAATAAATACCGGCATTTGTACAAGAATCGGTAAACAACCCCCTAGCGGGTTGATCTTCTCTTTCTTATACAAGGCCATCATTTCTTGGCCTAGTTTTTCTTTGTTATCACCGTATTTTTCTCGAATTGCAGCAAGTTTAGGTGCAACTTTACGCATGTTCGCCATTGAACGGTAGCTGGTTGCAGACAGTTTGAAAAAGGCTAGTTTAATCAATACTGTTAACAAGATGATCGCTACACCCCAGTTACCCACACCACCACCAAGGTCGATTTCCACCAACCCTAAAAAGTTAATGTAACCAGATTCAATGAAGTTCATTACCGCAAACAGTGGCTGCGCAATCCACCACAACCAACCGTAATCTACGGTTAAGTCTAAGTTTTCAGCAACATCAGCTAAAACATACTGTGATTTAGGGCCAACGTATAATTTTGCGCCAACAGAGCCTATTTCACCGGCTTCGACCTGCAATGGCGTTTTGCCATCGTGGAAACCAACAATATATTCACCCTGCTTATTAGGTTTAGCGTATACAGAATGAGTAGTATCCGGATCAGCAACCCAAGCCGATACAAAGTAGTGTTGCAACATAGCAACCCAACCGCCATCAACTGTTTCTGCTAAACGTTTATCATCTATGTCATCAAAACTAATTTTTTCATACTTAGACAAATTCGTTGTAATCGCAGGTCCTAAATACGCTTGCATACCCATTGAACTACCTTGTTGTGGATCTTCGCTGCGGTCACGCTTTAACTGAGCAAAGAAAACACCACGCCATTGGCTGTCTGTACCATTAGCAATTTGATAATTCACATCGATTAGGTAATTATTACGCTGAAAAGTGAATACTTTTTTAACGTCAACGCCATCAACATTGGTAGACAATTCAACAACCAAAGTGTCGGATGAATCATCTAATTGATAATTAACCTGTGACGCTGAGTAAGGTTGAGTTTTTTCCCACTGCTTACCTTTAACATCCAACAAGCCACTTTGTGCAACGTAAACACGGCGAGCGTTGTTTTCCATCAGTACAAAAGGAATGTCTTTATTACTAATATCTGCAGGGTAAGCCGGTAAAGACACTTCAACAATTTCACCACCAAATGGATTAATTGTTACGTTTAAAACGT
>OJBJ01000220.1_pt1 | contig 13848 bp, 9 predicted proteins | sample 1590621 | NCBI WGS metagenome assembly OJBJ01 (sample SAMN05416808, study PRJEB24817) | seawater metagenome | isolation source: Sea water | place: Canada:Atlantic | collected 2013-11 | reverse complement strand
CTTCGCCTTTTGGCTTACGTCGCCAGCAGGCCATGGTTATCGCATTAAGTACCAAGTCTGTATTAATACGACCTCCCATAGACCAACCAATTACTTGTCGTGAAAATAGATCAATGATCACTGCAAGAAAAAGCCATCCTTCTTGTGTACGAATATAAGTAATATCTGTAACCCAAACAGTATTTGGTTTTTCGACATTAAACTCACGATTAAGTAAATTTGGTGCAACGGTCGATAAGTCTCCACCGCCGTAGTTATTTTTCCTCTTATAACCTCGCTGAGCTTGAAGTCCTTCGCTTCGCATCAGACGATATACGCGATTCCTACCACATTGATCACCTGCGGCTCGTAAGTCTTTATAGACCTTTCGATAGCCATAAACACAGCCACTCTCTAACCAGTATTGTTTGATAAACCCTAATAAGTATTCATCTTCTTTTGCACGTTTACTTAGTGGATTTGCTAGCCAAGCATAAAAGCCGCTCGGTTGGATTTCTAATGCACGACAGAGCGTTCGAACAGGGTATCGTAGGCGCCGATCTTTTATGAACGTGTATTTTTCTTCGACTCGACGGCAAAGAACACGGCGGCTTCCTTTAGGATGTCACGCTCTTCGGTTACACGTTTAAGTTCAGCTTTAAGCTTGCGTAGTTCAACTGAACTGGATTGCTTTTCTTGGTAGGCTTGTGCGTTTTCACCATAGCGATCACGCCAGTTATAAAGACTTTTAGTTGTTATCCCTAAACGCTTAGCAACATCAGCTATTGAATAACCGCCTTCGGTTACTTGCTTAACTGCTGCTATCTTGAATTCTTCGTTATATCGTTCACCAGCCATAGTGGCCTCCTCTGTTAACTCATTATATAGTTAAAGAGTGTCTAGTGAACTAGGGGCGATTCAGTTGTCGTTTTTATCATAGATCGCAGCCAAGGTAGTTTTGTTCAACCACAAGTACTTCTCTACGATTACTCCATCAACCAGTTTCGCAACTCGATTACCTAACGCGTTGTGCTTATAGTTAATGGTTTTACCATCAACACTTGCGCTTAATAATCGGCCTAAGCTGCTGTAACTATAAAGTTCGACGTTGGTTTCAATGCGGGTTTCAGTGCTGACATCAACACCTTCTGCATCAGTTTCAATGACTTCTATGAACTTTTTACTTAAGCGTCCATTGGTATCGTACTCAAAACGAGTATCGCCGTTCGTTTCAAGCTGATCACCTATGTTATAAGTTGCAGCTTGAGCATTAATGCTTCTAGCAGCAACCGTCTGTAGTTTGCGATTACCGTTAGCATCGTATTCATAGCTTTCTATCGTTGTATCGTTTTTAACAACGGTTTCTAAGCGGCGTTTATCGTCGTAGTGATAAACATAGGTATTGCGGGTGCCATCGGCTAGGGTTCAGTCTTGCCGTCGATCTGGCCGACGAGGTTATAGCTTAAGGTGTAGTCATAACTGCGCTTATTGTTGATACGATTTTGTACCGTATCGTTTTCACCATAAGTGCTGTAAGTACGAGTCTGCACTGATACACCGTCGGACATACTTTCGGGTAAGCCATGACGGCTATTACGCGCGATGGTATAGCCATTAATACCTGTTAACAGTCCATCATTGTCGTAATATAACGCGGTATTGCGACCTGCATAGGTTAATGAGTTTAACCAGAAGTTGTTATCGTAACCCTGCACGATGCTGGTATTGATCTCACCTGCGTATTGAATACTTGTAACCAAGTCACCGTCATAACCATAGGTTAACGACTCTGACTCTCTATTATTAAGGGCTCCCGTACTATCGGTGATGGTTTCAGGTTGAGAGCCATTGATGTAGGTATAATCAATATCACCTTCTACTGTGGTCGTTTTACGTAATTGCCCACTGGTATAGGTGTTGGTAATTAACTGGCCTGATGGCAATTCAATTTCTTGTAAGCGACGGTCTTTGTCGTAGCGATAGCGCGTCACTTCGTTTAACGGCGTGGTATTAGTTGCAACTTTATTAATGCCATTGGATGCAAAGCTATGAGTCACTTGCGTAGGCACTAATAAGGTTTCGGCATTACCGTTTTTATCGTAGGTCGTCGCGGTTGAATGACCATCGTGGTAGGTAGTCTTTTCAATGCGATCAAGTTCATCATATTCAAAACCAGTAACCTGCCCATCGGAGGCGATGGTGGATTCAATATTGCGCGGAATCAAGCACTCTGACCCCTTGATCTCTCTGACCCCTTGATCTCTCTGACCCCTTGATCTAGACCCCTTGATCTGAAGCACTCTGACCCCTTGATCTTGTTGAAAAAGATTACTGGGCAACACAGTTTTTGAAAGAAATATCAGAACTCACACCCAAGGGTTATCAACTGGTTTTTTCAGGAGGAACCTGCCTAGCCAAAGCTCACCAAAATACATTCAGAATGTCTGAAGACATCGACATTCAAATGATCCCTCACCCAGAAACAGCTGCTTTGGCCAATAACCAACAAAGGCAACTTAGACGAGATATTCATCAGCTCATTCTCAATATTATTGAAGACTCAGATCTATTCAAACTGGCTTCTACTCCGCAAAAACGAAGTGAAGGAAAGTATCAGCAATTTCTGATTGAATACCCAAGGGAAAACGATACGCCCGATGCACTTAGACCACACCTACAATTAGATCTGACAGAATCCAACTTACTTGAAGACCCTGTAGAGCTTTCTTTAAGTTCGCTTTATGCGAGTACACTGAAAATAAAAAGTGAAATTGATAAAATCACCTGCGTCACGATTAACTCAACGGCCAGCGAGAAGTTCGTTTCCTTGCTGCGCAGAACAGCATCTCACGCCAGAGACAGCTCTAGGGCAGACGATAAAACCCTCATTCGTCATGTTTATGACCTTCACTTAATATTTGTAACAATGGCCTCGCCACAAACATTGAAACCAATGGTTCAGCGAGTGATAGAAATTGATAAAAAGCAATTTGGTCGTCAGCACAAAGAATTTGTAGAGAATGCGAACTTAGAGCTTCGCTACGGCCTATCACTATTAATTGAACAGCCACAGCATCAAGAAAGGTACAAGCAATTTATTGGGCCACTGGTTTACCACCCTTCCCCGCCCAATGGAATGAAGCTATCGCAAGTATTCAATCGCTTGCCGACTGCTGGCTAACAATCTGACTTCCGACTCTCTGCATCAGGATAGTTATCGACATCCAATCTTCAATTGGCCGAAGCCACGCTTTCAATTAGAAGGTCGCCTAACGAATAAAATCAACCATACCCAGCAGTAAAATAAATACCGCCAACAACCCACCCAAAACATAAGCCAGCCAGCTCCATAAACTGCGGCTTTTAGAATTATCTCTTAGCTCTTTTGGAATTAACTTTCTAGCGATCAACAAAGTTAATAGCGCTGCAATAGCGGGAAACATCTTTTCATACGGCTGTTGCGGAATATTGGCATAGAGCAAAATAATTAACGGCATAATCAGCACCGCGACAACCGCAACTATATTAGCAGTCGTTTGCTTGCCTGTATTTCGCAGATTCGCAGCCACTAATAAAAGCCCTGTTAGCGGTGTACCGAAGAAAGCGCCTAAACCGATCTGTACCGAGTTGAAAAGCTTTATGTCTGTAACATGACTAGATTCAGGCCCAGTTGTTTCAGAATCAGTAGCTTCAGGCTCAGCAGCTTCGTTCAGAGTTTGCGAGTGGTGATACTCTTTAAAGTCTTGGTTAATATCCAGAATGCCTTTAACAGTTCCGCCTTGCAAAGCCCAGATAACATCGGATATTGGGTCATTCTCGGGTTCATTAAAGTTTTCATAACATACACCAAGAAATACTTCCAAAGCCGCTTTGTTTTCATCATCAAAAGGCAAAACAAAAGTTAACCCACGATACGGCGTACACACCAATAAACGCTCAGCCTTTAACAAACTACCCGCTTCTTTCATGCGTTCTTCAAGTAATAATACTTCGGAGCCATAGAATGGCGTTTGCATGACCAGTATTCGTAAGCCCTCGCACTTATCGCTTAAATCCAGCGATTGCCAATTTTCTTCGGAAAGTTCTCGCCTAAGATCGGCATACGCTTTGGCTTTAATTTCTTCGTCGGTTTTTCCTTGAAAGAAATTCTCGCCGATGTAAGCCAACTGATCGTTTTGATCCATGGCGTAAACAATTTTAGGCAGTGGCTGAAGAGGATTAACAGTGGGATCATCAAGGATGAGGTCTTGCAAAAACTGTTGCTCTGTTTGCTGGAAGCCCTGCCAAGTGCAGGGTTTTATGATGGGGTAGAAGTTCATAATTTAAGTATCAGCCTTAAAAATTGTAAATCCCCCATGGATAGCTCCTACAACCATATAGCTATTAGATGACACTATTGATCTAGCAGTAATATTCTCACTAGAAGTCCAAATGACCTTATCACTATTTTTAGTCAAAGCTTGAAGCTTATTTTTTCCATTACAATAGAAAATTAAATCACCACAAATACTTACTGCTCCAATATCCTTATCTTTTTTAATATATAAAATTTCATAGCAATCTCTATCAATTACCATTATCCAAGCTCCCACGCCAAGACTGCTATAGATAACTAGAAAATCATTATTAATGCATGATGAGTAATTATTAAGATTAGCGGGCACGCAATCAAGAAAGCCTGTCATGCTATCGATTAAATTACTTCTATGTAGTATTTCGCCTGAGAAAAAATCAACTTCACAAAGAATATGAGTACCTAAAACAACAACCTTGTCGTTATCCAAGTGAATTATTGGTTCATTAATCTCAAGCAATAGCTCCCATAAAATACTGCCAATATTTAAGTCATATGCATAAAGTTTATTCTGCTTTGTGCAAATAAGAATTTTGCCTTTTATAAATTTTATCGAACTATCACATATAGAAATTTCTGATATCACATCTTTTTCTATATCATATCGAATATAACCAGAACTCAGATCATAAAAATCAATAGTCTTATAAAGTATGTTATCTACCAAGTAAGTCATTCCATACATATCATCCTCAAAACTTTGAAACTTATCCCTTACATCGAAAAGCACTTCACCTTTTGAAGTATCAATAACTAAATAACCAATCGCCAATCGATCATTTTCAATTACCATCGATGACGTATGGCCAAAATAGTACTTCCCTCTCCAATCAATCCGATTATTCTTCAAATCATAACAAGTTAAAATCCCTTCTTCATCATACCCTCCTGTCCGAATATAAAGCCGATCTCCATAAATACAGCAATCACCAAAAAAAGACTCATCTTTTGTTAAATCCAAGTGACTATACGGCTCTTCATTTGGAACCCCATACAGACTATAGGAGCTGCTGGCCCACTTAGAACCGTAACTACTAATCCATGAATTCATGCATTTTATCCTAAAGCTAATTAATCAATGGCTGAATAAGATCGGGGTTATGAGCAAAAGACAAGCTCGTTTCGCAACTAAATCCTGCTCTTCTTATTTTCTTAAATCTTTTACCATTACAAATTTCAAGAAATTTCGTTCTAGTTGCAATAATATCATCAAATCCGCCTCTAAATTCATAATGCAACAAGGGAGTTTTATTCTCTATAAACTTTGGCCCATTAGCAGTATTTTCAACTAACTTTTCAATTTTTGTTTTTAAATGTTTATCAAATTGCTTAGTAAAATCATCTAATGTTCGTCCACTGCCAGCCACTTTACTCTCAACAAAGAGCTTCTGCCCCGTCTCAAGCTCCGCTTCAATATCAATACCAAACTGATTTCTCTTATCATTCCATTCGACTTTATCATTCACTTTTAAACTATCTAACTTAATATTAGGGAAAAGCTGCTTAATACTTTCAACTGATTCCGCTTCGCCAAACATGCCACGTAACCAATGCTGATTTTTATCGTGAATTCTAACCATAAAGTCGTCATAACCATCAGCATTCTCTGGCATTTTATTAAGGCCCGCTAAGAAACGGTCTAGAACTGTTTCGCCACTATCAAGCACTCGGCCAAATCCATTTGAATCCGCTTTTAGGTTGCCCATTCCCGCAGCACCTTCAATCATATTATCTACAAACTTATTAAAAGCTTCACCGTGCGCTCTATCCTCTAATTTGGCCAGCATTGTTAAGCTGCTATTGTTCAAGAATATATTAGCATCACCTAACTTATTAACAATTCCCGCCATACTACTAGCAATTCGATTTGCTTCATCGCCATAACGAGCACTCGAAGTCACAAGACTACCCATTAAATCACAAGCGCCGTCACTGGCATAAGCAGGCGTTATCGACAATGGCAGCAAACGCCCTCTTATTAATTGAGCGGTTGATACTGCACAACTTCCTGCCGCGGCTGCTTTCTCTGAAGTTCTAATCAGCTTCAAGAAGCGTGCAAAGCGCTTCGGACTTTGCGCCATGGCCATCATAAACTTCAATGTCTTTCCTGAAGCATCTGATGCGGACTTAGTCATACCCGTTACAATATCAGCCAATTCTTTTGCGGCTTTAGGGTCGCCCGTCACGAAGCCTTTCATTAAAACAAAGGTACGTTTGACGATGGTGCCGCCACCTTTTACCAGCTTGAGTACATCGGCGGGGTTAATGAACAGTTCTTTCAACAGCGCCTTCAATGTATCGAGGGGCTTTTTCAGCGCCACTTTGAGTCCACCTCCGGCCCCGCCTGTTGCGACGGTTACTATGGTTAACGTTAAGCCGATGGTGGCAAAGCCTAAGTCGATTGCCTGTTCGGTTTGGAATTTTTTACCCGCTAATAAATCACCAATAATAGTAATTATGACGCCAATATCTGAGATACCTGACATTTCATATAAGAAGGTTAAGGATGTTTTTATCGGTTCGTAAGCATCACCAAATAATCCCTTTAAGGCCGCTTCGGTAAACCAGCCATAAAGTTCTTTGTCGGCAAGACCGATGCCGTCTTCATTATGATGGCCTGCATTACTGCCTATTGGTCGGGCATTGGCGTATTGAATGAAGGATAAGCCTGTTAAGCGGTTAAAGACTTGCTGAGCAATACGCACATCTTGTACAACAGGCTGGTTATCGGCGGTTTGCTGATCTGAGCGAGTTAACGTAAAACCGACGCGCTGCATTAAAGCACTGGTAACTTGTACGCCATTACTCTTTACGGTGAATACGGCTTTGCCATCATCGCCGATAGGAAGGGTTTGCTCTGTAGAGTCATTACCCAAACTGATTAACGTAGCTGCGCTTCGCTCTGCACCAATTTTCAGGTCGCCCATGTAGCCTTGGAAACTTTGACCAATGACTAGGTCATTAGAGAATCCACCATGAACAATGGCGCCGGGAGCGGCAGTACTGAATTCATTATTGTTAACACGCAGCTCTAGTTTACCGTTGCGTAAGCGTAAGCCTGCAATGATCCATTCGTTAGGATTAATAACATCACTGAGCACGCTGTAAGAACCATTATTGGTTTGCACAGTGGCTTTTACTTTGAATCCGTCTTCGTTAACCAACCCTAACTTGTAGCTACCCGAACCTTTCTCAAACAAGGTTTGTTCTTGGGCTATCTTGGTATTAAAACGAATATTCGAGAAGAATCTATCGGTAATATCCAGTGCGGGCACATCACTGACGGTAATATTACCTTGTTTAAACTCTAAGCTTGAACCAGATACATTCCAAGATTCAGCGTAGTTCACCGAGATGTCGGCACTGCTACTGAATACACCTTCTGCACCTGAAATACGTTCAAGCACATATTGTTCGCCACCATCACGTTGGCGCACTTCATTGGTATTCAAGTGGAAGGAAGACACGGCATTAGGGGTGAAAAAACCGCCTACTTTTAATGTGACATCTGTACCCGGTGTGCCATAAACGGTTGCCGTTGTATCGGTAACCGCCCTATGCTGCGCTGTACCACCATCAAGTGTATCGACTACTGCCATTTCACCTGGTTGTGCATTTACCAAAGCAGGCACGCCGAATACAACGGCGTCGTCACCCACTTGCTTAACACGTAATGGCGCTGATCGTTGAACACCGCCAATCACGGCTGTAATTTGTGCGTCACCAGCGATTTCATCTGGATAATAGGTGGCGGTGGCGGTTGATCCCGTTAATGTATATTCACCTTGAATAGAACCGTATGTGGTATTCCAGATGATATTGATGGCTTCAGACGACGCCGTAGAGGTATTAATTGTAACGGTAATGCCAGACTGGTCACCTACTTCAACTTCGTATGTTGAAAGACTCATAGCAAAATCAAACGGGGATTTAGTAATTGTTACCGAGTCTGTTGCCTCTCCACTTTGCAGGGTGATATCTGTGTCTAGTGTTTCTACACCTGTTTGGTAATTAACAGAGACTAATCCACCACTGGTTTCAATTACTTCATTGGTAAGAATACCGCTGTAGCCTGAATCCCACGATACTGGCGTACCGTCTTCTACCGTATTTCCATGTGCGTCTTTCACTAACCCACTAATAGTCGTTTGTGTTTTACCATCTGATAATAGAGGTGTTTGTGTAGCTGGGTTTAAAGCTATGTTCGCTGGTTTACCCGGTATTACTTCATAAGGCCCAAATTCTTTTTCAGTACCGACTTGAATAGTTGGTACATTTGAAAATACAACCTTGGCTATCACCGTATAAGTGCTGCCAGCATAGCGAGTTGTTTCTAAGCGGTTGGTGTAGATGCCAATGCCAGAGTTAGTAATGCTGTGCTGCATCTGACCTGACGAAGGGGTCCATTGAATTTTAACGACGGCATCAGGGTACTCTTCAAAATCTACAATTTGTGAGGCTACAAAATCAATGTAAGGGTTGTCTGCGCTGATAAATGCCGTTTCAGGATACACGTTAACGGGTAAACCAAACGTATACTCCCACAAGATATTCCCTGCATCGCCATTCAGATATAGCCTTAAGCTGAGTAAGTCTTCTTCTGTCAATTGGGTTAGGTGATCCGGGTTATTAAATGTAACTTTGCCATCGGCACCAATCGTCGCAATGGCTTCTTCGCCGCCTAAGCTGAGTACAAATTCTCGGTCGTTTTCCAGTGCCGGTAAACGGTCTAGTTCTGGGCCCAATAGATCGAACAACAGCTCTACGCTGTCGGTATAATCATCAAAGATAGGGCCGAAGTCTGCGCCGTCTTCTTCAATTTCTATTTCGGTAGTGCTTTCTGTTCCTTCGTCATCAACTTGATTGACGATTAGGCTTTTCGCATCAAAGTTGTATTGGCTAAATTGCAGTTCTGGACGGTAGTACCAGCGATAGAGTGGGTCTGGTTTTTCTAGCTTTTCCAATTCTGCTGGATTATCTGCGTGCTGTTCTTTTAGATCGTCGTAGACGTCTTGTTGTATCTGGCTATAACCTTCGTCGTATAGCGGCACTTTGAACGGTACGTAGTGCGCTGGGCGGTAGCGTAGTGGGTTGGCTTGCGTTGTTTGGGTGCCTTTTAAGTCGGTATTTTCTACGCTAGGTAAGTCGTGTTCATCTGTGCCGCTGCCATCGGGTAGGTAGTTTTTGTGCAGGGGGTTATAGATGTCACTACCAAAGTCGTTCTGCTCACTTTTAGGGTAAGGGTTTACTTGCACGTAGAAGTGATGACGACTGAGTTCTTTTTGATTGAACTGAAGTACGTTTAAATTACGGCCGGGTTTAATGGCAAACTCGTTGCTGCTGTTTTGTTGTAATGCATCTACGTCTGGGGTTGGGGTACTGCTTACTTTTGCGATGCGGGCGGTATAACCGAAATCGCCCAGTTCTGCGGGCAAAGGCAGTCCGTTGTGATCAAGCCACTCGGTGTGGATGGAGACGGCGAGATCGTCTTCTAGGGTGATACCTTCGTTACCGATTAGGTTGGTGCTTTCTTTTTCTCCGGCTACTTGTTTGCCTTGTTTTATTTCGTGTACGCGCTCGGCCCAGATTTTTAGGTTGGGTGGGCGCATGATGATGCTGTCTAGCGCGTTGTTAATGTTTACTCCAGCAGATACTCTGATGCGGTCTGATTCTCTGCCAATACCTCCTCCAACAGATACTTGTTTACTGGTAAATTTTACGCTGCCTATGTATCCGCTGGCACGGTTAATGGCTACTAGTTATAACGGCTAACCCCTTTGCTACCAACCGACCAAACCCTTATTATGTGTCCATGCTTATTTCCACACCAAAACGCTATCGTTTATTTGACATAACCCTCTCGCTTCTCGCTCTGCTAATACCAGGAGCCAGTTTGCTATTAACAGGGAGATACAAACTCGGATTTGCCATTCCTTTAATCGGTCTATTCTGGGTGACTGCCTTAAGCTGGAGCCGAGTAGTTATAAAACCCGAAGGCTTTATCGTTTTTCTGTTCGGGTTATTGGCTTTGCATCTGGTCAGCTATACGGTAGGTGTTATTTTATCCATACGCAGGGCAAGCGCGCTACCGTGGTTAAAAACTTTAGGTGTCTTTGTGCTGCTATGCATACTGAATCTTGGAATCATTTTCAGTAGCCACTTTTATAAAGATCAATGGTTTGGCTTTGCGTTTTATCATATTCCCTCTGAGTCTATGAGCCCGACATTACAAACTGGCGATGTGGCATTGATTGATACTTGGGTTTATAAAAATCAACCCGCGCTAGCTGACGATATAATTATTGTTAAACGAACGACCACAAGTATGGTACTAGTCAAGCGCCTGCAAAAGACGCGTAACCATAATGAAACAATAGAGTTATTTATTGTTGGTGACAACCAAAACAGCAGCATCGACAGTCGTCGTTTTGGGTGGGTTAGCGATGATTACTTAATCGGCAAGGTGCAGTTTGTGTGGTTTTCATTTAATGAGGGGAACAGATTATTCTCATCAGTTAACTAACAAATATTTCTCAAATTCAGGGCAGTCAATCTCGTATGCTGAGTTCGCATGCAAATCTACTTCATAAAGATAATACCGATAGGACTGATTAAGTTTTTCCATATCGAGATTTTCATGCCCCAACTCGCCCATGGCAGCTTGCAGTATGCGACGAGATTCAGCTTCTGAAAGCTCAAAATCTTCGCCATATTCAATCTCTAGAAACTCATAAAAAAACTCAGACAACGACGCAAACTTCGCGACGATATCCTCGCTATACATGCCTTTAAGATCACTCATGCTATTCACTCCGTGTTACGAAGTCATCAGGATTCGCTTTGATAAAGTCTACTAGACGATAGTACTCTTCAGGCATATCCAAACTATCAATTAAATCTTTGAGTTGTTTTTCTACTTCTGGGTCGTTATGACGCAAGGGGCCTTCATACTTCCCCTTATCAAAATCGTTTTTATACCCTAATATATTGCCAATTTCCGCACGTATCAATGTCTGCCCTGCATTTGATACTTTGCGAGGTTTTGGTGGCTTAGGCGGTCTTTTAGGTTTATCGTCAAGCAACTTCGTATCAAAGTGAGCACTATCCAGTTGTACAATATATTTTATTTGAGGCACAGAATCTTTTAAATGGCCATATCCTAAAGCCGATTCAACACTTCCAAATAGATACCGCCTTAATCTTGTCAAAAGGTCTGAAGAATAATCGCACAATGCCATCTCTTGCCTTGGTTGCCATTGATCAGCACCTAAAGGAAATGGAAAAGTGACAATCCCTTCGTCATCTGGAATAAGCGTCTTTATCATGTATGAATATATTTCTTGAGTCGAGTCCAAGTGATCATTCTTATACAAAGCAAAAAACGACTTTATAAATTTAACATCCCGATCCTTCATAGATGTCTCCCAATAACTTAACTTCCTTTCAGAAAGCCAGGTAGAATAATCTTTAATAAATTTCAGGTAAACGTCTAAATCAGTAATAGGACAAAGTTCCAAAACACTTATTAGGTCAAGCTCTTGCTGAGAGTTCAGCTGCTTACACGTTTGAATTAAAGGTGTTAAATCGCCTTCTAAGTACCACTGTTTGTGTGCAGCGACTAGCAGGTCTTCTTCTTTCTTCTCCTGTTGAGAAATCCCAATCGTTCTTAAACCATTTTCCCATACCTCCTCCCAGCGTTGGTGTCTTTTATTTTTCCATTCATTATCTTGGGATATAGTTACTTTCACGGTGCTACCTCCTCAGCGACTTCTGCAATTTTATCCGCAACTTCTGCTCTTACTGCATCTGCCAAATTTGATCTTGAATTTGTTAAAAAGAGATCAATTGTTCCCATCACAAAAGTATTCGCACTATGTGTAGACACATGATCTGTATAAAAATCTGGTTTATTTACCGCTTCCTTGTTGAAAGCATTTTTTATGTTAGTTAACTCTGGGCTTCTCGTCGTTTTAGTTTCGAAGTCATGAAAATGCCAGTAGATATTTTCAACATTTACATTGAACTCTCCAGCATCCTCCCCCTTAGCTACCTGTTCAGTTTTTTTCATTCTTGCAAAAGTTTCATTCCCAATGCGATCCAAAATGTACTGTCGATGAGGTGTGTTACCCTTCGTGCTTTGGTCATTAGCATCTTCAGACTTCTTACCTTTATTCCACGTCCAAGCAGCAATACCGGTGCTCAGCACACGGTTAGTTTTACTTTTGGCTTTATAGGACTTCATTTCTCGCCATATTTCATCATCCCCCATAGAACCGGTGATAATATCGATCTCTCGCCCATAGTCCGTCACTTTATCCTTATCATATTCAAAATCTCGCTTCGCATCTACGAGATCATCTTTATCTGCAAAAATTGAAATTACTCTGGGCACCTCTATACCTACAACTTTCGATTTTGGATCCCCCGCTTCTGCTAACGCATGCAGAATGCCAATTTGTAATAACTGGAACTGCGCTCCGTGAGCATTACGAATGAAATTGCTATAGTCTCTATCTCCTGCGGCAACAGCCGGGATAGATTTCACATAGAGCTTTCGCAGCTCAGATTCATTATGGTTTTTGTCATAGGAATCAAGACCTGCAAATAAACGCCCTTCATCCAGTTCGTTTTCCAAATAAGCAATAATGGCAATAAGTGTTACCGGACCTACACGGTGTTCAGAGGTTAAAAGCTTACGAATATTTGATACACCAACTTTACGAGCATAAGTGAAACTACCTCTTAAAAAACCTTCTTTAAAGGCAATATCTTTAAGATATTGTTTATTCAACTTCTTTATCACTCGACCAAGCTCGCCCAATGTCTTTGGTGCAGCCTTACCCATTCTTGCAATTTCAGGTGCAAGCTCCTTCATTGCTTTTCCGATTAGAACGCCAATGCCTGGTCGCACACGCGCATGCGCCTGCGGAAACACCCCATACTCCGCCGCAGCAAACTGTTCAAAAGCACTTATATTTCCTATATTAGCCGTACTGGTATCAGGCAACCCAATCTCATCATCCGCTAACGAAAAATACTCCATCAAATCTAAAAAATCATCCGTCGAGTTAATCATCTTGGCGATTTCAGTAATACCTTCTCTGGCTTCTTCATCTAGGGCCATATCCGCCATAATAATAAAAAATGCAATGCCCTGATAGACCAAGCTAAAATCTCTGCCTTTAGCTTGCTGGAACATCTTTTTCATCACCCCACCCAAATACTGCACAGCTTTATTATTACCTGCTTTAAGTAATTTTATCGCTGTTTTGGCGGGGATGCTGACGGCTTTTAACGGCGCCGCTGGCGGGAATAACGATAACACATCTAATAGGGCTACCGAGAAGGCGACGATATCCACTTCTTTACCACTCAGCATATTACCGACCTGATTCCAGATCACCTGTAAACTGTCTAAGCCGATGAGTGATGCGGCGATCCCCACCACATCCATAAAGCTAACATTATAGGCATGGGCTTTGGGAAATAAGGCTTCTGACTGTAATAGTGATGCG
>OJBJ01000215.1_pt1 | contig 14072 bp, 13 predicted proteins | sample 1590621 | NCBI WGS metagenome assembly OJBJ01 (sample SAMN05416808, study PRJEB24817) | seawater metagenome | isolation source: Sea water | place: Canada:Atlantic | collected 2013-11 | reverse complement strand
CGACAAACGAATAGCCAAAACCAAAAATATTAAAAGAGACCTGAATTATGAAAAAGCAAAAATTAGCGGTATTAATCAGCCTTTCAAGCGCCTTAATGTTAACCGCCTGTGGTGGTTCGTCATCATCGAACGACAGCGCCAACGCAGGTGATAATAAAGTGGTACGTGGTAGCATCGATGGTTTTGGCAGCGTGATTGTTAACGGCGTTCGTTACAATACCGACAGCACCCAATTTAGCGTCAATGAATCTGCGGGTATTCAAGCGGATTTGAAAGTGGGCCAAGTTATTACTCTATACGGCAATGCCAATGGTAATAATGGTGTCGCTAGCAACATTATTTACGAACTAGACCTTAAAGGTCCAATCACCGCAGTTGAAGGCGATACGTTCACGGTACTTGGTCAAACGGTATTAACTAATAAGTTAACGACTTATAAAGATATTGCACTGCCTTTAACTGTTGGTGCTTCTGTTGAAATTAGTGGTTATGTCAGCGGCGAAAACTTAATTGCTAGTTACGTTGAACGCAATGACGACAACGATACTGAAGTAGAGTTACGCGGTGTGATTGCCAACTTAGACGAATCTGCACAAACTTTTGACATACGCGGACAGCAAGTTGATTACATACAATCAACGGAACTGGATTTAGATGACCAAGTGCTCGCCAATGGCCTGCGCGTTGAAGTTGAAGGTACTTTAGAAAATGGCGTTCTAGTAGCAACAGAAATCGAAGCTGATGAAGAAACATTTGCCAAAGATACTGAGCTAGAGCTTTTGGGTATTGTTTCTGAACTAGATGCAGAAGCAAAAACCTTCATCGTTAACGGTACTCAGGTAACTTGGAATAACCAAACGGATTTTGACGATTTAACAGCGGCACAATTAGCCAATGATCTTACCGTAGAACTAGAAGGCCGCGTTAATGCTGAAGGCGTATTGGTTGCAGAAGATATCGAAATTGAAGAAGATGCCAACATCAGTCTTGAAGCGACTATCTCTGAAGTGACTGAGGGTAGCGATCAGTTCAGCGTTACAATTACTGTATTAGGTTTGCAAGTTAGCGTTGATATGAGCACTCGTATGAGTGATGACGATGACAACCCAAATGCTGATGCGAAGTTCAATTTCAGCCACCTAAGTTCTGGTGACAAGGTTGAGCTTGAAATCACGGGTGATGCCACCAACGGTTATCGCGCTGCTAAACTGGAGCGTGATTACCTAGATGCTTCAGACAATGAAGGCTTGAACGAAGTCGAACTAGAAGTACCTGCAAGTTTAATCAATGTAACCGCTAAAACAGTTATGGGTATTAGCTTTGAAACTCAACTATCGTTAACAGAGTTTGAAGGTCTAGCAGACGATGCCGAGGTAGAAATGGAAGGAACGATCAATGGCGATATATTGACCATTACTTCTATCGAGATTGATGATTAAAATCAAAATGACAATCGCGTTATTAAGCCTAAAATTTAAAAAAAGGCTGAAGAAAAAATTAAAACTGAAGCTAAGCCGCTTCAGTTTTAATTTCATATTTAATAGCCCTATCTTTAAAAATATGTTTACCGCTACCTTGTTAGCGGTTTTTTGCCTTCCTGCCAATGCGGGTCTGAAACTCGAACTAGAATCGGCCTTAGAATACGATAGTAATGTCGCCACCGACGCCGCTGATAACAATGCTGGCTTAGGAGACGCAGCACGCAACCTGAGTTTAGGCTTAGGTTATGACGCTAAAATCAACAAGCACTGGAGCCTTAGCAGCTCTTACCGCTTAAACGATACTCATTGGTATACCTACGACGAATTCAATAGCCAGATGCACATTGGCTTATTACGCTTAGGTTATCAGCAAGAAAAAATCAGCAGTGATATCAGCTTGATTCATGCTTATGGCAGTGTCGACGGTGAAGACTTTTTAAGTCTCAATCGCCTCAGCCCTGGGCTTGGTTATTTAATTAACCCCAAATGGTATGTGCGCACACAAGGTGATGTCAGCCAAAAGTCTTTTGCCCTTTATGAACAGCGCAATGGCAACGCTTTTGCCGCTAGTTTTTACCTTTATCACTTTATCGACCGCACGCGTTTTTATATCACCGCACAAGCCCAAGTAAAGCAAGAAAATGCTAAAGATGATGTGTACGCTTATCAAGCCAGTATTTTTAAATTACAGCTAAAACGAGATTGGTCTTTATTTAACTTTTCAGGATCTAGCCGTTTAAAGGCTCGCTATGAACAGCGTCAATATGAGGGAGTTCGTTCTGCTATTAATGCAGCGCGAGAAGATGATCGCTGGCGTTTGGCCCTGCAAACCAACCTGCAACTTAGCAAGCAATGGCAAGTAACGAGCAGCCTGCAAAGCGATTGGTTTGAATCCAATGTTGCAGCTGCCCATTACAACCAAGAGCGGGTTCAAATCGGCTTAGCGTGGGAATTTTAGCCTGTTCACAATCAATTAACGCCACGCTTCTCGTGGGTTAAAAGTTTCTGCCTCATCCGTTTCTGCCAATTGTTTCCACAAAGCCTCAGCTTCTGGGCTCATGGTTTCTGGCAGCTCTATTTTTACAATGGCTAAAAAATCACCGCTTACAGTTTTGGTTTTTAAGCCTTTGCCTTTAATACGGAACTTCTTACCCGAAGACGTATTAGCTGGCACAGTTAAACTGATTTTACCGGTTAATGTTGGCACAGTAATTTTTGCCCCAAGCGCTGCTTCCCAAGGTGTAATCGGCATAATCAGCTCAATATCTTGCCCCTTTCTTTCAAAATACGGGTGCGCCAACACTTTTATATTAAGAAACAAATCACCTGCACGACCACCATTTCGACCGGCATGTCCTTGCCCAGAAACTCGAATTCTTTCTCCGTCAGCAACGCCCTGAGGGATTTTAACTTTCAAATTCTTTTTAGTGCCAGTACCGTCTGCATTGGTGAGCGTATAAGAAACTGTCTCTTCTTTAACTTCGAGTATTTCAGCCAAGCCAACAGAAACCTCCAGCTCGACATTTTGACCACGCACAGGTCGTGGCTGGCGCTGACCAAAACCTTGGCCGCCACCAAACGCTGAAAAGAAATCAGAGAAATCGCCGTCAAAGTCACCGCCGCCAGGGTTAAAACCGTGCGAACCTTGTTGCCCCCGGAAACCACCAGTACGACCACCGTATTTTTTCATGTCGTCGAATTCTGCACGGCGCTCGCTGTCTTTCAGCACATGATACGCTTCTGCAACTTCTTTAAACTTTTCTTCTGCCCCTGCATCTTTGTTCACATCAGGGTGGTATTTACGAGCCAGCTTGCGATACGCACTTTTAATAGCGGCTTCATCGGCATCACTTTCTACGCCTAATACTTTGTAATAATCTTTAAAATCCATACTATTGTAAACCTGAGGAGTTAACCTGAATTAAGGGTTATAACACCCATTACTATAAAGGCAATACATTGAATATAATACGCACCTGTTTTTTATATATTTTAAGTCTGTATTTTTTAACGACACATGCCCTAGTTGAAGCCGAAAATGTACACATTGCCGTGGCATCAAATTTTACCCACACCATGAAAGAACTTATTACAGAGTTCGAAAAACAATCAACTCACACCATCAAAGCGTCTTATGGCTCATCAGGCAAGATATACGCACAAATACAGCACGGTGCGCCTTTTGTGCTATTTTTTTCTGCCGATCACAGCAAGCCATTAGCACTGTATGAGCAAGGTTTAACATTGGCAAAACCTTTTACTTATGCCTTAGGCAGTCTTGCGCTTTGGTCTAACAATAAAGAATTAATAATGGCTGTAAAAAATAACTTTATAACCAACCACAAAGCAGCGTTAGTGCTGGGACAGTTTAACAAGCTTGCTCTTGCTAACCCCAAACTTGCACCTTACGGCAGTGCCGCCGTTGAGGTGCTAGAAAATCTTGGGTTAACAGCAACAACAAAAAACAAATGGGTAATGGGTGAAAATATTGCCCAAACTTATCAATTTGTGAGCACAGGTAATGCCGACTTAGGTTTTGTGGCGCTATCGCAAGTAATTGAAACGCACAGAGCAACGAACACGCCAGTACTAGATTATTGGCCAGTACCCGCAGACCTGCATCAACCTATTCGTCAAGATGGCGTGTTTTTAAAAACACTCGCATCACAAAAACAAAACAGCCAGCATGCAGCCACTGAATTTTTACAGTTTATGAACAGTAAAAAAGCGCAAACAATCATTCAATCTTATGGTTATCGCACAGAAAAATTATGATGTTATCAGAAGCCGATATCGGCGCTATTTGGTTAACCCTACGCCTAGCAACAACCGTCACTATTTTACTCTTGATCATAGGCACGCCCATTGCCTGGTGGCTGGCTAGAACGCAATCTTGGCTAAAGGGTACTGTAGCCGCTATTGTTGCTTTACCCTTGGTATTGCCACCCACAGTGCTGGGCTTTTATTTATTAATTGCCATGGGGCCTAGTGGCTTTATTGGCGAATTCACTCAAAGTTTGGGGTTGGGCACCTTGCCTTTCACTTTTAGTGGTTTGGTATTTGCTTCGATCATTTATTCAATGCCTTTTGTTGTGCAGCCTTTACACAATGCCATGGTAGCGATTGGTAATCGGCCTTTAGAAGTGGCGGCAACGCTAAGAGCTGGGCCCATTGATCGTTTTTTCACCGTGGTGCTGCCTCTGGCAAAACCCGGTTTTATTACCGCGAGTATTTTAGGCTTTGCACATACGGTCGGTGAGTTTGGCGTGATCTTGATGATTGGCGGCAATATTCCCGACGAAACCCGCGTGGTATCTGTACAAGTTTACGACCATGTTGAATCGCTCGAATATGCACAAGCTCACAGTTTGTCGGCGCTGTTAGTGATCTTTTCATTTTTTGTGTTGTTGGCATTATACGGTTCACAACGAAAAAGTTCTGCCATGGCATTGGGAGAGATGCAGCGATGATTAACAAAACAGATTCTCATACACCTCATACGATGCAAGTACGTTTTAAGCTAATTAGTGCGCAAAAAACCACTTACCTTGATATTAATACTCATATTCCTGCCACAGGTGTAACCGCAATTTATGGTCATTCTGGCTCAGGAAAAACCAGCTTATTGCGCTGCATTGCTGGCTTAGAGAGCGCCCCTCAAGGCAAATTAATAATCAGTAAAAATGAGTGGCAAGAAACTTGGCAAGACACCGACACCTTTATGCCTGTGCATAAGCGATCGATAGGTTATGTTTTTCAAGAGGCCAGCTTATTTACGCATTTAAGTGCACAAAAAAATCTAAACTATGCAATAAAACGCGCTGACCAAAAAGTGAGTGCTGAATTTTATCAGCGTGTTATTAGCGTCATGGGAATAGAAGATATTTTATCACGCTACCCCAATCAGCTATCAGGTGGTGAACGCCAGCGCATTGCCATTGCTCGAGCGTTGTTAATTCAACCGCGTATTCTACTAATGGATGAACCCCTGGCAGCGCTTGACCACCAGCGCAAGCAAGAAATTTTACCCTACTTAGAACGACTTCAGCAGAGCTTTGATATTCCTATTTTTTATGTCAGTCATTCTATGGATGAAGTAGCCCGCTTAGCCGATCATATTTTGGTATTAGACCAAGGTAAAGTAATTGCTGAAGGCGCTCTTACTGAAGTGTTTTCGCGCATTGATTTACCACAGCGCTTAGTAGACGAGAGCGGGGTTATTTTAACCGGTAAGGTGGTTGAAAAAGACAACCAATGGCATCTTATGCGCATTGCTTTTGCTAATAGCAGTATCTGGATTCCAGACAGTGGTGAAAGCATTGAGCAAACAGTGCGAACACGAATTTTGGCAAAAGATGTGAGTTTGTCGTTATCTCAGCATAATGATACCAGCATCGTAAATCGTATTGCTGTCACAGTAACAGCGGTTAATGCTGATACAGATAATGCAATGGCGCTGGTACGCTTACAAATGGTCAGTGAATTTTTGGTAGCAAAAATGACACAAAAATCCGTGCATCATTTAAATTTAAAACAAGGTATGAAGGTGTGGGCACAGGTAAAGTCAGTGGCTTTAGTAAGATAAAGCGTCGGCCTAAAGACCGACCTACATTTATATCGTTAGCATAAAATCACAGGTCAGCTGAATAAAATTGTAGGTCGCACTTTAGTGCGACAAACACCAAAAATTAAAAACAAAATTAAGCGTTAAAATAATCCAGCTGTGCTCTTGGTTTAGCAAACACTAAATGATTAACACCAATGGAACGCTCGGCAAAACCACCTTCGCAATAACTTAAATAAAACTGCCACATACGTTTAAAGTCATCACTGTAACCAAGGCGTGTTACTTCGTCGGTTTTTTCATTAAACACATCCTGCCATGCTTTTAATGTGCGTGCGTAATGTAAACCAAAATCTTGTGCCTGTACTAGATTCAAATCACTGGCTTTGGTACTGGCGTTAATTAACGCGGTAATCGAAGGTATGCAGCTGCCTGGGAAAATATAACGCTGAATAAAATCAACATCTTTTCGCGCTTGGTCGTAACGCTGGTCGGTAATAGTAATGGCTTGAATTAACGCGATGCCTTCTGGTTTTAATAAAGAACCACAATGTTCAAAGAAGGTGTTGTAATACTTCCAACCAACTGCTTCGATCATTTCAATCGACACTAACTTATCAAATTGGCCTGCATAGGTTTTTCTTAAATCACGATAATCTTCTAACAATAATGTAATTTTATCTTCTAAGCCTTCTTGTTTAATTCGCTGCTGGGCTAGATTAAATTGCTCTTGGGAAATTGTTGTTGTGGTTACTTTACAGCCGTAATGTTTAGCGGCATGAATCGCAAAGCCTCCCCAACCAGTACCAATCTCTATCACATGATCATCGGCACACAACTGCAGTTTTTCACAAATAATATTCAATTTATTAGTAGATGCTTCTTCCATCGTTGCTCCCGCATTTGGAAAAATACCGGATGAATACATCATGGTTGGATCAAGAAACAGTTGGAATAAATCGTTACCTAGGTCGTAATGTGCAGCAATGTTTCGGCGCGAACCTTTGGCTGAGTTTTGATTAAAATAATGAAACGCTTTTAAGAAAGGTTTGGATATTAATGCCAAGCCACCTTCTAGCTGATCAAGAATGTCGATGTTACGCACCATCACTCTTACCAACATGGTTAAATCTGGAGTACTCCAATCGCCGGTCATAAAAGATTCTGCGGCACCAATACTGCCGCCGGTCATAATCTCGCCATAACAACTAACATCGTGAATAACCATGCGGGCAACAAGGTCGGTATCTTTTTCTGCTTGGCCAAAGATGAATACTTCGCCATTTTCTTCGATCTGCAAACAACCCGTGTGTAAACTAATAAGCTGGCGATGAACTAATTTTTTTGCAAGTTTAGACATGCGACCATTGGCAGGAATAAAACTTTTCGATTTAGGTTCAATGTTTGCAACAGATGGCATATTCATAATTAACTCCTGCGCTATTTTTTTATAGGCTTATGTTATTCTTATACGTATCAGATTATGAAAACGTGTTTATTATATAATTTATGTGTTGATTAACCATTGGGATGATCGTAAAAAGGTGACTTTTTTAACCATAGCTTCAGCGCATTCCAATAGATTCCTAAGCCAACTTTAGCGGTCATAAATGGGTATTGATATAACAGCTTAGGCATTACCTGAGAAAACTCATGGCGTTGCAATTTTAATGTCGCGTCAAAATGCTTATCACCGGTCTCATCTGCCATAAAATTATCCATGTGTACGGCAATTCTATCACTGGCTTGCAGATTGGGCTGCGAAAAAACCCATCGATAATCCATGTTCATGGGGTTAAACGGTGACACATGAAATACTTTTTTGAATTCAAACACATGCTTGTTTTGGCCTTTTACGGCATGGATAATGTGTTTGTGAGCGGCAACAAATTGAGAATCTATCGGTAAAACATAGCTGTGTTTTTCATCCCAAGGGGTGTTGGTAATTTCAGCAACTATGGTCAGCAGTTGTTCTTTGTCATTAAAGCAATAATAAAAAGTAACAGGGTTAATACTGTATCCAAAATAACGTACATTGGTCAGCATTCTTACCGCTGTAATTTGCTGGGCAACTTCGCCCAACTCTGAAGCGACTTTATCGATCACCGCCGTTTTTAAATCAGTGATGCTAGGGTTTAAATAGTCTGCCCGATTAAAAGACGCCAAATTAAATTTGCCTGCCGAAAAAAACCAATGTTTTTTTAATAGGCTGGGTAATTCATCTAGATCTAGGTACATCATAAACAAGGCGTAATCAAGCCCGTGATCTACGGGCTGAAAACGCCTGTGTCTAATTCTTCCTACGTAAATGGCGCTGTTTTGTTGTATCTGGTCATTTACTTTCGACACATGTAACTCGTGATGCTTTTTCGATTCGGTTAATACTTCTGTCACAGCGTAATGCCAAACGATTCAGCCACTCGTAAAGCACTATTAACACCGTCTTCGTGAAAGCCGTTAAGCCAATAAGCACCACAATAATGACTGCGATTTTTGTTGTTAATCTCACTATGACGCTGTTGCGCAGCGATGCCGTCCATAGTGAATACTGGGTGAGCATAATTAAACTTGTCGATAATTTTACCCGGTGCAATTTCAGCCGTTCTGTTTAACGTTACCATAAAGTCGTCTGGTGCATCGTCAAAATTCTGCAGTGCATTCATGTGGTAAGTCACCATGGCGTATTCACTTAAACGCTGTGGAATATGATAGTTCCAAGCCGCCCAAGCTAGTTTACGTTTTGGCATTAAACGACGGTCGGTGTGCAATACCACTTCGTTCATTTGATACGGTATGGCACCTAAAATATCATTTTCTTGCTGAGTCGGCTCTTCTAGCATCGCCAATGCTTGATCACTGTGGCAAGCAAACACCACTTGATCAAAAGTATGCTCTTTGCCAGCAACGGTTTTAATAACAACCTCGTCAGCCGATCGTTTGACCAATGCAATTGGGCTGTTTAAATGAATATTATCTTTAAACGGTTGAATCATGGGTTCGATATAAGAACGTGCACCATTGCTAATTACTCGCCATTGCGGTCTATCATCAACACTCAACATGCCGTGGTTGTTGAAGAATTTTAAGAAAAACTTCAATGGAAATTCCATCATCACATCAACAGAAGCAGACCAAATAGCTGCCCCCATAGGAACAATGTAATGGTTCACAAAGCGATCACTATAGCCATTTTGCTCTACAAACTCACCCAAAGTTTGACTATCAGAAACTGTATTATTACTGACCATTGCTACCGTTTGTTTGTTGAAACGAAGAATGTCTTTAATCATCAGCCAAAATGCGGGCTTTAATAAGTTGCTACGCTGGGCGAACAGGCTGTTTAAGCTGGTGCCATTGTATTCAAGGCCGGTATTCTCATCACGTACGCTAAAGCTCATTTCAGATTCTTCGCTGGCGACTCCTAACTGATCCATCAACTTGATGAAGTTTGGGTATGTCCAATCGTTGTAAACAATAAATCCTGTATTAACCGGGTAGGTTTTACCCCCCGACTGCACAGGCTTAGTATGAGTATGACCGCCTAAGTAGTTATTGGCTTCAAATAGGGTGACGTCGTGTTCGCGGCTGAGAAGGTAGGCGGATAATAATCCTGAGATGCCTGCCCCAACAACGGCTATTTTTTGTTTTTCTGGTTTGTTATTCATTGCTAATACCTTAACTCTAATTTTTATATATACGATTTAAATGGCGTGTAAATTTGACTATGCCAATCTATTTTTTAAGAAATGGATCACACGCTTTAATAAAGGTATGTGTTCGTAGAGTAACGCTCCACCATCGAAATAATCTCGATGACCAATTATTTTTCCGTCTTTAAAAGTTAAACGGCTTGCGCCTTTTACTGAGATTGTTTTGCCATTGTTTAATCTTGGGTGTCTATAAGACATGGTCCAAGTTAGCATGGCACCGTATTCGTCAGCCCACTGGTCTTCAAAATCAAAGCTAATAGAACTGACGTTTTCATACAGGTTGTCAAAGTAATCATGCATTAAGGCGACGCCTTGAATGTTATGAAAACAGTCTTCAAACGCAATGTCGTTATGATAAACAGCGGTTAATTTTTCTAAACTTAACGTGTCTCGATTCAGGGTGTTATAAAGTTCTTTAAAGTTATCTACGCTGATATTACTTTGCATCATTAGCCCTGCCTTCTTCCAACACTTTGCGGGGTACTGGGTTTAGGTCACGGACGATTCCTAACCAGCTCATAACTTTCAAAATGTAGTAAGAAATATCTATTTCCCACCAATAAAAACCTTGGCGTGCAGATACAGCAAAACGGTGGTGATTGTTGTGCCAACCCTCACCCAAAGTTAACAACGCTAAAAAAGGGTTGTTACGGCTATCATCTTTAGTATCAAAACGTCTTTTGCCCCAAGTGTGGCATAGTGAATTAATAGTAAAGGTTGAATGGGCCAGCAATACTGTTGACACAAAGAATCCCCAGATAAGCATTTGCCAACCATTGGTTCCCATTGCAGGATAGTAAGCCGCTAAAAACTCACCGAACAAGAAAATGGCAACCGCAAATATAAATGGCACTAATATATCGAAACGGTTAATAAATTTTAGTTCTGGAAATTTAGCCCAGTCTTTGATCACACTGTAGTCTGTTTTAAAAGCATCTTCGCAGGTAAACCATCCCATGTGGCTCCACCAAAAACCGTGCATAGGTGAATGCAAATCTTTTTCTTGATCAGAATATTTGTGGTGCTTGCGGTGGTGAGCCGCCCACCATAATGGCCCGCGCTGAGCGGCACTGGCTCCTAATACGGCAAAAACGAACTGCCAAAAACGGTTGGTTTTGAAACTACGATGAGAGAAATAGCGGTGATAAAACGCCGTAATAGCGAACATTCTTACCCAAAACATTACTAAACACATAATAATGGCAGCAGGACTTACTCCCACTACAAAAACAAATAAACAGGTAAGGTGTACTGCAAAAAAAGGAATAATTCTTTGCCAGTTCACAGTGCGTGAGTTAGTACTAACCAATGCTCCATTGGCGCTGGCTGGACTTTCGGCTTCTGAATCTATCCAGCGAACAACGTTGTAGGCAAGCTGCTTTAATATCTTCATGATTGAGCTACTTGCAGCAGTGATCGCATACCGTGTGTCATAATCGATGTCATTTTAAACCTTTAAATAATTCTTTTGTTTTGGCAGCGGCTGTTTTTAAATCAACAATTGGTTCTGGATATCCGCAAGCTTTGGACAAAGCAGAACTTGGCTGGTAAATAGCTTTCTCGGTAACGCCTTCTAATTCTTTAACATACTTACGAATGAAGTTACCCTTTGGATCAAAACGTTCGGTCTGACGATAGGGGTTAAAAATACGAAAATAAGGCACCGCATCTACCCCAGTACTTGCCGACCACTGCCAGCCACCGTTGTTTGAAGCGAGGTCTGCATCGGCTAATTTTTGATAAAAATACGCTTCGCCTAAACGCCAATCGATCATTAAATGCTTGGTTAAAAACATGGCGACGATCATGCGTAAACGATTGTGCATCCAGCCTGTTGTATTTAGTTGACGCATGGCAGCATCAACAATAGGAATACCCGTTTTTCCATCGCACCAAGCTTGAAAAACCTTCGGGTCTTTATTCCAAGGAAGGTTATCGGTAATTTCCGTAAACGGCTTACCTTTAGACACCCTAGGGAAAGCGACTAATATGTTGCGATAAAAATCACGCCATACCAGTTCACTCATCCAACAGGTCTCACCTTCATTTAAGCTACCCAAAGCAGTAATTGCTAAGCCTGGACTATGCCCTGATTCGGTAGTGCCAGCCAGTGTTTTTCCACCCAACAGCGCTTGTAAACACTGGCGCGTGGTTAAAACACCCAACGCTAAATAAACCGACAACTGACTGGTGGCATCTATATCCGGAAAATCGCGCTGTTCTTTATAGCGCTTTACATCTTGCTCAATAAAAACATTTAATCGATCGTGCGCTTCATCTTCACCGGTTGGCCACGGATCTGTTGACAAGGTATCAATCAAATAGTTCTTTAAGCAGGCAATATCAGAAGAAATATCGATAGGTGCTTGCGCGTCTGGAGCTGAGTACAAGGGACGCGCTAATCGCTGTAAATTTGCCGACCAATTTTTAAAAAAAGCACTGAAAACTTTGTAGCATTCACCACTGCCATTAACGATTTCACCCGGCGCAATCACACATTGATCGTGATAGCCATGAGCCGTTATATTCAAATCGCCCAGCTGGCTTAAGGTTTCTTCAGTACAGGTTTTCTCGTTGACTTCATACTGGTGGTTGTAAAATACTGACGTGACCTTGTGTTCATTACACAACTGAACAAGATGGCTTGGCACGTTAGTAAAACGTTCACAGTCAATCACCTTTAAAGGCACATTTAGCTTGGCTAACTGCTCTTCTAATTCAAGAAGATGATCAACCGTTAAGCGTCGCTGAATAGGAGCAAGACCGTGTTGGTCCCATTGTTTGTCTGACAAACAATACACCGCCAAGGTGTCACCTTTCGCCATCGCTTGATACAGAGCAGGATTGTCGTAAGTGCGTAAATCATTTCGAAACCAAACAAGGTTAAGCATATTTAAAGAGCTCTACTTTTGTCGTCGCTAGCTAACTAGCGAATAATCATTATTCGTTGTGTATTTATCAGCAACTAAACCGGCAGACCAGCCAACCAAAAACTATTGCTTACTGCTTACTGCTTACTGCGATAACCAAGCTGCTAATTGTTTAGCGCTTAACCAAGCCGACTCAATACCATGGGCCTTATTACCCCTGTTATTAATATAATCACCTATTAATGCCAGCCCTGACTCATCCCATACAAAGTGATGTTCAGTTGCAATGGCTTTAGTAACAAAAGAATACAACCAGCGGTGCGAGTAATTGCAAATCACGGTTGTTTGGTGATCATATTGCTCATATAAGCAGCGGTTGAGTTCTTGTGTTAATAAATCACTGGCTTGTTCTTTAGTAATATCTAAATGATTGCGAGCCCATTCTGGCGTTGCTTGCACTTGCAAAATGTACTTTTCTTTTGGCGCAGTAGCACGAGCGGGCTTGAGTGTTTCTTGGCTAATAGATGCAATCACCGTGCTATTTGGGCAGCTAAGTTCAGGCAGCTCAAGCGGTAAGCCAGCCACTTCTATTCCCATAACCCACTGCGGAGCGACTTCAACCGCCGACAATAGTGTTTTTGCAACCTGCGCATCAGTTTGAGCCAATAGGTCATAAGCCTGAGCCGGTGGTGCAGCCACAACAACTTGTTTGGCTTTAGCGATGACCCCACCGTCTTCATTTAACAAATGCCAAATACTTTCTACTTTTACTATGGCATCGATACGCGTACTAAAGTGACAATTAACACCCTGACTCAAATGACGCGTTAGCGCCGAGTTTCTTGGGGTTGCAACAAAATGCAGTCGATCTAACTCACCCGCAACTTCTTCTTTCCACCAAGGTGTAACAACGCCATCTTGTTGCCAATCACTGAGCTGTTGCTGAAATGCTTTTGAATCTGCACAAAGACTTACGCAACCAAGATCAAACGCCATAAACGAGTCGGTGCCATAAGCAACGCGTTTTGAAGACATGCGACCACCGGTACCGCGCGCTTTTTCAAATACAGCAATCTCTTTGCCTTGATCTTTCATGGCATTAGCAAATGTTAAACCTGCTACGCCCGCACCAATAATGGCTATGTCTAATATAGGATCTGAACTATTAACATGTGAATCGTTAGAATGTGAATCGCTGATAGTAGAATCTGGCTGGATATGTGAAGGCATTTTTTAAACTGTCTTTAAAGTAGTAGTCTGGAGTATTTTTAGCATTTTATTTGATTATTTTCATAATTTACGTCAATTATTAGGCCTTAGATCACTTTTATTAAGCTTTAGATCACATTGCAAGAGGGCATAGATCAATTTTTTGTTTTATACTCCTGCGTTCGTATACACCTGTCTCTTATACACATCTGACGCTGCCGACGAGCGATCTAGTGTA
>OJBJ01000202.1_pt1 | contig 14812 bp, 12 predicted proteins | sample 1590621 | NCBI WGS metagenome assembly OJBJ01 (sample SAMN05416808, study PRJEB24817) | seawater metagenome | isolation source: Sea water | place: Canada:Atlantic | collected 2013-11 | reverse complement strand
AAGGTGAAGGGGATCTGTTCGGATTGGCAGATGATCTACCACAAAGTGCAGTAATTAAAGTAATTGGTGTGGGTGGTGGCGGCGGTAATGCTGTTCAACACATGCTAGCTAATAATGTTGAAGGCGTAGAATTTATTTGCGCTAACACAGATTCGCAAGCACTGCGTAATGTAGAAGCTCGATCAGTAATTCAACTAGGTGGTGCAGTTACTAAAGGACTCGGTGCGGGGGCGAATCCAGAAATCGGACGCCAAGCAGCGATGGAAGATCGCGAGCGCATTGCAGAAGCGATCAGCGGCGCTGACATGATTTTTATCACAGCAGGAATGGGGGGCGGTACTGGCACAGGCGGCGCACCTGTTGTTGCTGAAGTAGCAAAAGAATTAGGCATCTTAACGGTTGCCGTTGTTACTAAGCCATTTCCATTTGAAGGTAAGAAACGCACGTTAATCGCTGAACAAGGACTGACTCAGTTAGCCGAAAGTGTCGATTCATTAATTACTATTCCAAATGAAAAATTGCTCAGTGTATTAGGTAAAAACAGCACATTACTAGATGCCTTTAGTGCAGCTAACGATGTTTTGTTGGGTGCTGTTCAAGGCATCGCCGATTTGATTATGCGTCCTGGTATGATCAACGTCGATTTCGCCGACGTACGAACCGTTATGTCTGAAATGGGTCAAGCAATGATGGGAACGGGATCAGCTACTGGCGACAATCGTGCTCGTGAAGCAGCAGAAGCCGCTATTGGTAGCCCGCTATTAGAAGATGTTGATTTGCAAGGTGCTCGTGGCATCTTAGTAAATGTAACCGCAGGCTTGGATTTATCTCTGGGTGAATTTACAGAAGTAGGCGAAGTTATTGAAGAGTTTGCATCAGAGCATGCAACCGTTGTTGTGGGTACCGTAATTGATCCAGAACTAAGCGGCGAATTGAAAGTGACGGTCGTTGCAACAGGTCTTGGTTATAAAGGCGCTGCCGAAAAGCCAAAAAAGGTGGTTGATAATACCGTAACACCAGAAGTGGTTAAAAAAGCACCAACAACTGTAGCTGATTATGCTGAGTTAGATAAGCCAGCACATGTTCGTCAAAAAGCTGCTGCAGCGGCCGCCGCAAAGGCTTCTGCGCCAGATACAGCCAGCGCAAAAGCGAAGGATATGGACTATTTAGACATACCTGCTTTTCTGCGTAGACAAGCTGATTAATAAATTGTTACTGGCGTGCTCATCTATAATTGGTATAATGAGCCGCCATTTTTAATAATTAGTTAGTTTTTTTCAACAATATTGGTAAACCGATATGATTCGTCAACGTACACTCAAAAATACAATCCGTGCAACTGGTGTTGGCTTGCACTCAGGTGAAAAAGTTTATCTGACACTTAAGCCAGCCCCCGTCGATCATGGTATTGTTTTTCGACGTGTCGACCTTGATCCAGTCGTAGATATTCCAGCAAAAGCGACCAATGTGGGTGAAACCACTATGTCTACAACGCTTGTTCAAGACGGCGTTCGCGTCGATACAGTCGAGCACTTGCTATCGGCAATGGCTGGCTTAGGCATCGATAATGCCATCGTAGAACTTAGCGCTCAAGAAGTGCCTATTATGGACGGCAGTGCTGGTCCATTTGTATTCTTAATTCAGTCTGCAGGTATCGCTGAGCAATCAAAAGCTAAGCGTTTTATTCGCATTAAAAAGAAGATAGAAGTACGTGAGGGCGATAAAATTGCCTCATTCGTACCTTATGACGGTTTTAAAGTCACTTTCGAAATTGAGTTTGATCACCCAGCATTTAAGCAAAGTGCCCAAAAAGCCAGCTTAGACTTCTCTTCAACCTCGTTCGTTAAAGAAGTTAGCCGTGCACGCACCTTTGGCTTCATGAAAGACATCGAATTTTTACGTTCTAAAAATTTAGCACTTGGTGGCAGTGTTAATAACGCCATTGTTGTTGATGAATACCGTGTGCTAAATGAAGACGGCTTGCGTTACGACGATGAGTTCGTGAAACACAAAATTTTAGACGCCGTTGGTGATCTTTATCTGTTGGGTTACAGCCTAATGGGTGAGTTTATTGGTTTTAAATCAGGACACGGTTTAAACAATAAATTATTAAGAGCACTCGAACTGCAAACAGACGCATGGGAATTTGTAGAATTCGAAGAAGAAGATGCGCCCATCTCATACACAAAACCGGTTGCAGCAATTTAATCTGATATTTGCTGACTTGTTTTGATATTCCATAATTAAGGCCATATTTACTATGGCCTTAATTATGTTTGGAGAATTACACTAGTTGTTATGAATATAATTATCGTCGGTAAACGACATGGACAATCGAAGACATACTCTCTAGGACCGGTAGCGCGTTTTATGCTGCTTGCGTCCATGTGTGTGTTGCCGTTTGCTATGGGCGCTACCGGCTATTTATTAGCAGCTCATTTGGCCGACAAAGGCCTGTTTGACCCAGTGGCAACCGAAGCCTGGGAAAAAGACCTCGACGAACAACGTCAAGAACTGCAACAAATCCGTCAACACGCTGATCAAGAACTCGATGGTTTAACCCTACGCCTTGCAGAGTTACAGGCCAAAATATTACGCATCGACGCTTTGGGTGAGCGTTTAATCGACGTTACCAGCATCAATGGCGATGAGTTTGATTTCTCTGCAGTGCCAGCAGTAGGTGGCCCCGGAACACTGGGCGAATCGTATCAAGCGCCAGAAATTCAAACCGTTTTAGATGACATGGCGTCTAAAATAGACCGCCGTGAACAACAACTCGAAGTGCTAGATGATCTGTTGCTAGCCAACAAAATCAAAACCGATACCTTTGTTGCAGGTCGCCCAATTAAACGCGGCTGGATGTCTTCACGCTACGGCAAGCGCACCGATCCATTTAATGGCCGTTTAGCTTGGCATGCCGGTGTTGATTTTGCAGGTAAAGAAGGTTCCGACGTTATCGCTGTTGCCTCTGGAGTAGTTACTTGGGCCAGCTCACGTTATGGCTATGGTAAATTGGTTGAAATCAACCACGGTAATGGTTACAAGACACGTTATGCTCATGGCGCTGAAATCAAAGTTAATCTTGGTGACGTAGTTCGTAAGGGCGATGTGATTGCACTTATGGGCAGCAGTGGTCGTTCTACCGGCCCACACGTTCACTTTGAAGTCTACAAAAATGGTCGCACCGTCGATCCTTCTGCTTATTTGCATCGCACGCTGCGCTAAATCTTTGTAATCATTCTCTTTTTTGTTATAAATATGGGAATGCCTTATTAAAGATCTTTCTGTGCTTTTCTTGGGTTGTTCTCGCTGTCTCTATTTTTTTGGGTTTAAAAAATAATAATCATGATCGGTAATCTATTCAGTAAAATCTTTGGAAGCAAAAACGACCGCGAATTAAAGCGCATGAGAAAAGTCGTAGTCAAAATTAATGCACTCGAAGACGCCATAGCTTCTTTAACAAATAGTGAATTACAAGCAAAAACCCCTGAACTTCAACAACGTATTAGTGCCGGAGAATCGTTAGACGCGATCTTGCCAGAAGCCTTTGCCGTTTGTCGTGAAGCCAGTAAGCGTGTGATGAAGATGCGACACTTTGATGTTCAGCTAATTGGTGGTATGACGCTACACGAAGGCAACATCGCCGAGATGAAAACCGGTGAAGGTAAAACGTTAGTAGGAACACTCGCGACCTATTTGAATGCACTTGAAGGCAAGGGTGTTCACATTGTTACCGTGAACGACTATCTGGCCAGTCGTGATGCTGAATGGATGCGTCCATTGTATGAATTCTTAGGGCTAACCTTGGGTGTTATTGTACCAGGCCAAGACCCAGCCACTAAGCGTGCTCAGTACGCTTGCGATATTACTTATGGTACTAACAACGAGTTCGGTTTTGATTATTTACGCGACAATATGGCTTTTTCAACCGAAGAAAAATCACAGCGTGAACTGAACTTTGCCATCGTCGATGAAGTAGACTCGATTTTAATCGATGAGGCCAGAACGCCGTTGATTATTTCTGGGCCAACAGAAGACAGCTCTGAACTGTACAAGAAAATGAAAGTTCTTATTCCACAGATGAGCCAGCACATTGAAGCTGAAGAAGGTAAAAACGGTAAACCAGGCCACTATATATTAGATGAAAAGCAGCGCTCAATTGAATTGACCGAAGCAGGCCATGAATTTGTAGAAGAAATGCTAGAGCAAGAAGGCATTCTGAAAGCCGGTGAAAGTTTATACTCTGCTTCTAACCTAACGCTTTTACACCATGTAAATGCCGCGTTGCGTGCACAAGTAATTTACCAGAAAAACATCGACTACATTATTCAAAACAATCAAATTGTGATTGTCGATGAACATACCGGCCGTACTATGCCGGGTCGTCGCTGGGGTGAAGGTTTACACCAAGCGATTGAAGCAAAAGAAGGCGTTGCCATTCAAGCCGAAAGCCAAACGTTGGCCTCTACCACCTTCCAAAACTTTTTCCGTTTATACAATAAATTAAGTGGCATGACCGGTACTGCAGATACCGAAGCGTTTGAATTCCACCAAATTTATAACTTGGCGGTGGTTGCCATTCCAACCAACAAGCCAGTAAAACGTATTGACTATAACGACTTAGTATTTTTAACCCAAGGTGAAAAGTACCAAGCGGTTATTGAAGAAATTCGTTCAGTCGTTGCACAGCAGCGTCCGGTATTGGTAGGTACTGCATCGATTGAGACATCTGAATTATTGTCGCAAGCGCTTGCCGACGCTAAAGTGCCACACAGCGTACTAAACGCCAAGCAGCACGAAAAAGAAGCACAAATTATTGCCCAAGCGGGTGCGGCAGGTTCAGTAACCATTGCTACCAACATGGCAGGTCGTGGTACCGATATCGTGTTGGGTGGTAACTGGGAAGTCGAAGTAGCCGGGTTAAATAACCCCAGCGAACAACAAATCGCAGATAGCAAAGTTGCTTGGCAAAAACGCCATGACGACGTATTGGCTGCTGGCGGTTTGCACATTATTGCAACCGAGCGTCATGAATCTCGTCGTATCGATAATCAGCTTCGTGGCCGTGCTGGTCGCCAAGGTGATGCTGGCTCTTCACGCTTCTTCTTGTCGTTAGAAGACAGCTTAATGCGCATCTTTATGTCTGATCGTATCCGCAACATGATGAAAGCACTGGGGATGGAAAAAGGCGAATCTATTGAGCACCGCATGGTGAGTAACGCCATCGAAAAAGCCCAGCGCAAAGTAGAAGGTCGTAACTTTGATATTCGTAAGCAATTATTAGAATACGATGATGTAGCGAACGATCAGCGCCGAGTAATTTACGATCAGCGTAACGACATTATGGCTTCTGATGATATTTCAGAAGTGGTAGCGAACATTCGTCATGATGTGTTAAAAACAGTGATCGATACCCACATTCCTCGTCAGAGCCTAGAAGAACAATGGGATATTCCCAGTCTAGAAGAAGAGCTTAAATCAGAATTTGATATAGAGTTACCCTTGCAGCAGTGGTTAGACGCAGACGATAAATTGTATGAAGAAGTTTTGCGTGAACGCATTGAAGCTGCGGTTAATGACGCTTATAAAGCAAAAGAAGATGCAGTAGAGACCGTGCCAGGGCAAGCAAATCCATTACGTATGTTTGAAAAACAAGTAATGCTGCAAGTGGTTGATAATTTATGGAAAGAGCATTTGGCCACCATGGATCACCTGCGCCAAGGCATTCATTTACGCGGTTATGCACAAAAGAACCCTAAGCAAGAATACAAGCGTGAAGCGTTTGAGTTGTTTCAAGAGTTGTTAGAAAACATGAAGCGTGAAAGTATTCGTATTTTATCGCACGTAAAAGTTCGCCAAGAAGACGAAGTACGCGAATTGGAAGAGCAGCGCCGAGCACAAGCCGAAGCGCAAGCCAAGCAAGCGAGCTATCAGCATCAAAGTGCAGAAAGCATTGCCAATGAAGGCGAAGGTGATGACGGTGCAAATGCTTCCGCAGAACCAGCTCAACCGTTTGTACGAGAAGATAAAAAAGTAGGTCGTAATGAACCTTGCCCTTGTGGTTCAGGTAAAAAATACAAGCAATGCCATGGTAAATTGACTGCCTAAATAGCTTTTGTAGTGTTAGGTTTTCAAATAAAGGGGCAGCTTAGGCTGCCCTTTTTACGTTTAAAAAATAATTAATATCTAATAATTAGTAACTAACAAGTAATAAACAGTGTGAGAATAATATGGCGGTTGGATTAGAAGTCTTAAAACATTATCACCCAGTAAATGGCGTTAATATTGGCATTGCGCAAGCGGGAATTAAATATGCCGCGCGTAACGATTTAGTCATTTTTGAATTAGCCGAAGGCAGCCGAGTCAGTGGCGTTTTCACGTTAAATGCATTTTGTGCTGCTCCTGTACAAGTTGCTAAAAAGCATTTAGCAGAAGGTAATATTCGATATTTAGTTATCAATACTGGTAATGCCAATGCTGGCACCGGCCCACAAGGTTTGGCCGATGCACTGGAAACTTGTACACAATTAGCTTATTTAACAGAGGTAGATGCTCAACAAATTCTGCCTTTCTCTACCGGTGTGATTGGTGAACCTTTGCCAATGAATAAGCTATTGGCTGCTTTGCCTAAAGCATTAGAAGTACTGAATGACAATGCATGGGTGAGCGCTGCCGAAGGAATCATGACCACCGATACCTTGCCCAAGGGCTATAGCCAGCAAGTGGAATTACCGGCAGGTGCTGCTAAAAAGCCAGAAGAAAAAGACGTTATTACCGTTTCGGGTATATCCAAGGGCGCAGGTATGATCATGCCCAATATGGCCACCATGCTAGCGTACGTCACTACCGACGCTGTTATTGCTCAACCATTATTGGATACCCTGTGCAAAGAACTGGCGGATAAATCGTTTAACCGCGTTACCATTGATGGCGATACCTCAACTAACGACTCGTGCATTTTAGTGGCGACGGCAAAAGCCGACATGGCAGAAATAAGCAGTAAAGAAGACCCACGTTACCCAGCTGTTTTTAACGCTTTATTAAACGCGTTTACTGTACTCTCTCATGCCATTGTGCGTGATGGCGAAGGTGCCACTAAATTTGTGACGATTAATGTAGAACAAGCGGCGAACGTACAAGAAGCCTTAGACGTTGCTTACACGGTGGCCCATTCGCCACTGGTAAAAACCGCTTTGTTTGCCAGCGATGCTAACTGGGGTCGAATACTTGCCGCCGTAGGCCGAGCTGGGGTGAAGGAGATGGTATTGGAAAAAATTGATATTTATCTTGATGAAGTTTGCATTGTAAAAAATGGCGCACGTGCTGCCAGTTATACCGAAGAAGCAGGTGCCGCGGTTTTTGCTCAGGCAGAAATTACCATTGGTATTCACTTAGGCCGTGGTGATATTAGCGAGCGTGTGTGGACTACTGATCTGTCTCACGATTACGTGAGTATTAATGCTGATTACCGTTCTTAGATTACCGTTCTTAGATTGTTGTTAGAGGGATAAGAATTTTTAAAAGTCGTTAAACATGTGAAGTGAGTCCGTAATGAAAAAACACGTTCATGTAGCAGTAGGCATCGTATTCGACTGCCTAAAAGACCGAGCCGACAAAGGTGAAGGCCGTCTATTAATTGCCAAACGTGCTGAACATCAGCACCAAGGTGGTTTATGGGAGTTTCCGGGTGGCAAGGTCGAAGAAGGTGAAAGCGTGCAAGTGGCTTTGCAGCGTGAATTACAAGAAGAACTGGGCTTGGCAACCTCAGTGATCAATATGTCACCGCTGATCAGCATTCCATTTCACTACCCCGACACATCCGTCTTACTCGATGTGTGGTTGGTTTATAATGAAACGGCAGCTCTCAGCAGCGCACACCTGCTTGAGACGACGGTATTGCAAGGTAAAGAAAGACAGCCTTTGCGTTGGGTTAAACCTAATCAGTTAAATGATTATCAATTTCCTGAGGCGAATGCGGCGATCTTGAAGTTGCTTAGCCAATCGTCACCGCCAGCTCTATAGCATTATACAAAGATCAGATTAAGTTAAGGCCGAATTATTCAGGAGAAATAGCAACATGAACAGCCCGCTAAAAGTAAAATGCCCTACCTGTAAAAAAGACGTTATTTGGGCAGCAGAAGCGGTTAATCGCCCCTTTTGCAGCGAACGTTGCAAACTCATAGACCTAGGTGCATGGGCAGATGGCAGCCATGCTATTCCTGGCAAAAGCGTAGAAGAAGAAATGATGTCGCAACAGTGGGAGCTAGAGCAGCAGGATTCAAAACTGCATTAAGTCAGCAGTGATAAAATTTCTTGGTGTAAGGTCTTTACACGCGCATCCAGTGTGCTGATTGGTTGGCAATTATCAATCACCCAATCGGCATGGTTTAAGCGCTCTGCGCGGTTTATCTGGGCGCTAATGATCCGTTTAACTTGTTCCGCATCGTTATTGTCTCGTGAGCAAGTTCGCGTTATTTGAGTGCTTTCATCGACATCCACCACAATCACCTTGCTCACCAGTTGAGCTTGCTTACTTTCGATCAGTAAAGGCGATACGAGTATGGTGTAAGGGGAGGTTGAACTGGCTAGATCACGAACAATTTCAGCGCGAATACGTGGGTGAGTAAATGCTTCTAGTTGTTTGCGTTTATCGGCATCAGCAAACACCTGTTGGCGCAACCAAGCGCGGTTAAGCGTTTGATCTTCTAGTAGCACCTTTGCGCCAAAAAAATCGACAATGTCATGCCAAGCAGGCTGATTGGGTTCAACCACAAGACGCGCCACAACGTCGGCATCGACTACGTGAATCCCTAACGCTTTAAAACGATCACTTACAGCAGTCTTACCACTGCCAATACCACCGGTTAAACCAATTACCATGGTAAGTACCACTTCATAATGTCATCGCCCCACATGGCGGAAATCCAACCAGCAGCGGCTAAATAAGGGCCAAAAGGAATAGGAATATTTTTATCGCGGCCCAAAATCATAATGCCAGCGATACCCACAACCGCGCCTACCAAAGACGAAAGAAGAATGATCATCGGCAAAAATTGCCAGCCAAACCAAGCGCCTAAAGCGGCCAAGAGTTTAAAGTCGCCAAACCCCATGCCGTCTTTACCGGTGACCAGTTTGAATATCCAAAACACCGACCACAGCGACAAATAACCAGCGACTGCACCGATTACCGCACTCTGCAAATCAACGAAGGTATGGTCAATGTTTAGTAATAAACCAAGCCACAACAACGACAAAGTCATGGTGTCGGGCAAAATCTGATGGTCGATATCAATCATGCTCATCGTCACCAGCGCCCAAGTAAACACCAGCATAGCTGCTAGTTGAATAGACCACGGAAACTTAATTAACAAGGCAACGCTTAATAACGCCGTTGCTAATTCAACCAGTGGGTAACGCAAAGAAATCTTAGTATCATGGCCCGTTTTGGCACAACCGGAGCAGCGGCCTTTTAATAAAATGTAACTGATAATTGGAATATTTTGCCAAGCTTTAACCGGGCTTTGGCAGTGCGGGCAGTGAGATGAGGGTTTCGACAGGGTATAAGGCGTATCCAAATCTTTAAACGCCGGATGGTCCGGTAGGTTGTCGGCTAAGTCTTTACTGTCGATCAACCAGCTGCGAAACATCATAATCGGATAACGTAAAATCACAACGTTCAAAAAGCTACCGATCAACAGCGACAAAATAATAACTAAAATGGGCAGGGCATAAGGTTGATACTGCAAATAGTGTGCAACATCGGCAAAAGAAGCCAGTTGCACACTCATGGAAGAAAAAATCATTAGATGGCTTTACCCATTTCGAAAATAGGCAAATACATAGCCACAATCATGCCGCCAATCACCACCCCTAAGAAAGACATTACCAGTGGTTCCATTAGCGAGGTTAAGTTATCAACAGCGTTGTCGACTTCGTCTTCAAAATAATCTGCCGCTTTCGATAACATGCTATCTAACGCGCCCGACTCTTCACCAATACTGGTCATTTGCACAACCATGTTAGGAAACACACCCGTTGATCTCATAGCAAAGTGCATTTGTTGGCCTTGAGAAACTTCGTCGCGCACACTGATCACTGCTTTACGGTATACCGAGTTGCCTACGGCACCAGCCACTGATTCTAATGCTTCTACCAAGGGCACACCGGCAGCAAAGGTAGTGGATAAAACGCGGGCAAAACGAGCAACCGCGGCTTTCATAATTAAATCGCCAAATACCGGTGCTTTAAGTAAGCCGGCTTCAAACTTGTCTTTAAAGCTAGGCGATTTAGCTAAGGCTTGTTTTAAACTAAAAATAAAACCAACAATCACCGCAACCATGTAATACCAATAGGTTTGGGTCCATTCAGAAATAGCCACCACCATTTTTGTTGGAGCAGGTAAATCAGAACCAAAGCTCTTAAACATCGATTCAAAGGTAGGAACAACTTTTACCAATAAGATAACGGTTACCACAGAAGCCACCAATAACGTAATCGCAGGATACATCATGGCTTTTTTGATTTTAGCTTTTAACGCTTCAGTCTTTTCTTGATAAATAGCCACTTTATCCAACATGGTTTCTAACGCACCTGATTGCTCACCCGATTGGATCAAGTTACAAAATAGCTCATCAAAATGATTGGGGTGTTTTTGCAACGCCGAAGCAAAATCATTACCCGCAGATACGTCGTCTCGCACCTGAGAAATTAGCTTTTTCATCGCTGGGTTGTCAACACCGTCACCCACAATATCAAACGACTGTACCAAGGGCACACCGGCTTTCATCATAGTGGCCATTTGGCGGGTAAAAAACGTAATGTCGCTAGAGGTGATTTTTTTATTACCGCCAAAATTGATTAACGACGTTGCTTTCTTCTTTACCTTACCCGGCTGAATACCCTGTTTACGCAGCTGCGCTTTAATCGTTGCCATGTTAGGGCCAGAAGTTTCGCCTTTAACCTTTTGTCCTTTACGATTGCTGCCTTCCCATTCAAACGTAATCTGTTTGGGTGTTTTATCTTTGGCCATTGTCTTGTTCCATTATCTTATCGGTCTAGCATTAATCGGATGTCACTCGATTCGCTTCTTCAAGGCTGGTAACACCTTGATGTACTTTTTGCAGTGCAGAAATACGCAGGCTGTTAAACCCTTCTTCTTTTGCAACTGCTGCAATTTCTAATGAGTTGCCACCATCCATGATGATTTTTGACAACGCCGGGGTGATTTTAACCACTTCATAAATACCCACACGGCCTTTATAACCTTTGTTACAAGCACTGCAGCCAACTGGCTGGAAAAAAGTACCCGTTTCAATCATCTCTTTCGACATACCAGCATCCAGTAATACTTGCTCTGGAATATCAGCGGGCTCTTTACACGCACTGCATAAACGGCGGCCTAAGCGTTGGGCAATAATTAACGTTACAGACGTTGCAATATTAAACGCAGGTATACCCATATTCGCCAAACGGGTTAACGTTTCTGGGGCGCTATTGGTGTGCAATGTTGATAAAACCAAGTGACCCGTTTGCGCCGCTTTAATCGCAATAGACGCTGTGTCTAAGTCTCGAATCTCACCCACCATCACAATATCGGGGTCTTGACGCAAGAAAGAACGTAACGCTTCACCAAAGTCTAAGCCGACTTTGGCATTTACGTTAACCTGGTTAATGCCTTCAAGGTTAATTTCTACTGGGTCTTCGGCAGTAGAAATGTTGGCTTCTTCGGTATTAAGAATATTCAAGCCAGTATAAAGCGATACGGTTTTACCCGACCCTGTAGGGCCAGTAACCAAAATCATCCCTTGCGGCTGGGCTAACGCTTCCATATACAAGGCTTTTTGATCTTCTTCATAACCAAGCGCATCAATACCCATTTGCGCACTAGAAGGGTCTAAAATACGTAATACAATCTTTTCGCCCCAAAGTGTTGGCAGTGTGTTCACACGAAAGTCGATGGCTTTGTTCTTCGATAACTTCATCTTGATACGGCCATCTTGCGGCAAGCGTCGTTCAGAAATATCCATTTTAGACATCACTTTTAAACGCGCGGCAATTTTACCCGAAAAGTTAATCGGCGGGCTGGACACCTCTTGTAAAATACCATCTGTTCGGTAACGCACCCGATAACGTTTTTCGTAGGGTTCAAAGTGAATATCAGAAGCCCCTTGTTTAATGGCATCGAGCAGCATTTTATTCACAAAGCGAACAATCGGCGCATCTTCCCCCGTACCCGGTTCATCGCGCTTTTGCTCTTCTTCTGGGTTTTCAATATCGACTTCTAGGTCTTCGTCACCCAAATCATCAAAAGAGCTGTCTTCGGCAGATATAAATTTCTCAACTAATATCGCCAGTTTATTTTCTTCAACAATAACCGGCTCTACATTCATGCCAGTATTGAATTTAATCTCGTCTATCGCGGTAATATTAGAAGGGTCGCTTTGTGCAAGAAATAACCGATTCCCGCGCTTAAAAATTGGTAATACGCGGTGCTTTTCGATCAAATCATTACTAACAATATCTTTAATCAGCAACTCGGTATCAAAAGCGGATAGGTCTAATAATGGTAAACCAAATTCATTGGACGCTAAAATAGCCACTTGCAAGGCATCGACATAGCCATTTTTAACAGCCACAGCCACAAAAGTCGATTTTTCAGCTTTGGCTATATCAAGGGCTTTACGAGCATGTTCTTCGTCAATTAAACCGGCAAGGTGTAACGATCGAGCTAAACCATTCAGATTCATAAACTGGGTGCTTTCTTATAGTTGCTTTTCTTAAAAGTGTTTCTTCGTGTTTTCTACTCGAATTTTCTACTCGAATTTTCTACTCGAATTTTCTAAAAAGGTACTTTTATTTTTTTAACGATGTATCAACGCCAATTTAAGGCTATTAGTTAGTGTACTGCAAATAATAAGAAATAGGAAAGGCCGAGCAGTGAAAGCTATGGCGGAGTAGGGTAGGAAGTTTAAAGAGTGTGAAGCAGTTTGAAAGATAAGGAGTGTAATGATTCGCTGGGTTCGGTGGTTGGATAAATTGCAGGCAATAAAAAAGGCCCCGAAGGGCCTTTTTTATTGTGCTCTACAACTTAACGAATTATGAACTAGATCCGCTATTCAAGTTATCATTCATCCAGTTGCAAGAAACTGCAGTTATTGCACTTGTACTAGCATTTAGAGTAGTGCTGTAGCTAGCCCAGTTGATACCAGAAGGCTGAACTACAGGAGTCATGTAATACGTACCTGCAAGTTCACCTGCTGCGCCGCTTAGTACAAATTGAATTGCACCACCAACTGTTACAGAAGATGCTACTGGTAATGCTGGGCCATTTGCACAAACTGAAGTTGCTGCAGTACCAGGACCAACAGCTAAGCTATTCATATAACCTTCTTTTGAAGGTTTACCTGGCATGCCTAAGCGTTGCTGCCAGCACGAATCTGCGTCAGCGTTAGTACAAATTGCAGATTTTGCGTTTGAAGCACCTGTAATTACTATTGCAGAGCCATAACGAGAAGCTCTGACTTCAACGGCTCTTTGAATACCTGCAACACTTAAGAATGTTGTACTTAGTTCAGTTGTTGTAATGTATTCACGATAAGCCGGTAATGCTACCGATGCAAGAATACCGATGATCGCGATTACGATCATTAGCTCGATTAAGGTAAAACCTTTTTGAATTGATTTCATGGACTGCTCCAAAATTTTATTATGAGTGAATCATTATTATAACGGTTCACATTGTTTGTATTAACACTTAAATAATCTGCAGTTACTGTGCCAACTTAAGTAAGTCGGTGTCAGTGTCTGACAAGAAGTGATGTGAAGCATACCTTGCTTGGGTAAATGCGTCTAGCAGGGGTAAGGATGGATGTGTTAACTGGTTAACAATAACGAGCTTTAGAAAATTTAGCACATAACTAACTGACAAAAATTGTCAGTTAGTTATAAAAATAAGCACTTGTTAATGCGAATGTCTTAGGTGGTGAGCTTTAATAGTCAGATAGATCAATGACAGTAGTTCAAGTATTCATCATCATTAATAATGTCTTATTCATCGACTTTATTGATGCTAAAGTCGCTTAATGTTTGTTTTTTGGCAAACATAATAATGTTACCGGTGTTATTGTCTATTAATAAATAACGTTTTGCCGAAGCCAGAGGGTCTATCGGTACCCAAATACCAGCGTTGTTTTTATCTACTTGATGATAAGCATTTTTGTTGCTGGTAACTGACTTGGAATGTGTTGCATAAGCTTCTAGCTGATTACTATTAAGAGATTGGCTGGGATTGTTATCATCAAACACATAAAACAGTTGGCGCGTTCCTAGTTGTGTTACCACTTCTTTTATTTCTTCTGCATTTTTGGCATTGGCATAAAAAGTATTAAAGCTATTATTAATATAAGTAATAGCCAGAGGGCGGCTAGAGTGGATTGTCCATGTGCCGTAGGCTAGAGCAGCTATTTGTACAAGGGCAATTACCCATAGATCAAACTTTAAGCTGCTTTTTGTTGGGTTGAAAACAATAAAGGTAAGCAGTGGTCCTAAAATTAGGTCGATGCTGACGATTAACGCAATCGCCTTCCAGCCATTACCGGTATCGAATAAAATCCCTGGGTACCAATATTGGGTAATGCAAATCAGTAAAACGGCAAAGATGATTAAGCTAATGGCCATGTGGACAGCAAAAGCTTGATAGCGATTAATACCGGTAAGTGTCATTGTTGTTCCTGCTTTTGTTTTAAACTGCTTGAGTGAAGGCGTTCGATATAGCGCTGCTTTAATAGTTCCATTTCTTCTGTTTTATAGCGCT
>OJBJ01000198.1_pt1 | contig 15019 bp, 10 predicted proteins | sample 1590621 | NCBI WGS metagenome assembly OJBJ01 (sample SAMN05416808, study PRJEB24817) | seawater metagenome | isolation source: Sea water | place: Canada:Atlantic | collected 2013-11 | reverse complement strand
AGATCAGCCTCGGTCTCGTGGGCTCGGAGATGTGTATAAGAGACAGGTTTTTATACCGCATGAAAATCCGGCGATGCTAGCGTAGAGCTGACTAAATTCACAATGTGCGTGAATAAGATTTATTCTATTACTTTTAATTATTTTTCTTATCTGAAAAATAAGTTTCCAATTAATACCCTTCTGTTTATTTAAGACATGCAAGTTATTAATGGTAACCCACTTTTCAGGCTTTGAAAGGCATAAAGGTAATACAAAATAGTTTTGCTCTGTTAGCCCATCAACAGTATCTGAAAATCGTGCAGTTCTTCCCCCTTTTTCTAAACTCTGAACAACCTCCAGAATTCTTAGGTGGTTAGGCATACAAGAAATCCCTGATTTTTGTTATTAAAGTATCGATTTTCCATTGTGACTGGAAATGGTTTACCATTCCACATGTTTTTCAACTTTTGTTAAAGTTAATTACACTACAACGGGCGTTGTTTTAGTTAGCTCTGGTCGATATAAAGATAAATATATTAAAGCCTGAATTGCAAAAAAAACTATTAGGTAAGGTGTATGTTAGGAGGGCACTTAAAGTACTGTGTATGATGTTTGGTCCAACTAAGTTTTAAATAATATTCAATCTAAAATGACGACATATAATGAGTTTAATATTAACAAAAAATAACATTTTAAAAAAAATTGGATGTAGCTATTTTGTCATTTCCTTTATTTTATCCTTAGCAGTTACTTTATTACCTTGGTGGCCAACAAATGAAATTCTGACGATTCCTAAATATGCATTATTATTTGGTCCACGATGGTGGTTATTGATAATAGTTGTAGGCTTATTTACTTTTTGGCGATATTTAAAACAGTGGCAATTAAAAACTTATCCAATATTAATTTTATTGTCATTTAATTATTTAGACTTTCAGTTACCGGTAACAGGTTCTTTATTTTCTCCTCCTGTTTCTCAAAAGTTCTCTATACTCAGTGCTAATATAGGCTCTGGCGGTTCTAAAAGTGAGCTTGAATATATCAGTTTTGATAAAGAGCCTGATGTTATTTTATTACAAGAGGCGCGAAGGCTTGAGCTTACTAAAATATTTAATGGTTATAAGTTCAAAGAGTGCCTTTCAGGCTTATGTATTTTTAGCAAATACCCATTTAAACAAGTTAAAACCCTGAATCGAAAGCTATTTCAAGGTTGGGGGACTTTCGCCGTTTTTTATGAAATAGAAACGTCTTTTGGTATTGTGTCGTTAGCAAACGTACATTTTGAAACCCCACGCTCGGTTTTAATGGGGTTAATTTATCGTTTTTTTGATTTTACGCTGGCGAATACAATAGAAAGTAACAGGCGGTTCGAGGCTGAGTTGGTGAGTTTGTGGTCGAAAAATAAAAAATATGCCCTTATCGCAGGTGATTTTAATATGCCACAGGATGAAAATATTTATCAGCGTAATTTTGCACATTTAAATAATGCTATAGACAATAAAGCGTTTGGTTTTAATGCAACCAAACATACGAATTGGCATGGGGTTAGAATAGACCATATTTTATATACTGATGGCTTCACTATTAACGCAGTTGAAGTACTTAATACCGGTAGTGGGGATCACCGACCAGTTTTTGCAACCTTAAGTGCTGTAAGTGTAAGTAAACAGAATAAAACTCTAGCGAATTAGCATTATCTTTACATTCTAGTTTTGATTTTTAAGTAAGATTTTATCTGATTAATAATCATAACCGATTAGTACAGTGTCTAAAATAAAAAGGGGAGTCAAATGTTTAGGTTTTTGCAAAGTTTTCTCACTATTTTGTTGTTGATTTTATCTTATGGTACTAATGCAAAAAACAGCATTACATTTGAGGCTCCTTCAATTGAAAGTAAAACAGGTGAACGTGCTACTTTTTTGCTTTTACCAATACCAAATCACGAAATTTCTTTAGATAATCAATTTTTTTTAAGAGAAAATAATAAGGTTATTGAGGCAACGTTTAGAGTCATTAACATTTGGCCGGGTAAGAAAAATAGCCAATCTATTCGTTTATTATCAATAGAAATAGCACCATTTCAGTATTATTCTAAGCCATTAACACTTAACTGGCTTAGGTCAGATATCTTACAGAGCTTACACCAAAGTCATGCGATTGGTGGTGAGAATCATCTCGTTTTTCCTTCTAACTCTTGGTTAGCACAAAGTATATTACTGCACCCTAACACCGAGGCTGATAATGCTTGGTACACAGCTCCGCAAAAAAAATATGCGAACTATATTACCAATCAAAGTTTACTTTCTCAAAAAGGCTACCCGCGCCATAAGGCGAGTCAATGGCTATATGATCGCCCTCAAGCTCTATTTCAACTATATATAATGACAGGGGAAGTTGAGTGGTTAATAAAGGCTGACGATGTAGCAAATTTTTATACATCAAATATTGATGAAACGGGAGTTTTTATTTTAAAAAAACGCTTCGATCCTAAACTGTTAATGCCTAAAGGCGTTCTTTATCAATATTTACTGCGTGGTAACTCTGAGGCAAAGCAGGCGTTGCAAAGAATGTTCGAACGCTCGTATGACTGGGATGAAACCTATACCTTGAGTAGAGGATTCTGGACTGAGCGTAATCAAGCAGCCGCGTTAAATGTAGCTGTTTCGTATTGGGAGCTCACCAATGACGATTCAGCATTAGAACGCATAAATGATATTATTGATGCAACTGTGAAAATGACATTTAGTCCCGGTAATGGTTGGTCGTTAAGAGGTTGCCCTCAGCATGGCTTTAAATCTCATGAGGGATGGGGCGATGACTCTCCTACATGCTCGCCTTGGATGATGGCCTTATTAGGTGATGCCTTGTGGCGCTTTTATCAGTTAACAGGAGACAAACGCTCTGCTTCTTTAATTGACGCATTTGGTGATTTTATTATCAACCATGGCATTTATTATGGTGATAAAAGAGTAAAAAACATTGTTATTCCTAAGTATATAGTATCAATTACCAACCCTAAGCAAGAAGAATTAAACCAATGGACAGATCCCCAGCATAACTGTGATATTGCTGCCTTATTAGGTAAGTCTGCGTATATTAAGAGAAAAAATAACCGAGATGATTTTTTGGTTAAAACTTTGTTTAGTACCTTTTTAGAACAATGTGTAGAAAATTATACTCGATTGAAGAATTCACAAAAAAATAAACGTGAAAAAAGTCATTGGGTAATAAAACCTCCAAGACGTTTTGGTTGGATGTATTCAACTACCAGTGATTTGCCATGGTTAAAGCATGAGTTGTTAGGTGATTATTAAGTCTCAATGGTGTTGTAGGCTCAGGTTTTGTAGGTCGGACTTCAGTCCGTCAATTTCAACGTGATTTATTGTGCGTTGAAGATTGTTAGTTTGTTGGACTAAAGTCCAACCTACATTGGTGATGTTGGTTTAGGTATTGTAGGTCGGACATCAGTCCGTCAATTCAGCGTATTAATTATTATGATGATATTCGATTAGAGGTTTTTTAACTCATCAAGGCACTTTCGCTGAGAACAAGGTATGAATTTCCAATGCAGCTTAGTCTCACCAATATTCTTAAGCGCCATTTTTAATCGTGCGATTTTAAATGCTTTAGGTGAAGAGAATAATTGATTATTAATTTCATAACTTGAAACGATTATCCCGCTTTCAAGGCCTTTCATTATTCTATAAATATTCACGTTTTGGCGATTTTTCTGGTCAATAACTTTCCAGCCAAGTGGTATCAGGTCATTATCATAATAACTCGGCTTACCATCTAATTCAGTACCACTAAAATGATAAGTAATATTAACTTTGCTATTTTCTGAGCTTAAGTTATTCGTCAAAAACGAGTAAAAATGAATTTTTGGTTTTAAGGTTAAATCGTTTTCATTTATTAAATTGTCAGCGGGGTGTGCAGGTACTAGCAATGTACTAAAAGTTGTTGAAGATACCCCCAATAAAATTAATAAAGTTGCTAGCGCAGGTTTATTTATGGTGTTTCCGATTTTCGTCTCGCTAGCCTTGCTTATGGTTTGAGGTTGTTGCTCAATTTGTTGAGTTGTTAAGTCAATATCTGCAACTTTATTACCCCACCAAAATAAAATGAACATAAATGGAATAAATAAATACCAACCGAAGGTATTATGATCTTCCATCAAGCTGCTTTCCATATTGGTATATTCGCCAATTAAAATGAGGGCAGTTATTCTTAACCAATTTGTTAGTAAGGCACCAAAAATAGCTAAAGTAAAAAAAGCTATCGTCTTTCTAATGTTCTTGATGTAAAGAAAACTAAAAAGTGAACTGATCGCGAGTGAAACGATCATATATCTTAAACCGCTGCAACCATCAGCTATTTCAAAAACACCTGCAGGTATGGTAACAAAGTTATCTTCAACAAAAGTAGGCACACCTGTAAAGCTCATAAAGTAAGTGACTACGCTGACTGATATATCTTGAAGTACATTGGTAAATAAGCCCCAAATAGGCATAATAAAAACCAGGAATATACTTGGGAATGCTATATGCCTGTTCAATTGGTAAAGCATATTAATGCTAGATACGATTACCGCTAGTAAAGAACACCAATAGCCTAAACTGATTTGTGCTTTGCTGGTTAAAAATAATGCAATACAAGAAGATATAAATATTAAGGTAGCCGGTATAGATAATATTTTTCTAAACTTTAGTTTTTCTAACTTTTGCAATATATAGAATAAATAAAGTGATATTACTGGTATTAAGTATGCGTGTGAATAAGTGCCATCATCAAAGCTATGACGCCATAACGTGACAAGTACTGGTATATTTAAGAGTGATACTATGACGAAAATTAGCAGTATGCCTATAAGCGGAACTTTAGTGAAAGTGTTAGCTATTTCAATATGCTTTTTTAAATTGACCATACAAGGTTGTAAATATATCCATGGGGGAAAATTAAATACTTCAATGAAGTAATTATCGAAATTTTAAATAAGTTAACAAGGTTTCAGAGGTTTGTCTTTATTTAAAGATAAAAAATCGCTGTATTTAATTCATAATAATGGTATTTGCAAGGTTAATTTTTAATGTTTATCTTGCAATAGACGTTTATTTTTCTTAATAACATGTTAAAAAATTTATTTGCTAGGCTTCTTTAATTTTTTTAAAAGTGCATACTACAAATAATGCACAACCAATAATAAAACTATAAATAATAAAACACAGGGAGTTGATGTCTTGAAATTCAATCATTTAGTAACGTATTTAGGCGTTGCAGTTTTTATTGCTGCTTGCGGAGAAACGGTAACGTCACAAGAGCATATTGCTAAGGCGAAGACGGCGATTGAGAAAAACGAGTTTAGTATCAGCGAAATAGAGTTAAAGAACGCGTTAAAAGTTGACGCAGAAAACCCTGAAGCTAGGTTTCTATTAGGCAAATTATACTTGTCTCAAGGTAATGGTTTAGCAGCAGTTAAGGAGTTAAGGCGAGCGAATATTTTGCAATATGATGGGAACAAAGTAATCCCCTTATTGGCTAGATCTTACTTACTAACTGAAAGTTATGAAGATATTCTTAGCTTACTTGAAAATGGCGATGATTTAGTTTTATTAAGTAAAATAAAATATTTGTCTTATAAAAGTATTGCCGCTTTGCTCAGTGATAAAATTGACTTGGCCAAAGAAACTGTTTTTGCATTAAAAGCACTGTCTGAATCTAATTCTTACACTTTGTTAGCGCAAGCATATATAAATTTTGCAGAAAACAATACTGATGAGGCGCTTTCGCAGGTAACAGAGTCTATATCGGCAGACGCTAACAACATTGATGCAGTGTTGCTAAAAGGGCATATTGCCTTTGCGTTAAGCAATTATTCGCAAGCTGTTGAAAATTATCAGCTCTATGCGAATGTACAACCGCAAGTAGGGGTTACTAAATTACTTATCGCCAACGCTTTGCTTCGAGATGGTCAGTATGATGAAGCAGAAAAATATGCAGATGAAATTTTATCAGTTATAAGCACTCAACCTATTGCTAATCATGTTAAAGCAGTTGCTTTGTTTGAAAAAAAGGACTTCAAACTTGCTAAAGAGCATGCTGAAACTGCGCTTAATCAAAACTATAACTTGCCGTTATTAAAGTTAGTTGCAGGCACGAGTGCTTTTCATTTAAATAATTTTGAAAGTGCACACTACCATTTAAATACGGTTGCAAAACAGTTACCAGCAAACCATTATGCAAGAAAAATTTTGGCAATAAGCCAACTTCAATTAGGGTTAATTGATGATATAAACGACACGCTGGTGGGTTTTAATGCCAGCACTTCAGAGGGGGTCGATTTTTTATCTAATATGAGCTATCAACTGGCTGAGTTAGGTGCTGTTGAAGAAGCAAAGTTAATCTCTGAACAAGTTACTGATACTGTTGAGTTGAACGCACAACAAAATGTTCGCCATGGTGTACTCAAGCTCATGATGAATGACCCTTCAGGTGTTGAAGATTTAGAGTTAGCACTTGAAGAAAACCCAGATATTGAAGGTGCAGAGCTTGCGATTGCTTATGCCGCATTACAAAAAGGCGACTTTAATAAGGCGTTGAAGGTTGCAAAAGGTTGGGAGGAAAAACAACCTGATTTAGCCGGTAGTTATAACTTGTTAGCTGCAGTTTATATTGCACAACAAAAAAATGAGTTGGCTTCGAAGGCATTACAAATGAGTTTACTTAAAGATGAAAATAACCTTTTTGCGCTGACCGAATTAGCAAAACTTAAATTTTCTGAAGGTAATTCAGTAGAGGCTGAAGAATTTGCCAGTCGTGCTGTTAGTAAGTTTCCAGATAACCCACGCGCATTACGCTACTTTTATGCTGTAAAGCCAGAGCATGATGCGCTAGAAAAAATTAAAAATGCCTATCAAAAAAATACCACAAATGCTGCCCTTAGCTTACTCTATGTTGACGCGCTTTTTGCTTCAGAAAATTTATCGCAAGCCCTAGCTATTTCAAATGCGCTAGAATTAAACGTTAAAACTCCAAAGAAAGCCTGGCTACAACGTTTATCTATTTATCAAAAACAAAAGAACGAGCTCCAATTAGTTGCCACGCTTGAAAAATGGCTGCAAGTTAACCCGTATCATATTGAACCTGTTTTAATGTTGTCTGAATACTATGTAAAACAAAGGCAGATTGATAAAGCGTTGCAGTATTTAGATAAAGCTCTATCGGAACAGCATAAAGACAATTTAGCCGTAAAAGTTGTTAAAATTCAATTACTACTAAATACAGGGAAACTTAGTGAGGCCAGAAAGCTATATCAAGAACCTCAATTTTTAGGCCTTGAATCGGCACTTAAATCAGGGCTAGAAGGGCGAATTGCTTTTCTTGAAAAAGATTATATGGTAGCAGTCAAAAAATTAAGCCCATTCTATGAAGCTTACCCAACAAGCCAAAATGCAATGCTACTTGCTCTCGCTCAAAAGCAAACAAAAAAAGATGATCATGCCATTCAAACCTTGAATGCTTTCTTAAAAGTAAATGAAAATGATGCCCAAGTAAGTTCTTTATTAGCTAGTTTATATCTTGAGAAGCAGCCAGAAAAGTCTATCCCCTTGTATGAGCAAATGTTAGTAGCTAAACCTCATGATATAATCTCTCTTAATAATCTCGCATGGTTGAACCTTAAACATGGTAGCTTAGAGCAAGCATTGAAGTATTCTGACATGGCAATAAAAGTGGCGCCAGAGCATCCGAGTATATTAGATACAAGAGGCATGGTGCTCTTAAAATCAGGTCAGAAAGTAGAGGCTTGGAAAACAGTGCTTAAGGCATATAACACGTCGAAAGGGCAAGATGCTGGAATAGCCTTAAACTATGCTGAAATATTAATATTAAATGATGAATTTGCTGAAGCCAAAAAGGTATTAGCAGCAATCATTTCTGATAAAGCAGAGATTAAAAAACGAAAAGAAAGTCTACTAAATATAATGAAATAAAATTCAGTGTAATGAGGGATATTTATGCGCATATTATTAAAGCCAAAGTTAGTGTCGTCTATCGTAGTTACAACAATGCTGCTTGTAGGGTGTTCTGATACAAAAACGCCTGCTGAATATATTCAGCTCGCTGAACAATCTAGGCAGGCTGGTCAACCGAAACAAACTATTATTTATTTAAAAAACTTGCTGAAGGATGATCCAAAGCATGTCGAAGGTCGAATTAAACTTGGGCAAGCATATTTGTCAGAAGGCGCGTGGCTAAATGCAATCAAAGAACTGCTTAAAGCCATTGAGCTTGGTGGTAATAATGAACAGGCATATACTGATTTAGCTAAAGCATATTACTACACTTTTGATGTAACAGGGTTGGAAGAGTTATCTAATTTAGCACTTTCAGCTAACAATCAAGAAATTATCGATTTTTATTATGCGACGGTTCAAATCAGAGAGAACTTTGTTGAAGAAGGGTTAAGCCTTCTACGTGTGATTTTAGCCCAAGATAGTAAAAGTAAATACGCAAGTTTAAGTAGGATATGGACAATTGCCTTCAATCAAGAATTTTCAGTAGCCCAAGAGCAGTTACAAAACTTATTGTCTAAGGAACCTGACTTCTATGATGCGATTGAGTTTAGTGGTTATCTTGCACTTAAGCTAAATAATACCAGTTTGGCTGCTACGCAATTGGAAAAATTCCTTAAGCATTACCCAGATGCTCATAGGGTTAGGTTGGTTTATGCTAATGCTTTAGCATTAAATGAAGATTATATTAATGCAGAACAGCAGGCTGACTTTCTGTTAAAAATTTATCGCGATAATCCTTTGTTAATCAGAATAAAAGCACAAATAGCTTTTATAAAAGAGGATTATAACGATGCGAAAAGCTACGCTGAAAAAAGTTTAAATGCTAATTCAAACTTACCCATTGCACGAATAATTGCTGGCGTTAGTGCTTATAAATTAGGCTCTTCAGAATTAGCTTATTCTCATTTAAAAGTCATTGCGCCCTATTTAACTTTCCAGCACCCAGCAAAAAGAATTCTAAGTGCGCTGCAATTAGAGCTAGGGAATTATGATGATCTATATAGTGAACTTGAAGAAGCAAACACCGCAGAGTTAGATGAGGCGCTGCTAACTTTTACTTCTAAAGAGCTCTTTAACGTAGGTGAAAAAGCCAAGGCTGAGAGCTTATTAAACCTTGGCAATAACCCTGAAAATGAAGATAAATTTTTATTTCAAAAAGGTATTTATAAATTATTTGATAATGACAGTTCAGCGGTTGAATATTTTGAAAAAATACTTAATAAAGATATCGAAAACGAGTCAGTTTCAACTTTGTTGGCTTTGGAGTTTATTCGTCAAGAAAAATATAATGAAGCATTGGATGTGATCAAACACATTAAAACTTATAACGAGTCTTTAGCATTAACACTTATCGGTAGTGTTTATAAAGCTCAGGGTGACTATGAAAATGCAAAATCTTCATTTAAAGCTGCTATTAAGTTAGACGATAAAAATTCGGCGGCAATGCTTTACTCTGGACAGTTTGCTGAAATAGAAAAAAACTATTCACTGGCATTCGATTTTTACAAGCAAGTTATACAATTAAAAAATGGACATTTGAAAGCTCATGAGGGTTTATTGCGTATAGCTAAGCATCGAAGTACTAATGATTTAGTCATTAAGTTCTTGCAGACGCATACTGAAAAAAAACCAAATGATATTTCGACGATAACCTTGTCTGAAATTTTAGTAAAAGAAAATAAAATAAATGATGCTTTGAAGTTAACTGAATCTGAGCTTGCAAAAGAGTCAGATAATATGAGGCTATTAGATTATAAAGTTAAGTTATTTTTACTGAACAAAGACTATGAAAATGCACTTTCAACCTCGGAAAAACTATTCTCTTTACAGCCTAAAACTAGTAAATACTATACTACTCGTGCAGATATTGTTGACTTAAGTGGTGAAGCTGAAAAAAGTCTTAGTATACTGAAGCAGGGTTTACAGGCTTACCCCCAAAATTTAGAAATATTATCAAAAATAAGTAATTACTACCTTGACCGAGGGGAAGTAAAGCTAGCTGAACCTTATGTAGATACTCTTGGTAGGGTGTATCCTACTAATGTTGCTACATTCAGGTTCAAAGGAAAAATGGCCTTTATTAAGAAAGATTACAAGCAAGCAATATCATTACTAACTAAAGTTAACAACCAGCAAAATTCGCTACCCGTTATATTAGAGTTAGTGCAATCTTATCAAGAAACGGATGAAATTAATAAAGCATTAGAATTAATTGAAAATGTTGAAAAGGTTACCGCTCAAACATTGCCATTAAAATTGCTTTTAAAACAAGCAGAGTTATATACAGATATTAATTCAACAAAATCTTTAAAAATATACCATCACCTATTAGGTAAAACTAATGAACATTTTGCTATCTTGAATAATATTGCTTGGCTGCACTTTAAAAATGGTGACTTGGTTTTAGCCGAAGAGTATGCAAGGAAGGCACTCCAAAAATCTAAACAGTCTCCGGCAATTATGAATACTCTTGGAAGGGTTTTGAATGAAAACAGCGAGTTAGTAGAAGCAGAGACCTTATTAAAGTCGGCATACATGAACTCCAATGCAAATGCTAATTATGGTGTGTATTATGCTCAAGTATTAGATAAGCTTGATAAGAAAAGCGAATTTAATCAAGTAATGGCTGGCTTGGATGTAAGCAGCATGAATGCTGAAAGCAAGGTTTTATTTGATACTCTTTCTTCTAACTAACCAATAAATAAAATAATAAAGGCTATAATTGACAAAAACACCACGCAAGTTGTGTTTTTGTCTTTAAAGATTTAAAAAAACAGTTTTTTTAGTTAACTATTTTATGTCAGCTATTTTTACAGTTGACGACCAGGACTACAAGGTCGATTATATATCCTGCTGTTATTAAAGAGGTTTTAAATGTTGGCATGTTTGTAGCATTGTAATGATTAATATCAATATGGAGATTTACTTAAATGAAAAAATTATACCCTTTAGCTGTTATAGCTATGTTAACTGCAGGTACTGCAAGTGCTGACTCTATTTACCTTAATGTGGGTAATGATTACGATAGTAGCGCTTCAGATAACGCACAATCAGTAAATGATAACTCAACAGGTTGGTTTGATTCTTTACAAATTACTTATGAATCAGAAACTACTTTCACTGATGCAAATAGCGATGGCTTCTTTAGCGCTGGTGATACATTTTCATCAGATGCGGGTATGGCATTAGGCACAACTTTTGCTGATTTAAATGGTTCACATGCAACTAACTTAAATGGCGGTTTCTTCCCAGGCGAGAATGGTTTTAATGAAACTGATGCTGGTCAAGGTTGGACTATAACTTTTGGTATTACTAACTTAACAGGTCAAGTTATTAGTACTGGTCCTAACCCAACTGACTTAAGTTTGGCTTATAACTCAGGCACAATTAACGTTTTCTTTTATGAATACCAAGGTATTTTGGCACCAGGTGCTGACATTTCTGCTGACTTAGTACACATATATGACCTTGATATTAGCGGTGGCGCTCCAGATGGCGACTCAACTAACTTTAGTGGTGACATTACTAATTTCGGTACCGACACTGTAAATGGTGTACCGGTTGGTGATATTTTTAATATTGCTTACGGATCTGATGTTAAAACGTTCATGGAAGCTTCACTATTACCAGGTGGTTTATTGTTTGAAATGTCAAATGATACCCAAGGTAACTTATTTGCATCTTATGATAATGGTGCCGGTTCAACTCAAACAGTGAATGGCCAGCATGAAGGTTCTATTTCATACGCAGTTCCAGAGCCTACTACATTAGCTATTTTAGGTTTAGGTTTATTAGGTCTTGCTGGTACACGTCGCCGCAACAAATAATAACTTAATACCTTAATTAAATAATAAAACCGCCTAAAGGCGGTTTTTTATTTTCTAAAAGAAACTTCGAGTGTCAGTATATTTTACACTTGTATTCATAAAAACTTTCCCTGTTCAATAAATGTTCGATTTTTCAGTTCTTTATTATTTTGGCTCGAAATTAGCATATTAAGCTATGAAGACTAATTATGGAGATATAAAATGAAAAAGTATATGCCTTTGGCAATAATCGCAGCTTTGGTAGCAGGTAGCGCTAATGCTGATTCGATCTACATAAATGTAGGTAATGATTATGAGCCGTCAGCTTCAGATAATGCTCAATCAGTAAATGATACTTCAACAGGTTGGTTTGATTCTTTGCAAATTACTTATAATTCAGAAACTGTATTTTCTGATGCAAATGGTGATGGTTTTTTCAGTGCAGGGGATACTTTCTCATCTGATGCCGGTTTAGCACTTGGAACTACATTTGCAGATCTAAATGGTTCACATGCAACTAACTTAAATGGTGGTTTCTTCCCAGGCGAAAATGGTTTTAATGAAACTGATGCTGGTCAGGGTTGGACTGTAACTTTTGGTATTAGTAATTTAACAGGTCAAGTTATAAGTACTGGTCCTAACCCTACGGACTTAACATTAGCTTATAACTCAGGCACTATTAATGTTTACTTTTACGAATACCAAGGGATTCTGGCACCAGGTGCCGACATTTCAGCAGACTTAGTACATTTATACGATCTTGATATCAGCAGCGGTGCACCAGATGGAGATTCAACTAACTTCAATGGTGACATTTCTACATTCGGTGCTGGTTCTATAAATGGAGTTGCCGCAGGTGATGTCTTTAATATTCAGTACGGCGGTTCAGTGAAAACTTTTGCTGAAGCATCTTTACTCCCTGGTGGTTTGTTATTCAATATGTCGAACGATACTCAAGGAGACTTGTTTACAACTTATTCTGGTGGTGCAGGATCAACAGAGTTAGTTGAAGGTCAACACGAAGGGTCTATTTCATATGCCGTGCCAGAGCCAACTACTTTAGCTATTTTAGGCTTAGGTTTATTAGGTTTTGCCGGTTCACGTCGTCGCAGCTCTTAATTAGCTCTTACGTTTAGCTAAACTTAAAAAAACCGCCATTAGGCGGTTTTTTATGTTTATAGTTTTTCTATTTTATTGATAACAACAATATGTATTAGTTGCTCTCTTTCAATAACTCTTTAACGCGCCAGAACATAAAGCGTTGTAACCAGTTTCTGTTACCCCAAGGTCGCCAAGTTTTAATTAAGTTGTTTCTGTAAGCGTCAAAGTGCATACCATGCGGAGCATGTATAACATTTCCACGGTTTAGCACTAATTTTAATACGTTAGTACACAAGGTGCCTGCTGCAAGCGAAATACCCATACAGGTTGATGGAACTTTTTTCTTAAGAAAATTAACGGATGATCTATCCACTAAATAATGACGTTGTTGAACAGACGGCGAAACACCAATTACAAAACGAATAATATTATCGTTAAATATTTGTGCTTTTTCTTCTTCACTGGCATTTGCAGCGGCATCAACTATAGCGAAATACTCATCGAAAGACATTTTTCCAGGTATAAATACTAAAAATGCAGTCCCCATTCCCATTGGTGCAGCTGTAATTGCAGGAATGCCCTTTTCGTAACAGCGACGAAATACTTTACGTCTGATTTCTAATACAAAAATATCTAAACTGTCTACATAGATATCAACACCATCTAGAAATTCATCAAGATTTTCTTCATTAATACCTGCATTGAAATTTTTAATGGTAGCTTCAGGGTTAATACCTCTTACCGTCTCTTCCATTACTGCAGCCTTAGCCTTTCCAAGTGTCGACATATTTGCGCCAGCTTGGCGGTTAAAGTTGGCTACATCATATTCGTCAAGATCTGAGATGTGAAAATTACCAATGCCTAAACGCGCTAACACTATTGTGTGATCACCACCAACGCCACCTAAGCCGCCAATGGCAACTTTTGTATTTCTAAGTTTTTGTTGTTCTTCTTGAGTAACCCAACCAATATTTCGTGAGAATGCTTCTTCATAGTTAAACATGGGGATCCTTATATACTAAAAACTTAATTCTATTGAGACTGTTCTTACGTTAATGATAGTTAAAAAAAGTAATCTGGGGTAACTAAATCAGAGCTGACTACTAATTTCCTTTTGTATTTCTTTAAATAAACATTTAAAGCCTGGTGATAAATTATTCATGAATATATTTGCATTAATATAATAAGGTGCTCGAATTCCATGATAATCAATTGCTTCGCCAAGTTGAACGAAGTTTATGCCGACAAACTTCATACTGCGTGCTAGCCTAGGTTCCATCATAACGTAAACATGCTTTACACCGGTTTCAATGCTCATTGTTGCTGCGGCCATGTATAGGCCGATGGCGATGAATGGGAAACAACGTAATTCAGTTTCTGAGTAGGTCGGCTCATTGATCGCACCTACAGCTGAACCTCTGAATTTATCGGTTTTACGACGTCTGAAGTCAGCTTTAACCGCGAGGCGAGATATTTCAGCTATTTCTTCTCTAGGGAAGTTACGTGGGTGGAGTTCTTGGTTTTGTATGGCATCTAAACAGTACTTTTCTATGGGTAATAATTCAGATTCATTCGCCGATTTAACTACACGAACACAGCTGGTATAGGTATTTGACGGTTTGTGTTTGATCATTGAGAAAATTGACTGAGCGTCAAACTCGTCTTGTTCTTTACCTTCTGCTTTTACTTTTTCAAAGGCTAACTCTTCGCAATATACATTGTGGCGTATACGGAAAACTTCATCGCGAAGCTCAAGGTTACTTGCAAATTCTGGTTGTAGGAATTGGGTAAAATGCTCAGCAATATTCATTGCATCATTGTTCACTTTGATTGATGCAATACGTTTGGTTATGCCGCCAATTACTGGGGTGTTTAGTAACTTCTTGCTCCAATTCATTATTTTCTCATTTTATATGGTTAAAAAAGTTAACCGATAATATATATTTATTACTGTAGAATTAATTTAGCACTTTAAATATGATTTATGAAATATATTTGTTAAGTATTTATTAATCTGTCTCTTATACACATCTGACGCTGCCGACGAGCGATCTAGTGTAG
>OJBJ01000193.1_pt1 | contig 15503 bp, 12 predicted proteins | sample 1590621 | NCBI WGS metagenome assembly OJBJ01 (sample SAMN05416808, study PRJEB24817) | seawater metagenome | isolation source: Sea water | place: Canada:Atlantic | collected 2013-11 | reverse complement strand
TAAGGCCGATCTTAAAGTTGTAACTAAGCGCCAGCCTACTGAAGCTGAGTTAGATGATATGATCTTCGCTTGGAAAGTGGCGAAATACGTTAAATCTAACGCCATTATCTACGCCAAAGGTCGCCAGACGATCGGTGTGGGTGCAGGCCAAATGAGCCGTATTAACTCGGCCCGTATCGCCGGTATTAAAGCCGAGCATGCAGGTCTTGAAGTTGCTGGATCTGTTATGGCATCGGATGCGTTCTTCCCATTCCGTGATGGTTTGGATAACGCAGCAGCGAATGGTATTAAAGCGGTTATTCAGCCTGGTGGTTCGATGCGTGATGAAGAAGTAATTGCTGCAGCCGACGAAGCCGGAATAGCTATGGTGTTTACCAGCATGCGTCATTTCCGCCATTAATTGGTGGAATGCTAGAAGCTATTGCGCTCCGTTTGAGGGTGTTAAAATTGTTAAAGTTAAGACATCGGTAGATTCATGACTGGCTATTTGTAGAGCAAATATGCAAGGCATGGATGCCGAGCCTAAGGCTACAGGGAGAGCGAAGCGACGTATTTACGCCGTTTTGCGGAATAAATATCCAGTCATGGATCGATTTATAAAACCTGCTGATTAGTTATAAATGATTTTAGTTTTCTCAAGTTAACTTGATAGACGAAGTATGAAAGCCTTCGGATTTAAAAGGAAAAAATTGTGAAAGTATTAGTGATAGGTTCAGGCGGCCGTGAGCATGCTTTGGGCTGGAAAGCCGTTCAAGCAGACAACGTTGAAAAAGTATTCATCGCTCCGGGTAACGCGGGCAGTGCGGCGGAAACCGGTCTTGAAAACGTAGACATCGACGTTTTAGACTTTGAAGGGCTTGCCAAGTTTGTTGAAGACAATGGCATTGAATTAACCATCGTTGGCCCAGAAGCACCGCTGGTTGAAGGGGTTGTAGACTTCTTCGCCGCTCGTGGTTTAAAAGCCTTTGGTCCTTCTAAAGGCGCTGCTCAATTAGAAGGTTCTAAAGCGTTCACCAAAGATTTCTTAGCCCGTCACAACATCCCTACTGGCTTCTACGAAAACTTTACCGAAGTTGAGCCTGCCTTGGCTTACATCAATAAAATTGGCGCACCGATTGTGGTTAAGGCCGATGGCCTTGCCGCAGGTAAAGGCGTGATCGTTGCTGAAACTATTGAACAAGCTTCCGAGGCTGTTACCGATATGCTGTCTGGTAATGCCTTTGGTGAAGCGGGTTGTCGTGTAGTGATTGAAGAATTCTTAGCCGGCGAAGAAGCAAGCTTCATCGTTATGGTTGATGGCAAAAACGTATTACCAATGGCAACCAGCCAAGACCACAAACGTGTTGGCGATGGCGATACCGGCCCAAATACCGGCGGCATGGGTGCTTATTCTCCTGCCCCTGTAGTATCACCTGAAATTCATGATCGCATCATGAAAGAAGTAATTATGCCAACAGTTGAAGGCATGGCGAAAGAAGGCAACGATTACACCGGTTTCTTATACGCGGGTCTTATGATCGATACTGACGGAACGCCAAAGGTTATTGAATATAACTGCCGTTTTGGTGATCCTGAAACTCAGCCAATCATGATGCGTATGCAGTCTGACTTGGTTGACCTTTGTCTTGCCGCAATGGACGGCAAGCTAGATCAGAAAGAAACTCAGTGGGACCCACGCCCAGCAGTGGGTATTGTTTTAGCCGCTGGCGGTTACCCTGCATCTTATGACAAAGGCGATGTTATTTCTTTACCAAGCGACGAAGGCACGGATAGCAAAATTTTCCATGCGGGTACAAGCAATAATGCCGCAGGTGATATTGTTACTGCTGGTGGTCGTGTTCTTTGTGCAACTGCATTAGGGAATTCAGTAACGCAAGCTCAACAAAATGCTTATACCCTGGCTAACAAAGTGAGCTGGAATGGTATGTTTATGCGCAGCGATATTGCGTATCGTGCAATTGCTCGCGAGCAAGGCGAATAAAAGCCGTTAGTACTATGCAAATTAATATAATGTAATAAGGGGCGGAACGTTCACAAATGAGTATTAAAAGATTTCTTTTACTGAGTTTGTTTTGGATGTTCTTCGCTTTACCCACATTATTTTTGAGCTTTAGTAGTCAGGCAGCCCCACCCATCATGCTGCCTGATTCTTCTTTTGATTTACAAATTACTTCTTTCATAGCAATTCTAGAAGACACCAGCAATCGCCTAACAATTAACGATGTTTTAACGGCTGAAAACCAATTAAAATTTGTACCCAGCAATCGTGATAACTTGCGCTTTAGTCTATCCAACTCAAGTTATTGGTTACGCTTCAGTGTTGTGAACCCTCATGCTAAAAAACAAAGTTTAGTCTTCAGTATCAGCAATAGTCGCTTAGACAACGTTGATTTGTACGAATACAAGCAAGGTAAGATTAATCACTACGCCTCTGGCAGCTCGGCTAAGATCAAAGCTCAGGGCAGTCACCGCCAAGCTTATCCTTTTTTAATTGAAATAAACGCTAAAGCCAATCAAACCTATTTTATAAGGTTAAATTCTTCCACTGCTATACACACCTTGCTTCAGTTGCAGTCTAACGACCAATTTTTACAAAATCAGCAATTTGATTTCACTGTTTTAGGCATTGCCTTGGGCATTATTTTTACCATTGGTATCGCCTTTATTTTTCTATGGTATTTTTATCGTTTTAAAAGTTCTATTATTTCTGCCTTGTATTGCCTATGTATTTTCTTTTTTATTCCTGCATGGTTGGGACAATGGTCAACATGGTTTCCTAGCTGCCAAAACTGGCAAAAAGAAATGATATTAATCACGATGATGTCAGTGGCTATGCTGCAAATATTGATCGTGATGCGCCTACGTTGGGATACCTCTTTAAGCAATACTATTATGCGTATATTACGCATGATATTGCTTTTGAATATGATTGCTACGCTAGCTTCATTTTTCTTAACTGCCGGTGTTATGGTGTTGTTTATGCTGGCGGTTATCGTAAGTTCAAGCTTGTTAATTTGCTTAATTTTACTCTTCACAAAATCGGTTTATGAGCGAGCTAAACATTGGTTGCTCTTAGGGCACACATTAATCATTACGGGAATTTTGATTAGCTTTTTAACTACCCATAATTTTTTATCGTTTGATTTTATAAATACTTGGTCTGGCATCACCATTCCACTGGCCATTGTTATTTGCACCCTGCTAACTAATTTGAGCATTATTAATCAATATCGCTTAAAACGCCGCCTGCAATTTAATACCGACGATGTCATTCTTCCTGACCTGCTAGCCAAGCTTGGGCACGAATTTCGCACCCCGATTAACGGTGTAATGGGTATGAGTGAGTTACTTTCTGATACCCATCTTACCCACACACAGCGCGATTATTTGAATATTATTAATCTTTCTGGGCATGATTTATTGCACCTAGTCAGCGAAATGTCTGACTTCGCTAAGCTGCAAAGCGGCCGTATTAATTTAGAGCAAAGTGCTTTTGATTTATCTACCTGCTTATCACAATGCATGTCTCGCCATCAGCAAGAAGCCAATCGCAAGCAGGTGGAGTTGGTAATTAACATAGCAGACGATATATCACCCCGACTGATCGGAGATAGAAACCGATTGCAAACCGTGATTAGTAATTTAATTGGCCAATCACTACGCCATACTGAAAGTGGTGAATTAGAGCTGCGAGTTTTTCGAGTAGGTTCCAGCCACCACAACGGCATGTTCTTTCAAATTCAATTATCAGGCAGTTTAATAGAACATGATGAGTTACGACGTTTGTTTCGCACCATGTCAGGACCTCGTGAATGGTTTGCCAGCTTAGATTTAGATCAAGGTCTTGGCCTTATCATTGTGAAGCGTTTAGTAAACCTTATGCAAGGCTCAATTGAAGTTGACACCCTGACCTATAATGGCTGTTCAATTACTCTGTTTTTACCTATTCAAGAAGAATTAATTGAGAAGCCCGAAGAAAACGCCGATGCGTTAATGAGAAAAAGAATTTTAATTGTCGATGATAACGCCACCTTCCGAACTGTGGTCGAAAAACAGGTTAAACGCTGGGGAATGCGTGCAGACAGTACCTACAGCGGCAAAGAAGCATTAGCGCTAATGCGCAGCAAAGCCAATCTAGGCGAGGCTTATGACTATGTGGTAATTGATCACGATATGCCCATTATGGATGGTATTCAGTTAACCGAACGCTTAATGGCAGACACTAGTATTGAACCTAAGCCCACTCGCATCATGCTTACGGGGCTTGGAGTGGGTACCGTTAACCAACAAGCAAACCAAGCGGGCATTCAAAAAGTAGTTAATAAACCCGTGAGTGGCCGCCAACTTAAAGAAATACTGTTAGAGTTTGCTTCTTGAGCCTGTATTCGTCGCCGCTTTAGCGTAAAATACTAAGTAATATTATTTGTTTAAATAGATAGGTTGATATCTTATGCGTCATTTATCATTATTCGACAAAGTTATTCAAAACGCCGATCGAGCTTTGCGCACTTTAATTCCTGGGTCTTCTCATGAGCAACGCGTTTCTCCTGCTCATTCTTCTGCAGAAAACCAATTAGACGATGGCGAGCGTAAACACGCCGCAGGTTTAATGCGCATTAATCATACCGGTGAAGTATGTGCACAAGCCTTGTATCAAGGCCAAGCGCTGACCGCTAAATTACCCGAAGTACGAGAAGCTATGGAAGAAGCCGCCGCAGAAGAGGTGGATCATTTAGTTTGGTGCGAAGACAGGTTAAGCCAACTTGGTAGCCATACCAGTATTTTAAACCCAGCCTTTTATGGTTTGTCATTTGGTATTGGGGCAGTTGCTGGCGCGATTAGTGATAAAATCAGCTTAGGCTTTGTGGTTGAGACTGAACGCCAAGTGTGCAAACACTTAACCGAGCACATGACGTCTTTGCCTTCTAAAGATGAAAAAAGCAAAGCTATTTTGCTACAAATGCTAGATGACGAAGCAAGACATGCTAATACCGCTTTAGATGCTGGCGGCTATGAGTTTCCGTTGCCTGTTCGTGTTGCAATGACGGGTTTAAGTAAAGTCATGACAAAAAGTGCGTATAAAATTTAATCGCTTAACTTTGCCGCACTAAAGCAAGACCCACAAAAAAGCCCAAATCTAGTGATAGATTTGGGCTTTTTTTTGAATGGCTTATTAGCTACAAACTAAGCACTTTTTCACCGCGTGAAATACCAGACACACCAGTACGCACGGTTTCTAATACACAGCTTGGGCCAATAGCTTCAATAAACGCTGCTAGCTTATCGGTTGTGCCGGTCAACTGGACGGTATACACGCTGCTGCTAATATCAACCACTTGGCCACGGAATACATCCGCGGTACGTTTGATTTCAGCACGCTGAGCGCCAACAGCTTTTACTTTAATCAACATCAGTTCACGCTCAATGTGTGGACCTTCTGTTAAATTAACCAACTTAACCACTTCAATAAGACGGTTTAATTGTTTAGTAATCTGCTCTACCTTGCCTTCATCACCCACAGTGGTCATGGTTAAGCGAGATAACGTTTCGTCTTCTGTAGGCGCAACGGTTAACGTTTCAATGTTATACCCGCGCTGAGCAAACAAACCAACAACTCGAGATAAAGCACCCGGTTCGTTTTCCAACAGAATGGAAATAATGTGACGTTGTGACTGACTCATTATGTGCGCTCCGTTTTGTTCAACCACATATCGCGCATAGAACCCAGTGGTACTTGCATTGGATATACATGTTCTTTTTGATCAACACGAACGTCTAAGAAAACCAAACGATCGTTGTGTTTATTAAAGGTATCTTCTAATGCTTGTGGCAATTCATCGCGATCGGTAACGCGAATACCAATGTGGCCATAAGATTCAACCAATTTAACGAAATCGGGTAAGGATTCCATGTAAGAGTTAGAATAACGACCTTCGTAGTTCATATCTTGCCATTGGCGAACCATGCCCAAAGAACCATTATTCAAACATAAAATTTTCACTGGAATACCGTACTGCAAGCAGGTCGATAGTTCCTGAATGTTCATCTGAATTGAACCCTCACCGGTGACACACACTACCATGTCTTCAGGGAAGTTCATTTTGATGCCCATTGCTGCAGGGAAACCAAAACCCATGGTGCCTAAGCCACCTGAGTTGATCCACTTATTCGGCTCATCAAACGGATAATATTGAGCAGCAAACATCTGATGCTGGCCTACGTCTGAAGTCACATAGGCTTTGCCTTCTGTCGCTTTATACATCGCCTGAATAACTTCTTGCGGCTTCATTAAGCCGTCTTCGTTTTTGTCGTAGCGCATGCCATGGCGTGGACGCCAATCATTAATTTGCTTCCACCAGCCCGCTAATGCTTCTGCATCTACTTGCTCTTTGGTATTTCTGATCAACGACAACATGTCATCAAGAACAGACCCAACTGGACCAACAATTGGAACATCAGCAGTAATGGTTTTTGAGATTGACGATGGATCAATATCTATGTGAATAATTTTTGCATCTGGGCAGAACTTATTCGTTGCATTGGTTACGCGGTCGTCAAAACGTGCACCGATCGCAATAATCAAATCTGCATGGTGCATAGCAACGTTAGCTTCATAAGTACCGTGCATACCCAACATGCCCAAGAAACGCTCGTCGGTTCCAGGGAAAGCACCTAAACCCATCAGCGTGTTGGTTACAGGGAAGCCCAATACATCAACTAATTCACGCAACTTGTCTGAACTCTTATCCAGAATAACGCCACCACCAGAATAGATAATTGGACGCTTAGCTTCCATAATCAAATCAACTGCTTTTTTGATCTGACCTGAATGCCCGCGTTGGGGTGGTGAGTAAGAACGAATTTTAACTTTCTTTGGATAGTTATATTCAAAACGTTCGTTCGGCATGGTCATATCTTTAGGTAAATCGATAACAACCGGACCCGGACGACCTGTTTCAGCAATGTGGAACGCTTTTGCAATAATCTCTGGAATGTCCACAGGATTAGTAACACGAAAGCTATGTTTAACGATTGGACGGGCGATACCCAACATATCTGTTTCTTGGAAGGCATCATCACCAATAAGGTGAGACGGTACCTGGCCACAAATCACAACCATAGGAATAGAATCAGTCTGAGCTGTTGCAATACCAGTAACGGTATTGGTTGCGCCAGGACCTGAAGTCACCATGACCACACCTGCTTTACCCGTTGCACGAGCAAAACCATCAGCCATATGAGCAGCCGCTTGCTCGTGACGGACAAGTACATGCTTCACGTGACTTTGTTTATAAACTGCGTCATAAACGTGCAACAAAGAGCCACCTGGGTAGCCGTATATATACTCAACACCAGCATCGTGCAAAGCACGTACTATCATGTCACCGCCGGAAAGTAATTCCACCGAATTATCCTCTATTTAAATCGATAATCGAATAAACCATATAGGTATATTTGCACTGCATGTATTCACACAATGCTTGTCGTTAGGACACATAAAACCTAAATGTATAATGTTTTTGCAGAACGTCGCAGCTAAAACAGTACACCCAGCATTAACACAACACTGTGCAATACTTACTAACATGTAGCTACGAGTTGAAAGACTGGATGATCGATTTTTGGTCAATCACCGTATTGATTCTGCCTTGGTCTTAAGGTCGAGAATCGGAGGTGAATTCAGGGGATAACCTATTCACTCTCTTACCTATCTTTTCTCATAACACGTCGGTGATCGGCCCGAAATCAAGCATGACGAAAAGCCAGATAATTTTGCCATCTTATGGGAGTTTGTCAAGGCTATGATAGAGAATCCCTTGACAAAAACAGCGCGATAATTGAATGTCATTTTAATTACTTTATAAATACGAGTTTTTTTATGTTTTATCGCTTAATTACCCTACCTTTTATAATGATTTTAGCCCTTGCTTCGCTTTCTTCAGCCAGTTACGCCGCAAAGGTTTATCACTGGGTCGATGATCAAGGCCGCTCTCATTTTAGTGAAAATTTGCCGCGCGATGCGCCGGCAAAAAAACTCAATATTCAACCAGCAGGTACTGGCTCTAATGACATAAAATCTGAATCAAGCTCGTCATCAAACAACACGCAGAAAAAACCGCAAACAGCAGGCCGTGCTCAACAAGAATTAAAAACAGAAGTAAGTTCAGCAGATAAAGCTAAATACTGTCAGCAATCGCGCGATTTGCTGCAACAAATGCAAGGCAGTGTGCAGCGTCGTTTTGAACAGTCAGATGGCAGCTATCGCAAATTAACAGAAAGTGAAATTTCAAAGTATAAAGTTCAGGCACAAGAAGGAATTTCAAACTACTGCCAGTAGTTTTTGTTTTAGTAGTTTATTGCGCCAGCCAAATAAGGCTGGCTTGACGACCTGTTATTGCTTGTCGGCGGTAGCTGAAAAATCTATGTTCGCTATTTGCTTCTATGCCATTTACTTGAATATTTTCTTTGGCAGAAAAAGTACAAAGAGACTCATCACCATACACGCCCGCAATACCTAGATGCTCTAATTGCAATCTCGCTAATCGATATAAATCAGCCTGCAATCGATCACTCTTACCTACTGTAAAACACGCTTCATCGGCCCATTTTTCGCCATTATTAAAATGCACAAAAGCATTTTTAACCTCCGGGCCAACTTCAAAAGCCGCTTGACTAATAGCTGGGCCAAGCCAAGCAATCACATGGTTTAAAGCAATGCCATTTTTAACAAAGCAGTTCAGGGTTTGTTCTAAAACACCCGCCGCTAAACCTTTCCAGCCCGCATGAGCCGCTGCCACTTGGGTTCCTTGAAGGTCACAAAACAACACTGGTAAGCAGTCTGCGGTCATAATCGCACAGGCCAATTGTGCTTGCTGAGTAAAGCAGGCATCGGCTTCAGTACCGTCTTTGACCAAAGCCGCATCGAGACAATCAATGCCATGGACTTGCTGCAACCAACGAATTTCATCACAAGCATTAGAGTCAGTAAAAACGCTTGAGTTTTGTAGCAGTTGGTGGCGGTTAGCCTTAACGTGAGCGGGATTATCCCCTACATGATCGCCTAGATTAAAAGAATCGTAAGGTGGCAAACTCATGCCAAGTGCTAGTTTGTGGGTAGGTATTTGGGGAGAGGTTTCACGCTCAGTAGCCAAGGCTTTTACGTTATCGGGCGCAGGCCACTGAGGTAGTATCATGATGTTATTCCAACAGCTTCTAGAAGCCAAATATTTAGAAGCCAAATATTTATAAACCTAGTAGTCGGCTTCGTCATAAGTTTCAGTTTGCTCATCGCTTAACGCTTGCAACAAGGCCTGAAAATCTTCTGGTAAATCCGCTTCCCACGTCATGTATTCATCCGTTGTTGGATGCCACAAACTCAATTCACGCGCGTGTAATGCTTGGCGCTGAAAGGTTTGTAGTTGTTGACGCAAGTTTAACGAAATACCTTTTGGCAAACGGAAACGACCAAAATACGTTTGGTCACCAACCAGTGGGTAGCCAATGTGCGACATATGCACACGAATTTGGTGAGTACGACCCGTTTCTAACTTACAACGAACATGGGTATGGGCATTGAACTTTTGCAGTACTCTGTAATGCGTAATGGCATCTTTACCCATACCTTCCGGGGCAACCGCCATTTTAGTGCGAGAAGTTGGATGGCGTGCAATCGGTGCTTCCACAATACCACCGCCTGTCATTACGCCCATAGTAATGGCTTCGTATTCACGCCCCATAGAACGATCCAGTAACTGGCTGGCTAATTGGGTTTGTGCCTGCAATGTTTTAGCAACTACCATTAAACCGGTAGTGTCCTTATCGAGTCGGTGCACAATACCCGCGCGCGGTACGTTTTCGATGCCTGGATAATGATAAAGTAAGGCATTCAATAATGTCCCGGTATAGTTACCCGCAGCAGGGTGAACAACCAAACCCGCCGGTTTATTGATAACTACAATGTCATCATCTTCATAAACAACGTTTAGCGGAATATCTTCGCCTTCCCAATCGCCTTCTGCTTCAAGAACAACATCGAGGGCTAAAATTTCGTTGCCGATCATTTTGTCTCGGCCGCGTCGAGTTTCACCGTCTACAGTCAACTTTCCATCTTTAATCCACTGCTGTAAACGTGAACGGGAGAAATCTGGGAACAATTCCGCGGCAATCTGGTCTAGGCGCTTATTACCTAAACTTAATGGAACTGAAGCACTGGCTTGAATAGAATTTGACATGAATGAACTTTAAATGATCTTTAGTGAAGATTAAGACTATGATTTAATGTCGCCTAGTAGGCAACACCATATTGGCCACCTAGTATACAGTTAAACGGAATATTCCTCCATGAGAAGCTTTACCCAATCGTTTGTGATTTTATCCTGCTTTGTTTTAGCAGCCTGTTCGTCGTCAGAGAAACGATTGGAGGAGTTAACCGAGCGTGAATATTATGAACAAGCACGCGAGGCAATGGATGATAATAACTTTTTAATCGCCAGCGAGCGTTTGCAGCAGTTAGAGTCGCTGTATCCATTTGGTGATTATGCTGAACAAGCTCAGCTTGAGCTTATTTACACGCAACACATGATGGCGGATATGGAATCAGCCTTGGCATCTGCCGAACGCTTTATTCGCTTACACCCTCAGCATAAACAAGTGGATTACGCGTATTACATGCGGGGTTTATCGGTGTATGAATTAGGCTTTAGTTTTGTTGAACGTTACACCCCGGCAGAACAAGCACGCCGCGACCCTACGCCTTTTCGTGATGCTTTTAATCATTTTGATGAGTTAATGCGTCGCTACCCAGACAGCCAGTACAACGAAGATGCACAAAAAAGGATGATTTTCTTACGCGACCGTTTAGCACAATATGAAATTGGTGTTGCTCGATTTTACATGAAACGCCATGCGTATCTTGCTGCCGCTCAGCGTGCTGAACGCGTAATGTTAGGTTATCAGCAAACAACCATGGTCGCTGATGCCTTGGCTTTGCAAGTAGAAGCTTATCGACTACTTGGCCAAGACTTTGAGGCGCAACAAGCACTGACATTGTTGCAACTAAACTACCCAAAGCATAAGCAATTAACCGCTAAAGGTAGGTTTATTGCTAGCGGCCTTACTAAAAAAGACCGCCGTACGCTTATTGGTGTGATGAGCTTTGGGCTGATTGACTAGTAACTAGCCCGAGCAGTACTAGCTGCCCGCTTTCCAGCCATTGGTAATCGGGTAGCGGCGATCACGACCAAAGCCACGCGAGGTTATTCTTACTCCTATAGGCGCTTGGCGGCGCTTATATTCCGACAAATCCACCAAGCGGATAACGCGCTTCACATCATCACTGTCAAAGCCTTTGGCAATGATTGCATCAAGGCTTAAATCGCCTTCAACGTAGTATTCTAAAATCTGATCCAAATCTTCGTAAGCCGGTAAGCTGTCTTCATCCACTTGATCAGGTGCAAGCTCTGCAGACGGTGGACGAGTAATCACACGCTCTGGAATAATTTCACCCTTACCTTGCTCAGCAGCTAGCTCATTACGGTAGCGTGAAAGTTTGAATACTAGCGTTTTATAAACATCTTTTAACGCACTGTACCCTCCCACCATGTCGCCATAAAGAGTGGAATAACCAACCGCAACTTCGCTCTTATTGCCGGTTGTCATGACCATGTAGCCTTTTTTATTTGAAATAGCCATCAACAGAACACCCCGACAGCGGGCCTGAAGGTTTTCTTCTGTGGTATCGCGCGCTAAGCCTGCAAATTCATCTTCTAAAGTCAGCATAAACGCATCGTACATAGGCTCAATCGGTAATACTTTATAACTCACACCCAACGCATCGGCTTCGAGTTTGGCATCCTCCATACTCATCGATGAGGTATATTTAAACGGCATCATGATCGCCTCGACCCTATCTTTACCGATGGCATCAACCGCAATAGCAAGAGTTAACGCCGAATCAATGCCACCTGATAAACCTAAAACGATGCCTTTAAAACCGTTCTTTTCAATGTAATCACGCACACCCAAAACCAAGGTATCGTAGATGCTTTTTAAATCTTCTTTTTCCATCAAAACTGGTTTTTTAAGAGTAGCAAATGGCTGGTCAAGCAGTGCTTTAAACTCTACCAACTGCAAATCACTTTCATGCTCGGCAAGACTGGTAATCAACTGACCTTGAGCATCCACCACAAACGATGCGCCATCAAATACCAATTCATCTTGCGCGCCCACTTGGTTCACATACACAATCGGCAAGTTGGTTTTCTTTGCATGGCCAGACAGTAAAGCGTGTCGCTCTTTTAATTTGCCCACATGAAAAGGCGATGCATTGATATTAATGATTATCTCGGCTCCCGCCGCCTTAGTTTCTAATACCGGGGCTTCATGCCAAATATCTTCACAAATAGTTAAGCCGACTTTATGGCCTAGCCATTCAAATACACACGGCTGATCGCCAACACTAAAATAACGCTGCTCATCAAAAACTTGGTAGTTGGGCAAAAAGCGCTTGGCATACTGAGCAACCTGCTCACCTTTGCTCCACACCCCAGCCATATTAAAAAGTTTACCGTCTTGCTGCCATGGGTAACCCATCACAATAGCGACATCCTTGCTCATTTCTGCGATTTTTTGAAGCCCTTGCTCAATACGATGCTGTAAGCTAGGTCGCAATAATAGGTCTTCTGGCGGGTAGCCAATTAATGCCAACTCAGAGAATACAACCATCAACTCATTGCTATCTTTGTCATCTCCAGCTTCTGTTTGACTACTCATGAATTGCGCTTTAGCGTCTAATATGGCGGTATTAATTTTTTCAAGGTTGGCGTCTATATCACCCACTTTAAAATTAACTTGGGCGAGTGCGATTGAGAATTGCTGCATAGTGATTATCTTTGACCACGGGGTATTTGCCGCGTATTGTCGAAAAATTGTGAACAGGTTGCAAACGGAACTTTAAGCGGAACCCTAAAAATGTTACTAAAACCGGCCGACGTTCTTGTCCAAGGACAACGATTATTACGCTATTACAGCTTTTACGCTCTGCTTTTATCGCTAATGCTAATTGTCCTCGACAGCTTGGATATCAATAACAGCATCGTTGCAGGAACCGACCCAAAGTTGTTCTTATTTGCCAATACTGCTTATGTAATTTGGTCAGTAATAATGCTGGTTTTTTCAAGTTCTCGCATTAGTACGCACCCCAACTACGCGGTGAGTTTTTTCCTTGGTGATATCACTCTGTTGATTGTAATGATGCAAGCAAGCGGTGGTTTAGAAAGCGGATTCAGCAATCTAATTTTAATTCCCATTCTTATCTCCAATCTATTGGTCACTCGCTCGCTAGGCTATGCCGTTGCTGCTTGGACCACCATTGCGGTCATTCATACTCAGCACTTCGTTCCTTGGAGCTTTCAAGAACAAGGCGTATTCACCTCTGGAATTTATGGATTCTTTTGTTTTATCTTAGCGTTTTTAACCCAAACACTTTCAGGCAAACTCAACAGCACCCTTGATCTTGCATACTCTCAGGCCACTCACATCAACCGGCTTAGAAAGATCAATAAGCACGTACTCTTTTCTTTATCTGATGCCGTTATTGCCTGCGACCAATACCATAAAGTTTTGCTAGGCAACGACATGGCTAAACAATGGTTTGGTTGTACCGAAGGCAGCGCCTTGCCCGAGAGTTTGAAGCTGTTTACCCAAGGCAACCAATCACATAAAACCAACATTGAGCACGAAGGTCGCCACCTTATTTTAAATCGCTCACCGCTTAACAACTCGGTAGAAGGTGACTATGTGCTAGTGATAGAAGACGCCAGCCAAATAGCAGCCGAAGCGCAACAGATAAAACTAGCATCCCTAGGTCGCTTAACCGCCAGCATCGCCCATGAAATACGCAACCCTTTAAGCGCATTGCGCCATGCGGCTCAGTTGTTAGCAGAAGCGCCTGAGTTATCTCAAGGCGACATTAAGCTTACCCAGATTATTGAACAGCACTGCATGCGAATTAACCGAACGGTTGAAGATATTTTACAAATAAGCCGAAGAAATAACTCCAACATCGAAGTGATTAAATTATCTCCTTGGCTGCAGCACTTCTCAGAGGCTTTCAAAGATGCACACGCTGAAGAATTTACTTTAACGATTAACTGCAACCCAGACTACCTCGTCAGTTTTGACCCCGACCAATTACTGCAAGTTCTACACAATATCTGTGGTAATGGTTTACGCTATTCGCTACAAAACAACCCAAATCAAGCAGAGCTTAAAATAACCGCTAAACAACATATAAACGGTTCTATTAATTTATACTTAGTTGATAATGGCTCTGGAATTAGCGAAGACAATCAAAAGAATCTCTTTGAACCTTTTTTTACCACAGAACATTCTGGCACAGGCTTAGGCTTATACTTATGCAAAGAGATATGCGAAGCTAATGAAGCCAGTATTCGATATATACCCAACTCTCAACTCACAAACGGTATGGGCAGTTGTTTTTGCCTCAACTTTGCCAAAGTAAATCAGGAACATAATAGTTAGCATGGTCTATAAAGCATTAATAATTGACGACGAACCCGATATACGCAGTTTGATTGAAATTACTTTAGAACGCATGGGCGTTAGCTGTTCATGCGCCGCAGACTTCAGCGAAGCCATCACTTTATTAGAAGATCAAGAATTTCACTTCTGCCTAACTGACATGAAGCTTCCCGATGGCAATGGCATGGATTTAATTGCACTGGCACAAAAAAAATACCCAAAAATGCCCATTGCTATGATCACCGCCTTCGGCAACATGGAAACCGCCATTGAAGCATTAAAATCAGGCGCTTTTGATTTTGTTGCCAAACCCATCGACCTTTCACGATTGCGCGAAGTTGTAACTGCTGCTTTAAAATTAACAGAAGTCCCCTTGGCTTCTCACCTAAGCAAGAGCAATTCAGTCCGCTTAATTGGCAACTCTAAAGCCATGCAAACCCTTAATAGCCAAATAGAAAAAGTAGCGCGCACCCAAGCACCTATCTTCATTCATGGGCCATCGGGAACAGGTAAAGAACTGGTCGCTCAACTGATTCATTCTTTAGGCGTGCGCCGTGACAAGCCCTTTATCGCAGTAAACTGCGGTGCTATTCCTCGCGACTTAATGGAAAGTGAGTTTTTTGGCCATATGAAAGGCAGCTTTACCGGCGCGAGTTCTGACAAACTAGGCTTCTTCCGCGCTGCCGAAGGCGGCACTTTATTCCTCGACGAAGTGGCCGAATTGCCTATCGAAATGCAAGCAAAGCTACTGCGGGTTATTCAAGAACAAAGCGTACGCCCGGTGGGGCATGAGCAAGAACTGCCCATCAATGTGCGCATTTTAAGTGCCAGTCACCGAGACTTACAGCAACGCGTAGAAGACGAACTTTTTCGCCAAGACCTCTACTTTCGTTTAAATGTGATCAAGGTCGAAACGCCATCCTTAGCTGCTCGCCCAGACGACATTCCTCTACTAGCAGAGC
>OJBJ01000188.1_pt1 | contig 15892 bp, 7 predicted proteins | sample 1590621 | NCBI WGS metagenome assembly OJBJ01 (sample SAMN05416808, study PRJEB24817) | seawater metagenome | isolation source: Sea water | place: Canada:Atlantic | collected 2013-11 | reverse complement strand
CCAGTAATCTGCGTAAAAAAATTCAAAAAGCCGTTAAAAATACCAGTGTTATTTTCGAAGATGAAAATGGCGATATCGTTGTTAACGTTGCCGCGTATACTGAAAATACATCGCACACAGGTCGTTTTCCTTTAGAAGATATCCTAGGTGAAGATGCTTTGGATTATGATGTAGAGTTTTGGGTTTTTAACTAAGAGCGGGTTTTTAACTAGAGCGGGTTTTTAACTCAACGCTGCAAGAACTCGTTGAAGTAAAGCAACGCTAGACTATTTTTATATCTAGCGTGCTTAACGTTTTACTTATCTATTTTAGACCTCAAACTAAGACCTAAAAGCTATCCTGCTTTACCCGCAACAAATGGATTTGTCCGTCTTTCTTGGCCGAAGGTAGAGTTAGGCCCATGCCCTGGCACAAACGTAATATCATCTCCAAGAGGAAATAATTTATTACGAATAGAAGCCACAAGTTCTTCATGATTCCCTTGCGGAAAATCTGTACGACCAATCGAACCTTGAAATAACACATCCCCAACCAATGCTAACTGATCATCTTGGCTGTGAAAAATCACATGTCCCGGCGTATGCCCTGGAGTATGAATCACATCTAAGGTCACATTACCGACAGTGACGGTTTCGCCTTCTTCTAACCAGCGATTCGGTAGAAAGCTTTGTGCAGGTGGAAAGCCAAACATCTGTGACTGCTGAGGCAGCATATCTAGCCAAAACTTATCACCTAAATGCGGTCCTTCAATTTCCACATTTTTCAGCTTGGCTAATTCTACTGTGCCGCCTACATGATCTAAGTGCGCATGTGTTAATAGAATTTTAGTAATAGTCGCCCCCATCGCATCAGCCTGCGCAACAATGCGCTCGACTTCGCCACCGGGATCGACCACAGCAGCTTGTTTAGTCTCTTCGCACATGATGATGCTGCAATTCTGTTGAAACGGTGTCACAGGGACGATGGCGACTTGTAATGGCATGGGAGTGCTCTTTAGCATTGATAGGCATGAATAAAAATCATAGAGAAAAGATAAAGCAATAATAAATTATTGTCATTTATGTTACATAAAGTTAACAAAAAAATGGCATTTCCTATTGTTTATCTATAGAGTTGCGTCGATTTTATCATGAAAATCAGTTGGTAAAATTGAATAAATATAGGAAATCGTTTTATTAATAGACTTTTTCTCTATTAATTTTGCCACAAGGAATGTGCGTTAACTGCTTATTACATATCTATATGATATGTCAGCAGACTCATTCTTTAAATATAAAGTTCCAAATTTATAGTCTTAGGGAGTGAGTCGTGTTTAGGTTATTGAAAAAAACTTGGGTCTGTGTGACCTTGTTCAGTTTGGCAATGGCTTTTTCTGTTCCAGCCCTATCTAATGAATTTACTGTATTCGGCCCCAATGCTTATATAAGACATTTTGGATCGCCGGTAACAGAAACAATCACCTTCGAAGTTCCCTCTATAGAATCTCAATATATCCTTCGAGTACACAATGGTTGGGGTGGATCTAGACAAGTACGTGCCGCTAGAATAAAGATAAATGGTGAAGTAATAGTTAATCCTTATGACTTGCATCGTGGCTACATGAACCACTATGAATTTGGTGACGATGAGTGGGGTGTGGAAAAAAAAGGCGCGCGTTGGAATAAGTATAAAAGAAAAAATTGGTTAAAAAGCTGGAATCTGACAGAAACAATCATCATTAATAAAGATATAAAGTTATCCCATAGCAATACAATTGAAATTATTCTGTATGGTATTCCTCAGAAAGCCGCAAGTATTTGGGAAAGGTTTTTCAATTTTTTCAAACCTTACATTCCTAAGAAAATAGCCGCTCTAATCGATAATGGAAGTGGCTTAGCGATAGAAATTATTGGAATTGATAGCGATAACCCGACTATTAATACCCTGATAACCCCAGAAATAAATGATGCGGGTTGGAGTAATCAAGATACTACTATCTCATTTGATTGTACTGATGAACTTAGTGGTATTGCTGAATGTACTGAGTCGAAAACGGTATCGATAGAGGGTCAAAATCAAACAATAGTGGGCGAAGCCGTCGATAATGCCGGGAATACAACGCAAGCCGAGGTAACTATAAGCCTTGATAAAACTTTACCTTTAACGAATATGGAAATCATGCCACAAGCAAATGCTCTTGCTTGGAATAACAGCGCTGTTGAATTTAAATATACGTGTATTGATGAGCTTAGTGGTATTAGTCAGTGCCCAGAAAACAAGGTTATTTCTCAGGAAGGTGCTAGCCAACTTATATCAGCAGAAACTACCGATATTGCTGGGAATTCACTGTTATCAGAATACATATTAAATCTAGATACTACGCCTCCTAACCTAAATCGAATCATACAACCAGCAGCTAATGCTATTGGTTGGCATAATAGTGATGTGCTGTTGAGTTATGTTTGTGACGATAACTTAAGTGGTATTGTGCAAGCAGGCGCAGGCTCATGCCCAGTGAGTAAGGCAATTGTTACGGAAAGCAATTCGTTAGTTGAAGTAGCCAATGTTCAAGATAATGCGGGTAATGCGGTAACAATATCAACAGTTGTCAAAATAGATAAAACTAAGCCAAGTATTACACAAAGCATCTCACACGCACCAAATAGTAATGGTTGGTATAAAGATCAGCTAACAATTACTTATACATGTAGTGATGAATTAAGTGGAGTTTTAGATTGCCCTAATGAAGTATCAGTAACAGAAAATGGAGCTGATTTAGTTATCGCCTCGTTAGCGAGAGATAATGCAGGCAATATTGGAAGTATTAATCATAAATTAAGCATTGATACAGATGCGCCAACAATAAAATTTAAAAGTCCATTGAGTGGCGAAGTTGTTAGCAGCAGTCAGCCTGTCATAACGTTGAATGTAGCGGATTACTTAGCACTTGATGATGCCAGCCTAGAATTAACGGTGAACGGCAATGCAGGCTCGGCGACTTGTTCGATATCTAATGGTATAGCGACCTGTAATGTCACTTCAGAAATACTAGGGACTGCCCAGCTAAATGCCACAGTTCAAGATCTGGCGGGCAACATTGCAGAAACTAGCATTCAAATAAAATTGGATTCTGATGCTGATGGAATTGCAGATGATCTAGATAAATGTCCTGAAACATCTACAGATGAAGACGCCAATGAAGATGGCTGTTCAATTTCACAGTTGGATAAAGATGGCGACGGCATTCCAAACTTCCAAGACCAATGCCCCAATACTGTTGAAGGTGTTGTTGTTGAAGCAGACGGTTGTGATGATACTCAAAGAGATACCGATAAAGATGGCGTGATCGATATTAACGATGCCTTCCCAGAAGATGCAGCAGAAACTTCTGATTTAGACTTAGATGGTATTGGTGATAATGCCGACACAGATCGTGATGGCGATGGCATTAGTAATGTCTTTGAAACTCAAGTAGGCACTGATCCAAACGACCAAGCCAGCACACCACCAGACTTAGATACTGATGGAATCCCAGACAGTATTGATACCGACCGTGATGGTGATGGCGTTGTAAATGAACAAGATGTTTTCCCAAATGATGCATCAGAAACAACAGATTTAGATGCCGACGGCATTGGTGATAATTCGGATACTGATCGTGATGGCGATGGCATTAGTAATGACTACGAATCTCAAGTAGGCACAAATCCAAATGATCGAACCAGTACTCCACCAGATTTAGATACTGACGGTATTCCTGATAGCCTAGACGGTGACCGTGATGGCGACGGTGTACTAAACGAAGCTGATGTTTTTCCTGATAATGGAGCTGAACAATCAGACCTTGATGGTGATGGCATAGGCGATAAAGCTGACTTAGATCGAGATGGCGACGGCATTAGCAATGACTACGAGACACAAGTAGGCACAAATCCAAACGATCAAACTAGTACACCACCTGATTTAGATGCCGACGGCATTCCTAACAGCTTAGATAGCGATCGAGATGGTGATGGATCTGAAAATGACTCAGACGCATTCCCTGATGACGCAACAGAGCACTCAGATTTAGACAATGATGGCACTGGCGATAATGCAGACCTTGACCGAGATGGCGATGGTATTAGTAATGACTACGAAACTCAGCTAGGCACAAACCCAAATGACCAGACCAGTACTCCACCAGATTTAGACACGGATGGACTTCCTGATAGTTTAGATGACGATCGTGATGGTGACGGCGTAAATAATGATACCGACACCTTTCCAAATGATGCAGAAGAAACAGCCGATACAGATGGTGATGGCATTGGTGATAACGAAGATACCGATCGTGATAATGACGGTTTTGAAAATAGCATAGAAGAGCAAGTAGGAACTGATCCAAATGATAGTAGCAGTGTGCCGCCTGATCTAGATGGCGACGGCATTACCGATACCTTAGATGACGATATGGACGGTGATAATGTTCCTAATAACGAAGATGATTATCCTGCAGATGCATCACGCTCATTAATAGACGTTAGCTTATTTATCGATACGCCTGAAAACGGAGCGGTAACCAGCAATAACGAAGTCACTATTACAGGACATTTTTCTGGCCCAATCACCTCAATCAACGTTGAAGATGTTGTCGCCACGATTACTGATAATCAGTTTACGGCTGTCGTAGATCTACGAGAAGGCGCTAATAAAATAACGGCGGTAGGGCTGTTCGAGAGCATCTCGGGTACACGAGCAACTAATGCCACTAAAAATGTGGTGATGGACACGACAGCGCCTGACATTATTATCTCAAGTATTACTGACGGCATGGTTACCACCGCGTCTGATATTACCATCGCAGGAAGTTTAGATGATTTAAGATCAAACTTAAGCCAAGTAGAAGAGCCAGTCGTTACGATTAACGGCATCTTGGTGGATGTAATTGACCGTAGTTTTGAACTTGCCGATTATACACTGCGCCCAGGCTTAAATGTTATCAACGTGCAAGCAACGGATCCGCAAGGCAACAGTAAGGTAGTGCAGCGTAAAGTTGTCTATCTAAAAGATGCCGGACAAAAAATTATTGAAATTGCAGGTAATAACCAAGCAGCACAAGTTGAAGAAGTTTTAGCGGAGCAGTTAATCGTTAAATTGGTCAATCGTAATAATTTACCCATTATCGATCGTGCAGTGAGTTTTACCGTTACCGAAGGCGACGGCATTATTGTAGATGGTGCACGAAAAGCCAGAGAGTTAGTTTTAATTACCAATGAGCAAGGCTTTGCTCAAGCTAATTTTGAATTAGGTAAACGTAGTGGCGCGGGTAAGCATCAAGTCACCGCGAGTTCAATTGGCTTCCCTGGTATTGTCGTTTTCTCAGCATCAGCACAAACACTCGCCCCTAATCAGATCAGCAGTGTTCGAGGCAATAATCAAACAGGAATGGTTGGTAGTATTTTAGGCGAGCCACTTGTTGCCCGAGTTACCGATGCTAACGGCAACGCTATCAATGGTGTTGATGTAGAATTTGAAGTATTAGAAGGCGGCGGTTTATTCTTAGACAGCACAGGCAGCAGTCAGCAAATTATTCTTAAAACGTCAGATTTTGATGGCAATGTGTCCGTTGATTTTGTACTGGGTAACGATCTAGAAAAGCTTGGCTATAACAGTCAGCAAGTTATTGCTCGTATTGTTGGTCAACCAGAAAATGCAACCAGCTTTAGCGCTAATAATCTTCGCCCAGGCAATGTAGAAGCGACAACGATTAGCGGAATAGTGCTCGATAACAGTAATAAACCTCTTCCTAATGTAGAAGTAACAATCAAAGGCCAGTCCTTTGCGAATAGAGATACATTAACGTCGGAAGACGGACGCTTCTTATTTGAGAATGCACCTGTTGGCACCGTACATTTAGTTCTAGATGGAAGCACCACAACTCGTGAAGGCGAGTGGCCACATCTGATGTTTGAATTGGTTACCGTCAGCGGCCAAGAAAACACAGTCGGCATGCCGATTTATATTCCTGAAGTCGATTACGATGGTGGAAAAATCGCAGGGGGCGATAAGGAAGTTATCATCCCAATGCGTGGCATTGCGGGTGCTGAAGTTATTATTCCCGCTAATTCCATGACCTTCCCAGACGGCCGTAAAACAGGCCGAATCATGTTCAGCCAAGTACAAACTGACAAAGTACCTATGCCAGCACCCAACGGCAGTACTTTTGATATGGCTTGGACACTGCAACCTGCGGGCGTTCATTTCGACCCGCCTGTGCGCGTATCGTTACCGAACAGTTTTGCCGGCGAACCTGGTGAAGAAATGGAAATGTTCTCGTTCGATCACGACTTAATGGAATGGGTGAGTATAGGGCCGGGTGTTGTTTCAACTGACGGTGCAAAAATCACTTCAAGAGTTGGCCATGGTATTCGTCATTCTGGTTGGGGTGGAGCTCCACCGCCACCAGATGATACGTGTAACGTGAAATGCGAAAGTGATGATGAATGTGTAGCCAAATTTAAAGCCGCTAATTCTTGTAGTTGCGACTCAAATGACCTTGATGGGAAAGTAAAAAAAGATCAGAAGCCTGATGATTGCAAGACCCTGAAGTGTGGAGGAGACGAGGATAATGATGGAGAAACACCTGAGGACTCGACAGCTAAAGGCGATTGTCAAATAAGTAAATGTGAAGGTGGCTCATCAACTGATGTCGAAGATAATACTGATTTGCCTGACCCTGAAAAGGATAATAGTAATAAATGTAAAACCTGCGAGGGTGGAGATGTTGTCGCGGATAAGAATAAAAATGAGACAGCTTGCTCAGGAAAAAAAGGTCAAGAATGTTTTGAATGTGTTGATGGAAATTGCAAAAGACCGGATTGCGATACGCCAGAACCAAAAATCGATAATACATTTAAGTATGATGGTTTTGAAAGCGTTGTTGAAAATATAAATAAGGTAGGCTCAGCGACGCCATTTTTAAATGTCAGCATAAATACATTGAAGATATCTGGGTCTTTAGAAACCGGTGAGCAGTGTTGCGATTGTGAATCTGGCAACGAGCCTGTTGCATATCATAAGGTATCTGCAGCCCTTTCAACGGAAGCAGCCGTTACCGCGACATTACCGGGTATTGGATTAGCTTTAACAGTGCCAGACAAAACATTAGGTTGGGGTTTTAGGGTAGGTGGTAAAGTTGAATACGGCATTGTTGGTAGAGGAAAAATTAAAGCTGTGGGTGAGATAAGTCATAACGAAAGCGCATGCAAAGAAGATGCTGGTTGTGGCTCAGGTAGTGTGAATGGCAGCGGTTCTATTGAGGGAGTATTTACTGTATTGCTAGAGATTAAAGTTAAAGATTGTATGGACAACTTAGATAGCAATTGCATAGATCTATTTGGAATTAAAGGTGAAAATTCACAGGGATATTTTGCTAACTTTAATATTGGAGGGAGCCTATTCGAGGGGGATTCCTGCTCAAAAAATAGTTGCTCTTCCTTGACAATGGGGCGTGCTGGAACGATTTCGAGAGTAGAAGCTCAAATTATGCTAGCTGGTATTTATGAGGCCACATATAGTCATGTACATGAGCAGGTTTTGTGGGAAGGATTAAAGTTTGGTGAGTGTCAATGATGAATAATGTAAGTATTGATAGTGAGATAAATCGTTCATTAAAAATTATTGGTATAATATTTTTAATATTGTCTGGGCTTCCTTTGTTGGGAGTATTTAATACAAAAAATAAAACAGATTTAATAATATGTATTGTTCTATTTTTTGTATTTCTAATATTTGCTCTTTTGATGATTACCTATAGAGGGAGAATAGTTATTACTAGTAATCAATATTCTATGGTGCGATCAATATTGGGTTTTAATATTACAAGCAGAACAGATATTAGTGGATGGAAAATAATTAGGCTATCTGCGCGTACTCATCACTCTTCTGGAAATACATTTTCTCCTCGAAAGTTTGAATTAGATTTATCCCCTCATGTTGGTAAGGAGTGGTCGTTTGATGATGTGTTTATCTCGGGGCATTTTCAGTTCGAATTTAACTCAGACCCTATGGAAGTTGCTGAAATGTTAATAAACCTTCAAGAAGTGACAGGATTTGATGTCGAGTTGGATAAGTCTGCCGAGAAACTATTTGGCGTGACTTATCGGATGATGAAAATTGAGAGGCGTGTATAGATGAGAAAAATTATAGTGCTGATTGTATCTTTTATGGTTATGTCAATTGCCGCCGCTGCTGAAGAGTATGAAAGGGTATCGCAGTGTATTAATGAGAAGGATAGTCATTGTTTATTTAGTATTTCACTTTATAAAGATATGGAATCAAAAGATCTCTTCTCAGCAACCCCAGGTAATGGGTTTGATGTGCTAAATAAATATTACAAGCTAGCAAAAGAGAATAAGTCTTCAGAAATCATAGATTTATATTCAGCGAAAGATGGCAGTAAAGAGATTGTTAAAAAACAATTACAACGAAATCCAAATACTTATGCCAGATTTCACAAAGTGGCAGGTGTGAAAATACTTATGTCAGCAAGAATGGGGGACTATTATTCTTATAAAGTAGAATGGCTAAGTGATAAGGGGGAGGTGTTAACAAGATGGCTTGATCTTGTCCATTGTCCTGATAGCTGTTACATGAGTGCTAGAGTCTTGGAGCAATCTGAAGAGAGTTATTTTTATGCAATAGCCACTTCATTAAAAAGTATGGCGGGTGTCAGTAATGAAATAAACACTAATTATGTTGAAGTGAATGTTCCCGAAAAGTCAAAGTTTCCGGTGTCGATGAAAATTTCAACTATACATAATGTGGATTTTCCGTCATCGCTTAAAAGAGATGAGCTAGCTATAACGCAGTTCATTCTATCTTTGAAAGCCAGTTTTTCACAATTGATTGATGATTCTGGGCAGTGGAAGGAAAAAATTGAAGCTTTAGTTGCATTCTTTGATAGTTATTGGGTCGATGTTGATACTCAATCTTCATTTCAGCTCCCTGATGTTGGTGAAAGCGAAACACGCTTTCCGTTGCGAAATATCTGGAGTTTTTCTACCAAATTAGAAAGCGTTAAATCCTTTACCTCTGCATTTTCGATACCTGGTAAGAATGTAAATTTCCACATGCTGAAGTTGACGTTTGAATCGAGTGTATCTTATGCCATTTTTGTTGTAGATCATTCCGGAATGCTAACGCCTAGGGTTGCATTAAGTGGTTTAGATGGTGAGCTAGCGGAAATGATATACCATCCTTATGTTTATTCTGAGTTAGTAGTGAAAGCCAAAGAAATTGTTGGGGATGCTAATAATTTAATAACAGATGATTTATCTCCCTATAAAGTACTTATTGATATTTCTGCTAAATCAATCGTAAAAACGCCTATTTCAGATGAGATTGTAAGTTCTAATAACGAGGAAGTATTTAACTGGTACGACTTTACAATTGGTATTTTTGGTTTTTTATTTTTTGGTTTAGTAGCTGTTATAGTTAAAAAGAGATTTTTATGAAAATAATATGTTTAGCTTTACTTCTTGTTTCAAGTCTTAGTGCTTATTCTGAATTACTTATTGTCGATAATGAAATTAGTCTGACAGCTGTTTCTGCTTTGGAAATTTCAACATCCATTAATGAAGATGTATCTGTATTTGAAATAAATGAAGTTATAAGTATTTCAATAAATGAGAGAAGTGTATTGAGAGGTGAATATTATAAAGAATCATTTTCGCCTATTTTAGATCTCAGAAAAAATACAGATTTACTTCAGGCGGTTGGTTTTGATTTTCCTCAGTATTTAGATTCTTCAGCTACATTGCACTTAATATTTAGTTCTGATCAAGAAAAGAATAAAGACATCTGCGAAATAATACTTTTAGATTCTGAATTGGATTCTTTAGGTAAAAGGAAATTAATGAAATTTGTTGATATTAATAATATCGAATCGCATGAATATGATAATTATATGACGCTTACCTGTAAGGAAAATACAAAGTGAAAGCAGTATTTAAGTTAACCATAACCAGTATTTTTCTTGTATTTATAGCAGCATGTTCTGATTTGACTGGGAGCGACGAAAAGCTAGATGCTATTTCTAAAGAACTCTCTATTGTTCAGCAGCAGCTTCAGCTGGTAACAAAAGAGATCGTCTCTTTAAATACTAAGCTAGACAATGCAGGCGTTAATGCTCCTTCTGGAAAACCTGCTAAGGCTATTAGTTTACTTTTAGAGAACGAAAGTGGAGTAACAGCGCGTATCGGTTCAAAAGACGCTCAGTATGCCATGATTGAATTTATGGATTATCAATGCCCTTATTGTGTTCGTCATGCAAAGCAAGTCTTTCCAAAAATTAAGAAGAAGTATGTTGATACAGGAATTATCCAATACATTGTTCGTGATTTTCCTTTAGATTTTCATAGTCAGGGCAAGCTTGCTGCTCAATCCGCGCGTTGTGCGTTAGCCCAAGATCAATTCTTACCCATGCATCAGCTGCTATCGGAAAACTCTCGTAACTTAAAGAATGAGATTTATGCCGGATTTGCTGAAAAGCTAGCACTTGATATGCCGGACTTTAATGCGTGTATGCAAGACCTTGAGATAACTAAGTCGATTGATGCTGATGTCGCTTATGGTATCAAGGTCGGTGTTTCTGGTACTCCTAGATTTTACATAGGAAGAATAGAGGGTGATAAGCTAGTTGACGTATTGCCAGTAAGCGGTGCGGTACCTTTAACGGTATTTGATAAAACGTTTAATAAGCTAATGGCGATGGAAGAATAAATGAAAACGGAAGAGGGTGCGGTTAGTCGGTTGGCCAGTAAAAAAGTAGTTTTCTCTCTATTAGGAATCATAGTTGCCATTGTTATTGGTTTATCGATGGCTTTCATGCCTAAGAAAATCGATGCTTCTTTTTTTGATGAGAGTGGCAAGCTCAATGTAAGTGTTCTCTCTGCAGTGAGTGCCGACCTTGAAGCAGCTCGTATTAATCCATTGCTGGTTAATAGCCCTGATTTGATAGCCTATATTTTTTCAGAAGTAGAAACAATAACGATTAATGGCAGCGATGAAGAAGTTCTTGATAGTGAGTATCTTATAGAGCTGTTGATGTTTTTCAACGATGTGAATCTGGCCTCTTTTGAGAAAAATAACTACCCAGAATTCGAATATCTTCTATCAACTTCTGAAGATGATTTTGCTATCAAAGATTTAGCTTCGTTATGGTTAAAACATAGCCAAACAGCTTCGAGTTTAACCAAATTAGAAGAACAAAGCATTGCTACGGCTATTCTATATTTGACCATCAGAACCGATGACTACTCACCCGTCTCTCAAGAATCATTATTAGATTACTATCGTAGTGCCAGAGCTCAGAATTCTGAATTTCGTATTCTCGAAAGTTCATTATTACAATCGCTATGGTTGAATGAATTCAAAGAAATTATCGAGATGGGTGATGACGTACAATCAGCCTCAGATAAAAAGAATAAGTTGATTTCTACTTATCGACAAATTAATCATGCTTTAAATACGAGTGGTGACTTGATTCGGTTGTTGAATCATAAAAATAGAGACGTTGTTATTGGTAGTGCTGCCCTTATTAGAACCATGGCCCCTAAAAATGCATTGCATGCATTAAGGTATCATATTGTAAGGTCTCAAGATGAAGAGGTGAAGCTGATTTTATTAGATGCATTGGCTGCCTATGGTAATTCAGCTCGTGTTTATGAAAGCCAGTTAAAACAGCTTATGCGCATGTCTAAAAGTGATGCGGTAAAAAAGAAAATTCAATTAGTACTTAAAAATATGAATGGTCATTCGGTTTAAGTCGATATATTAGTTTGGGGATAAAGTATGACATCAGGGATGATTAGTAGCAGGTTAGCTAAGACATTAAAAGGAAGCTTATTTTTAACTAGGCTCTCCACTATTTTGTGTTTTCTTTTTATCTTGTTTAATGCAAGTTTAACGACAGCGGATGATCAAGGTTTTGTCAATATTGATCCTGTTCTTGATGAGCGTTGCATAATTAATGTACTTAATGGTTCTGCTCGAGTAGACAAGTATGGAAATTTTGCGTTATTAACGCCGCTTCCCGAAGATGTCCCTTACCGTGCGCGCGCAATTTGCGAACAAGATAATGTCCTTTTTTATGGTGAATCAGCGCTCTTGTATGGTGTACCAGATGATAGTACTGAAGTGGGCGAGATTTTCTTTGATCGCTATAATCCTGTTCCTGTTGCTTTAAATTTATCAGTTGCTACTAAGCTCCTTTCTGTCGATATCCCTATTGTTCAAATTAATGTTGAAGGGCTGTTACCTGACGGCTCTTCAAAAGCGCTAACTCATGTCGAATCCGGAACTATTTATAATACTTCTTCCCCTACGGTATTAACGGTTTCTGATAATGGTTTAGTGACGGCTGTTAATTCAGGGCGTGCCATTGTTACCGTAAGACATGAAGGATCAATGTCGGCGGTCGAATTTGATGTTTTCTTCCCTGTCGATTCCGACTCGGATGGTCTCCCAGATGATTTCGAAATATTAAATGCGTTAGACCCTAATGACCCTAATGATGCTTTTAGTGATAAAGACGGTGATGGTTTAACAAACTTAGAAGAATATCTTTTAGGCACTTCAATTCTGCATGCCGATACTGATGGCGATACCATTTCTGATTTTGATGAATTGCAATTTGGTACCGATCCTTCATTACCCGATACTGATGGCGATGGTCTGATTGATGGTGAAGAGATAATTCGTGGAACAGATCCTTTAGATAGTGATAGTGATAATGACGGTATTAGCGATAGCTTGGAAGTACAGTTTGGCTTAGACCCTCTTAGTTTCACTCAAACCACAATTCTTTCTGGCTATGTATTTGATACTTCAGGCCAGTCTATTGCGGGAGCCAATGTTGCTGCCTTTAATGTGTTTTCAGCGGCAACAAATCAAGACGGTAGTTACAATATTGAGAACGTTCCTGTTGTTAATGGTGACGTGGTTGTTACTGCTCGCTTGATAAAGGGAGGACTTATTTATGATGGTGAATCTTCTCCGGTTGCTGCGAATCCTGATGGTTTAACAAATATCGATAACATTACGATCAATCCTATCATTGGCGAACTTGTTGGTACGGTTCACGGGCCTCGTGGTAATTCTATTGTTGGTGCACGCGTTGTCGCTACTTTTATTACAGGTGAGGAGCGTTCGGTTAATACTGATTTTCAGGGCATGTATCAGTTAAGTAATTTACCTGCGGGAGATGTATCAGTAGTTGCTCAGGATCCACGAACGGGCTTATACGGTGTATCGAAAGGAGTTGTAAGTCACGACTCTAATTTGAATTTAGATATCGATCTAAGTGCACTCGGTACGATAAAAGGCTTTGCCTATGAGCAAGATGGCATAACGGCTGTCGCAGAAAAGACTTTAGTTACCATTACGCGTATTGGTGGTGGTTATAGTAAAACAACCGAGGTGAATGCCTTTGGTGAATATCAGTTCGAATTTGTACCACTAGGTGAATACGTTATTGAGTCTTTTGGCGAGGGTAAAAACCGAGGACAAACACGTATAGTCTTATCTGGAACGAACCAGGTTTTAGATGCTCATATTATCTTTTTAGGCATGGGGCGTATAGCGGGTTATGTTGAGAATGCTACTGGTGAGCGAATTGACAGTACAACGATAGATTTAATTAGTAACAATATTTTTGGTCGTACAAAGGTAAGTGTAACGACAGATAATCTGGGTGAATTCAACTTTGATCAAGTTTATTTAGGTAACTTCTCATTGGATGCTGAGAATTCCCCCAGAGATTTGTCTGGAAATTTTGATGGCATTATTGAATTTCATAATAATGCGGTTGATGTAGTTTTAACTATGGATGTGCAATCTCTGTCTACTGCGAGTGTAGCTGGAATCTTATATTCATATGAAGGGCAGCCTGAGCCAGGAGCAACTATTGAGCTTGGTAATAAAAAAGCGATAACTAATGATTTAGGTGCTTACTTAATAGAGCATGTAATAATAGGGGGGTTTGGTCATCATACGATAAGAGCTACAACCAAAAGTGGTGATCGTGGTGAGGCCATTGTTGATTTCCCACAAGCTGGTGTAATCGTTGATAAAGATATTACATTAAATGGACAGGGTACGGTTAAAGTTATTGTTAATAGCTTGAAGGGAGAGCCTGTTAGTGGAGTTCAGGTTACTTTGAATCCTGAAACATCTTCTTTAGTTTTGATCTCTAATAGTTTGGGTGAAGTAAACTTTAATAATGTTAATGCAGGCGCAATTACCATTCAGGTTTTCGATCCAATTGATCGGCTTGGTGGTTCTATTTCATCTTCTGTTAATGCAGGTGAATCTATTGTGATTCCCGTTAATTTAGAACCTGCTGCTGATATTATGGGAGCAGTATATCTCGATGATGGAGTAACTCCCGCTGCATCTTTGGTCGTTAGCATTAAAAACAATTGGGGAGAAGTTGTCGGCGCTATTCGATCGGGGTCAGATGGAAGATATCACTTTGCAACGTTGCCGCTATCTAAAGGACCTTATCGGATACAAATAAAAAATGTACACTTTGAAGTGATAGCAATCACTAAGGAGTCTTCTGAGAAAATATCATTATCACTTGATGGAGAGAAGGTTGTTCGAGACATTACGTTGCTAGGTCGGGGGCAAGTAGAAGGGTTTGTGTCTTATCCTGGAGGAGATATAGCTGCAGGTGTATTAGTAACATTAGATAGTGCTGTTAGTGGGTTTATAACACGTACTACTCGCACAGATTCAACGGGTCATTATCAGTTTAGCAATGTCCCTGTCGGTAACTTTGAAGTTGAATCTGTTCACATTCAAAATCGTTTTGGAGTAGTAGAAAAAGGTGAGGTAGCATTTCCTGATGAGTTGGTCGTTCTTAATGTCGAGATGAAAGAAAATCAACTGCCAAGCTCAGTCAAAACAGTTGCAAGTTATTATGATGCGAATGGATTCTCATACTTCATTCAACGAGATGGAACTATACAAGATGGGACATCATCTGTTTTCAGAGGTGATAATGATATATTTAGAGGGGCTGCTAGATTAGACATATTTGAAGGCGATAAAATATATCCTTTTAGCGGTGGCAGCATTGGGTACGGTAATGATTCTAGAGAAACTATCATTAATAAAATTACTGGCTCTGTGGGTGTCACTCGTAAGATTTTCGTACCTGAAAATGGGTATTTTGCTCGTTATATCGAGTCTTTTGATAATCCAACAAATCAAGAAATAACGATAACAGCACGAATAGATTCACACTATCGTATATCACAGAGTAGTCGTATTCTTGATGGTGTTCTGCAAAGATTTTTAGCGCCTATGGGCATCGTTTCATCTTCGTCTTTAGATACATTTTTGAATGTTACTGCGGGAGTTCCTGATCGTTGGGTGGTGCTGGATGATTTTTCTGATGAAGATCCGTTTATTACAAGTAATCTACCTGCTCTTAGTCATTTATTTGATGGTACAGGTGGCCAAATATCTGCATCGAATGCCGAATATCTATCTGGTTTTACTGGCTTTAATAGAATGCGTGTTGCGTGGACTATTACTATTCCGGCTAATGAAACACGTTCAATTATGCATTTTGTGTCGCAGCAAACTAGCCGTGAATCTGCTTTCTCTTCAGTTCAGCGTTTAGATTTACTGCCTCCAGAAAGCTTAGAAGGCTTATCTAGTGAAGAGATTAGTCAGATTATTAATTTTTCTTTACCTAGTGACGGCTCGAGTGCAGTGCCAGAACTACCTGAGTTATTGGGAACTGTTGAAGGTACTGTCTTTGAATTTGATCATATTACGATTGAAAATACCGAAGTGACATTCAGTAGTGACTCTTCTCTCTTTAATCGAACATATAAATCTGTCTCTTATACACATCTGA
>OJBJ01000168.1_pt1 | contig 16887 bp, 8 predicted proteins | sample 1590621 | NCBI WGS metagenome assembly OJBJ01 (sample SAMN05416808, study PRJEB24817) | seawater metagenome | isolation source: Sea water | place: Canada:Atlantic | collected 2013-11 | reverse complement strand
TTGCTTCTGTTCAGCGTGAAAACCCTGAAATGGAACGCCGTTGTCAGGAAGTGATCGATCGCTGCTGGCAGATGGGTGATACTAACCCAATCGCTTTTATCCACGATGTAGGCGCAGGCGGTTTGTCTAACGCTTTCCCAGAGCTTGTTAGCGATGGCGGCCGTGGTGGTGAGTTTGAGTTACGTAAAATACATAATGACGAACCAGGCATGAGCCCACTTGCGTTGTGGTGTAACGAATCGCAAGAACGCTATGTAATGGCGGTTGCTGAAGAAGACATGGCCGCTTTTGATGCTATCTGTGAGCGTGAGCGCTGCCCGTATGCGGTAGTCGGTATCGCCACAGAAGAAGAGCACTTAACGGTTACCGATAGCCATTTTGAAAATACCCCAATCGATCTTCCTTTGGATGTGCTATTGGGTAAAACCCCACGCATTCATAAAGATGTGGTGACTAAGCAAGCCGAGCAAGAAGAATTCACCGGCGCTGACTTAGATTTAGCCGACGCCGCTGAGCGCATTCTTAAATTGCCAACGGTTGCCAGTAAGAGCTTCTTGATTACCATTGGTGATCGCTCGATTACCGGTACCGTGGCGCGTGATCAGTTTGTGGGTCCGTATCAAGTACCTGTTGCCGATTGCGCGGTAACCACGTCGTCTTACGACTCTTTAGTTGGCGAAGCGATGGCGATGGGCGAACGTACTCCGATGGCGTTGATTAACGCGCCTGCGTCTGGCCGTATGTCAGTCGGTGAAGCGGTTACTAACATTGCAGCGGCGAATATCGAGAAGCTATCTGATATTAAAATGTCAGCCAACTGGATGTGCGCCGCGGGCCACCCAGGTGAAGATGAAAAACTGTACCAAACGGTAAAAGCCATTGGTATGGAATTGTGCCCAGAGTTGGATATTACGATTCCAGTAGGCAAAGACTCTATGTCAATGAAGACCGCATGGGATGAAAAAGGCGCTGACGGCACAACCGTTGCGAAGTCAGTAACGGCTCCTTTATCGCTGGTTATCACAGCGTTCTCGCCAGTGATGGATGCGTCTAAAACGTTGACCCCAGAACTTAAAACGATTGAAGAGCCAAGTGATCTTGTCTTAATCGATCTAGGCAACGGCCAAAACCGCTTAGGCGCTTCGTGTATTGCTCAGGTGTATGGCCAAGTGGGTAAAACCTCTGCCGATTTAGATGACGCTGAAGATTTAGCCGCGTTCTTCGCAGTAATTCAGGGTTTAAACCAAGACGATAAATTGCTGGCTTACCACGACCGTTCAGACGGTGGTTTGTTCGCGACGCTAACTGAAATGGCCTTTGCCGGTCGTACCGGTGTATCGGTTAAACTTGATACCTTAGCTGATAGCGAAGCAGAACTTGCGGGCGCATTATTCAACGAAGAATTGGGTGCTGTGATTCAGGTTCGTCGTAGCGATCTAGAGTTTGTATTAGCTCAGCTACAAGGTGCTGGTTTGGGTGAGATGTCTCACGTAATCGGTACGTTGAACGAAGACGACCAAATTGAATTCAACTTTAACGATGAAGAAGTACTAGCCAATAGCCGCATGACGTATCAGCGTTTTTGGGCGCAAACGTCTTACGAGATTCAATCGATTCGTGATAATTCAGATTGCGCCAAGCAAGAGTTTGACCGTTTGTTAGATGCTGAAGATCCCGGTTTGAATACCGAGTTAACCTTCGATATTAACCAAGACATTACCGCTAATTACTCGCGTGCTGCTGGCGAACGTCCACGCATTGCGATTTTGCGTGAGCAAGGTGTAAACGGCCAAATCGAAATGGCTGCGGCGTTTGACCGTGCCGGTTTTGAAACCATTGATGTGCACATGAGTGACATGTTGTCTGGTGCAATATCGTTGAAAGACTTCCGCGGCTTGGTAGCTTGTGGTGGTTTCTCTTACGGTGACGTATTAGGTGCGGGTGAAGGTTGGGCGAAGTCGATCTTGTTCAACGCCACAGCACGCGCAGAGTTTGAAGCCTTCTTTAAGCGTGAAGATACCTTTGCTTTAGGTGTGTGTAATGGTTGTCAGATGTTGTCTAACTTGCACGAGTTAATTCCTGGTGCTGAGCATTGGCCACACTTTGTACGCAACCAGTCTGAGCAGTTTGAAGCCCGTGTTGCCCTGGTAGAAGTTCAGAAGTCTGATTCTATCTTGTTACAAGGTATGGAAGGCTCGCGTATGCCTATCGCCATTGCTCACGGTGAAGGCCATGCTGAATTTGCCAGTGATGCCGACAAGACTGCGGTGAATGATAATTCACAAGTCGCGTTGCGTTATGTTGATAACTACGGCCAAGTAACCGAAGCCTACCCAGCGAACCCTAACGGTTCTGTTGAAGGGATTACCGGTTTAACCGCCGCTGGTGGTCGCGTCACTATTATGATGCCTCACCCAGAGCGTGTATTCCGTGCGGTGCAGAACTCTTGGCAACCAGAAGAGTGGAGCGAAGACGGTGCTTGGATGCGTATGTTCCGCAATGCCCGTGTTTGGTGTGATTAGCAAGTAGCTGTTAGCAATTTCTAGTAAATAGAGACGAGTTAACAGTATAAAAAGAAGCCGCTTTGATTGCAGAATCATAGCGGCTTTTTTGTGTCCGTTTTTTGAGTCTGTTTGTTTAAGGTTCGTCTATTAAAAGTTAATAAAAGGCAGTGAAAATTACCAAGCATTACGGTGAAATGCGCTAATTTTTAAAAATGCTTGGCGCTTATTTTCTAAGCAAAAACACTACAAGGGCATGATTTCAGAAATAGCTTAATAAAGTGCTGATTATGAGGAAATCAACTGTTGAGTATACAAGTGTTCGCTACTAGGGTATTTAAGTCTGTACTTTTGTACTAACAATCTCAAAAAATAAAAATAGAAGTGCTCTGTAAAGCACTCAGTAGGAGATCTCATCATGCTAAGTCCCAAGAATAGGCGTAATAAACGAGCAGTACTCGCCGTCGCGATTTGTCTTGCATCTGTTTATAGTGCGAATACGCTGGCGTTATCCAAGCTCCCAGGGGAGTTTCCTCATCAGGAAGAGCTGTGTTCAATTGACTTGGAGCGAGAGGCTTTACGTGCTCAGTCTGCCCAACAAGCACTTGTACAGCCAAGTATTGATATCATCGAAGTCAATGGCGCAGTGAGCTGGACGCGCTTAGGTACTGAAACCCCACTTTTTCAGCCAGGTGATATTGTTACCTTAAAAGGCGCGCACTTTGGTGCAGGTGTGGATATTGATTTTAGTAAAATCATGATCGGCAATACCCGTATTCTAGAAACCGATTTGCGCATGTTTGACCAGAAGCTAGCAACCGCTGATCAGGTTAATTACGAGACCAGTGAACAAGTTGATGAATGGCCAAAAAACATCATCGCTTGGACTGATAATGAAATACAGTTCCGCGTGCCTGACCATGTCAGTACTGGGCCATTAATCGTTCAGGTGCAAAAACGTATCGGGGCAAATGAATCGTTAATCAATCCGGGTGAAGCCCATAACGTCATCGATGCGCAAACCTCGCGCATTATGGATGATACCTTCATGCATAATTGCGATGTGGTCTCAAAGTTAAGTGATGCCACAGCCAGCACGCCGATCGCTGTGGATATCAATAACCCAGGTTTTGCTGAGTTAGTGCGCAAGGGGCGCGAGATTTTTTGGGCCTATGATTACAACATTGGTGTCGCCCACTGGGTTCGTAATCTTGATTGGAATGCTATTTTTGATTATAAGTCTAAAGACCCGATTGCGGGTGGATATGCCGACCCTGCTGAGTTATTTGGTGCGGTGAAATCCCTACGCGGACAAGTGCCCGATGAAGCCATGGACGATGTGTATTTTGATGCTTACCCTATGCCTACGCCGATTCCGGGGTTCTTAACCTTAGCGCCAGCAAAGTTTGAGGGTAATACCAAAGATAGCGGTTGGGTTGGTTATCGTTCAGCCGAAGGTAATGCGCCGTATACTGGGCCAGGTGAATTCATTGGTTTTAATTGCGCCTCATGCCACGGTTATCAAATTAGTTATCAAGGTGCCAATGGCCAAGATATTACCAAGGTCTTTCCGGGCTTACCAAACCCAGGCTGGTCGATGAAGTGGACAGTTCTGCAAACGGCTATTAAGAAATTCAAAGGCATTTACGAAAAAGAAGAAGGGCCGCACTGGGCGCCGGGTAAAAGTAATATCGCTAAAGATATGCTGATTTACCATATGCCAGCTGGCGCAGGTGAGCACAATATAGTGCGCATTAATGGCGAAGGCAGCCATACCGATAACGATTACCAGTTCTCGCCGATTGTTATTCCGAATGTCACCAACTATATGGCGATTCGTCGTTCGCTTTCGCACACAGAATCTTATGTCGGTTTTGAAGGATCTTATATTCATTCGGAAGAGCCTGATGGTGCTCAGGGTGCTATGCGTAAAGCGCCGCTTGAAGCATTAACGGCTTACATGACAACGCTGGATGAAAGTGATGATGACTTACGCCAGGTCGGTTTATACCGATGGTTGCGTGATAATGATCGCCTAGCCGAACAGACACAAACACCATTAGTGACAGAGACTTATGTAGAAATGGTGCCTCAGCCACCTAAGCGCCAGTGGTGGGGTGGTTATAAAGATCAGCCTGATCTAGCAGTCACCAAAACGCGTCAAGTACCTGCTTTGCAAGAAGGACAGTTCTTAGCCAAAGGTTGGCAGGATTATCCGAAGGTTGCAGCGGCGGTTGAGCGTGGTAAAGATGTCTTTGAGCGTGATTGTGCGTCTTGTCATAGTGATGGCCTAGGTGCCAATACCAATGAGAAGATGGTGCGCTTAGATGAGGTTGGCCGTTTCTTTGCTCCGACTATTTATCAAAAAGAAGTGGAATCAATTCGAGCAACGTTCTTGCGTGATATGTATTGGACTCAAAGTCGTGGTTTATTGTCCGATGGTCACGTACGTAATATGACCGATCTGGTGGATCCTGCTCGCTGTGAAGAAGGTTCACCACTGTATAACCAGTATTACACCTTGCATGAACCAGTGCGCCCAGAGCCAGGCAGTGCCGATCAGCCGATCACGGCACCCGACTTAAACCGTAAAGGCGATGTGTTCCGAGTGCCGAAGTCTGACTACATTACTAAGTTAGATAAAGGCTATAAGCGCAACCTGTTTATTGAGCGTCATAAGTACTTTTCGGAAGTAGAATGGGATAATGATCACTACTACTGGGATTATCAGAAAATGCGTCAGCAATACGGCCCAGATGAAATGGGAACACCCGAGCCAATCGGTATGCCAGCAGCGCCTCACCCTTGGTGTGCGGGTTCAAAAGCAGAAACCGCAGACTTAGTTCAATTTGTGATGACGTTGTGATTATGAGGTAAGAAAGAAGGTCTATTGTTGGGTAATTGTGCAATAAATACCCAATTATGGATCGATTGATATAATTTAAAGCGGCCATTTAACGATGGCCGCTTTTTTTATGCTCACATTTTAGAAGTAGAAAGGAAGGGGGTGCGAGTAAAACAATAGTAAATTGAATTGTACTACCTAGGCCTGATATGGTTTAAGGTATCAACGTATAATAAAAATAGGCATCGAAATCAGGTTATGTATATTAATTTTAAAGCTCTAAGTGTTTTAGTGTCCGCCTTCCTGCTTGGCTGTACCGGTAATAGTGGCAGTTCAAAGATTGATGTAAATAGTGACATAAAACGTTTCTCTGGGGTGGTTAATAATTCATCGGTTAAAGGCATTAATGTCGGCGCTATTCGAATTGGGAAGCATGGGCAGTTTACAGTAAACGAAGATAATAAAGTTAATGTTATTACAAATACGAGTGACGATAATGGGCGCTTTGGATTTAGTGTTGAGGGTCGGTATATAGGCCCCTATATATTAAGTGCAGTATCACCTAATTACGATAATGAATCAGATGCAGCTAAATCTAGCTGCCAGTTGGTTGCTGGTTGTATCGTTAAAGAAGGAGAGAGTCCAGTTCCTTTTGGTGAATACTATTCATTAGATGCAAATAAACAGTGGTCAGCAGCAGTTGAGTTCGTTTCAAATGGGCAGTTTATTGTTATAACCCCAATAACTGAAATGGCAAAGGCATTAGGTTATACCACTTATATAAGTGATGGTATTGAGGAAAATTTAAGTGACCCCTCTAAGCCAGCAGCCAATTATTATAGTAATCATGGAATTCTCAAGGGGAATACTCAGACTGCATCTTTAGTTGGATTGTCGGATATACTATCCATAGAACCTGTGGATCTAACTCTTCTTCATACCTTGAATACAACTACCTCAAGTGATATCAAAGCTAGTATTCGTTACGGAGCTTTGCTGGCTGCGTGGCAGAAGTTAGAGTTGGATCATGATAATGGTTCATTGGCTGGTGATCCGACCTTTCAACAGGTGGTGATTAAAGAATACTTGGCTAATCAAGGGCAGCTGTATCAATCATTGGATAGTGATCCGGACAAATTTACTCTAAAGAAATGGTATCAAGCAGCGCGTCAAAACTTAATGGAAGTTCGCACTTATTATAATGGCTTAGGCAGTTCAATTCCTGCAGAAGTGAGCAGTGTTATTAGGGACTTTGATGATGAGATATCAGGTTTTTCAATTAATGAAGGTAAGCTAACGAAGGCTGTACCTAGTAACAACCAGCAGTATGAAGATGATTACACCGATGCTGTGGCCAAAACCAAAGCCATGGTTAATTACCTTAGTAACCTCCATGCAAATTTTGCGACCGAAGAATATAGAACGAGCATAAAAGCTTCTTCGGATTTAATTACTGCAGAAACACGCAGATTAGCGCCTAAACTAGATATAATTTTTAAGAAACTATTATCAATTCAGCAGTATTACCTTTCATGCACTCATAATAACTGCGATGTACAAAGTGAATGGCATGGTGCTGGAAGTACTTACAATGAAAATACAAAAACATTAAAGATCAGTAGTTCTTTAAATTCAGTTCTAGAAGTAAGCCAAGACCTTTTTTTTGATGAAATAAACCCAGTAGGATCTACAGAGTCAAATGTTCATGATTTAGTTTTGAGTGGGGCATTTGAATATGAAGGCTTAATGTTAGAGCTGTTAGATTATGGATCGGATGATGACAGTTCAATAAAGAGTAGTATACGCTTCTCATTTCCTAAGGCATTAGCACAACTACCTCTACCTCCTGCGGAAATAGTAGGGGGTAAAGGGATGACAGTTGATGAAGATTTGGTTCCTGACTATATCGAAATGGTTCTGCCAGATTTTAAGTTATACGACTTGAATAATGTTGGAGAAGATAAAGAATTCAAAATTTCGGGTTCACTCACTGCGTTGATGTTTGCTAATACGGATGCGGGCGATCTTCTTAAGGACGACAAGGAAAAGCTGGGTAAAAGATATAATCTATCCAGTGTAAAAGGTACTCTGAAGTTGACTGGAGGTAATCAGGTTGAAGTCGGAGGGAGCGGAGAGCTTAGAGATAATGCACTTTTCTTTATAGACGCTTCATCTAGCGAATCTGTTGTTTCTGTTGAAGATTTTACGTCTTATTTTCCAGATGTTAAGTACCCAACTTTTGAATCGTTTTTTAAGCCAAGAAAAGGATATGATATTGGTGCAATCAGTCCTTTTCCTTTGGTTTTTAGTAGAACAGGAGAAATGACGTTTCCACTTCTAGATAGTGATGGCGTTAGCAGTGAAACAGAGCAAATTAAGGTAGCGTATCTTGAGCTTGATTATGAAATCGGAGGCTTAGAGCGCTACATCGTTTACCCTAAACTGCAAGGCGAGAATGAGTATTGGGGCTTGATATGCACAGCTCAGCCAGGTGATGAGGATGATTTAATAGCTGCTGGTGATGGGTATACCAAAATAGAGACGGATAGCGAAGGTAAGGAGTATGAAAGGTCCCTACTTTCCTGTCCATTCCGGGATAAGTACTCCGGAGAAGCAACAGTGGATGACTTTGCTAGTCAAGTATATAAGTTAAATAAAGACTTATTTAACTTACGAGAATATAACGGGCATGGTGCATATAGAATTGATTACCCGCTTGACTCAGATGGTAAATTAAAGCCATTTTCTCAGAATAAGGAAAGTCATTTTGGGGTCATGGAAAAACCTATTGTTTTGGGTGTTAGCAATATGCGATTGCAATTTAAACCAAGCCTAGTGAATCAAAATATCAGTGGATATTTACCTGAATCAATATTGGATATTAGTTTGGTATGGAGGACTCATGAAGAAATCGATATAAATGCTTTTTTAGCTTTCGATACCGAGCGCGTTATTAATAACCCTAATGGCAGTGGTTTGCCGTACTTAGCCGTAGGTAGTGATTCCGAAAGTTACTCCATAGCATATCGAACGGATGCCGAAGGTAATGAGATGGGGGAGTATGCAATGGCTTGGAGAGGCGTTAAATTTGTCGATGGTGCTCCTGGATCGACTGTCATGCAAAGAACTGATATTGAAAATGAAAAGGAAGGTGTTTTTGCTGGTATTGGTTCAAACGTCAGTTATAGTGGTAAATCAGATTTGAGTGATAAAAAGTGCGGCTTCTTTGGTCGTACCAACGATGAAACTATTGCAGCTGGTGAAAAATGTGATGCGATTGCTTACTTTACTTTTAGAGGCTTAGTTACCGGTAGCTTAAGAGAAGAAAGAGATGGTGTTTATGTTATTCGTTATATCGATGGTTCATTCCAGATATTAGGAGGGTAAAACTTCCTTAAGTATCTTACGCAAGACCTTTATTAAAGCGGGGCTGAAATTCAAGTGCTAGATTGCGCTGGATTGACAGCCCGCTTTTGTTTAAAATACCGCACCATTTTCGAGACTCTACGGCTATTTTCAATAGCTCGTAAATAGAGCTCTTGTACTTCAAAATTTCAAACCAACAGGCTGCACCTTGGAAATTAATCCGATCGTCGAAACCATCAAAGACTTAAGCGCACGTACAGAAATGCTTAGGGGGTATCTTTGACTATGCCAATAAAAAAGAACGCTTAGAAGAAGTTGAGCTTATTCTTGGCGAATCCGCTATTTGGGATGACCCAGAAAAAGCCCAAGAGCTAGGGCGAGAGCGCTCCTCCTTAGAGTTAGTCGTTAAAACCATCGATAGCTTGGAGGTGGGTTGTAACGATGCTCAAGATTTATTGGATATGGCGGTTGAAGAAGATGATGAAGGTGCGGTTGACGATATTGTCGCCGAACTGGAAGCTTTAGAAGATAAACTGGCTATCTTGGAGTTCCGTCGCATGTTTTCTAATGAGATGGATCCAAATAATGCGTATTTAGACATTCAGTCCGGGTCGGGTGGAACAGAAGCTCAAGACTGGGCTGAAATGATCTTGCGTATGTATTTGCGTTGGGGTGAAGCAAAGGGCTTTAAAGTCGAATTGTTAGAAGTAACCGCTGGTGATGTTGCCGGTATAAAGGGTGCAACAGTTCACTTTCAAGGTGAATACGCTTATGGTTGGCTGCGTACAGAAACCGGTGTTCATCGCTTGGTGCGCAAATCTCCATTTGACTCCAGTGGCCGTCGACATACATCGTTTGCATCGGTGTTTGTGTCACCAGAGATTGATGACAATGTAGATATTGATATTAATCCAGCGGATCTACGAATTGATGTGTATCGTGCTTCTGGGGCGGGTGGTCAGCACGTTAACACGACTGAATCTGCAGTTCGAATTACTCACGTACCAACCAATATCGTGACTCAGTGTCAGAATCAGCGTTCTCAACATAAGAACAAAGATCAGGCAATGAAGCAGTTGAAAGCAAAATTATACGAACATGAAATGAGTATTCGTAATGCCGAATCGCAAGCACTGGAAGACTCAAAAGCTGATATCGGCTGGGGCAGTCAGATTCGTTCGTACGTGTTGGACGACTCTCGTATTAAAGATTTACGTACCGGTGTAGAAAATAGAAATACAGGGGCTGTATTAGACGGTGCCCTAGACCCATTTATTGAAGCTAGTTTGAAAAAAGGCCTGTAGTCATGACTGAACAAAATACAACAGAAAACACTGCTGAAGTAGCATTAGAAGAGAATAAGTTGATTGCAGAGCGTCGTAGTAAACTTGCTAAGCTGCGTGAAAGTTCTGCTTCAAATGGTCATCCAAACGATTTTAATCGTGAAAACATGGCGGGCGATTTACAAAAAGAGTTTGGTCAGTTAGATAAAGAAGCCTTGGTTGAGTTAGATAAGCCAATCTCTGTAGCCGGTCGTGTTATGCGCCGCGGTGGCCCATTTGTGGGTATTAAAGACGGCAGCGATTTTATCCAGGTATACGTAGGTAAAAAGCTACAGAAAGAGTCTACTGCGTGGGAAAACCTAGATATCGGTGACATCGTAGCGGCCAAAGGTCAGTTACGTAAGTCGGGTAAAGGCGAGTTGTACTGCGAAGTGATGGCAGTTGAAAATTTTCAGATTTTGACCAAGTCTTTGCGTCCGTTGCCGGATAAGTTCCACGGTTTGGCTGACCAAGAAGTTAAGTATCGTCAGCGTTATATCGATTTGATCGTTAGTGAAGAAACGCGCAATACCTTTAAGGTGCGTTCGGGCATCGTGAATTCTATTCGTCGTTATTTGGCGGATCGTGATTTCATGGAAGTAGAAACGCCGATGTTGCAAACCATTCCCGGTGGCGCAACGGCTAAGCCGTTTGAAACGCATCACAATGCGTTAGATATTGATATGTACTTGCGTATCGCGCCAGAGCTTTATTTGAAGCGTTTGGTTGTGGGTGGTTTTGAGCGTGTTTTCGAAATCAACCGTAACTTCCGTAACGAAGGTTTGTCGACTCGTCACAACCCTGAGTTCACTATGATCGAGTTCTATCAGGCATACGCTGATTACAACGATCTAATGAATATTACAGAAGATATGTTGCGAACTGCTGCTTTGGAAGTATTGGGCACTACCGATATTAAGAGCACGACTAAAGATGCTGAAGGTAATGTGGTTTCTGAGGTTATTTATGACTTCAATAAGCCGTTTGAGCGTTTAACCATGGCTGAGGCAGTGCTTAAATATAACCCTGAGTTTGATGCAGCGGTTATTAATGATCCAGAGAATAATCTAGAGCAGATGATTGCTTATGCTCGTCAGGTAGGCATTCGTGAAGACGATATGCAGTCTGCATGGGGTGCGGGTAAGTGGTTATGCGAGATCTTTGAAGAAACTGCAGAAGAGAAGTTGGACCAGCCTACCTTTATTACTGCGTACCCTTGGGAGGTGTCGCCATTAGCACGTCGTAACGATGCTAATCCGTTTGTGACGGACCGTTTTGAGTTTTTCGTGGGCGGTCGTGAGTTGGCCAATGGTTTCTCTGAGCTTAACGATGCAGAAGATCAGAAAGAGCGTTTCTTGAAGCAGGTTGCCGAGAAAGACGCCGGTGATGATGAAGCCATGCATTACGATGCGGACTACATACAGGCACTAGAATACGGCATGCCTCCAACGGCGGGTGAAGGTATTGGTATCGACCGTTTGGTTATGTTGTTCACTGACAGCCCAACGATCAAAGACGTTATCTTGTTCCCACACATGCGTCCAATTAAATAGCGATAATTATGAAAGAACAATTCAATATGTTTGCAGACGAGCACTGCAGTCATCATGCGACTCAAGCAGCTATTGAATTGTCCGCTTCGCTTTTGCCAAAGGACTGGCAAGCGTTATTGGCATCTGAATTCGATCAGCCTTACATGCACGCCTTGCAAAGCTTTCTGTCGGCTGAGCAAGCACAAGGTAAAATCATCTATCCGCCTGCGGATCAGGTTTTTACAGCATTTAATTTAACCCCCCTCAACAATGTAAAAGTGGTGATATTAGGCCAAGACCCTTATCACGGACCCGGTCAAGCTCATGGTCTAAGTTTTTCAGTGCCCTCAAGTATTAAAAAACTCCCTCCCTCGTTAAGAAATATCTACAAAGAACTGAATGCCGATTTAGGGCTTCCTATTACAGCAACTGGAGACTTAACGCCTTGGGCAAAGCAGGGTGTTTTATTGCTTAATGCTATGCTGACGGTTGAACAAAAAAAAGCAGGCTCACATCAAAAACAAGGCTGGGAAAGCTTTACCAATAAGGTTATTCAGCTGATTTCTGAACACTGTGAAGGTGTGGTTTTTGTGCTTTGGGGGGCTTATGCGCAAAAAAAAGAAGTGCTTATAGATGATAGTAAGCACTGTGTATTAAAGGGTATTCACCCATCGCCACTGTCCGCTCATCGAGGTTTTTTTGGCTCAAAACCTTTTTCATATATAAATCAGTATCTTAGAGATAATAAAAAGAAAGAAATTAACTGGTTTTTATAGCCTTCTAATGTTGTTTTTAGGTGCAGATACATAGATTTAAATTTAATTTACAATAACTTTAAATCTGCTTAAGTTATTGAAAAATAAAGAAAAAATACTATATTCTAATTATGGGTCATCGTTTCGTAACAAAATGTAATAGAGCCTCATGGCACAATTAGGTTGATTCTGGTATGTTTCTGTACCAGTGCGTCATTCCTTTTTGGGTGGGCGTGCAAAAAAGAACTATAAAAAAAATAATAAATGGAAGGAGTTCTCATGGCAGCCCGAGCCTTGACTACATTGCTAATGATGCCTCTTATGGCAAGCGCTTTAGAACGCCTGGATGATTCCAGTATGTCTGATGTGGTTGCGCAAGAAGGTGTTATTTTACGCTCCGAATATGAAATTCAAATCGATGCCATCCAATACTTCGATGAAGATGATTTTGGTAATATCACTATGTCTGATGTGAATGTTGCTACCAGAGATCAGCTAGTCGTTGACCTAGATGTTGTTCAGGGGGATGTCGGTAGCGATCGTGAAGGTCGTAGCGGTATTCGTTTTACCAACCGAGCACTCCCGATAGACCTCTCTGTAGATGCTGTCAAAGTTAACGGCAAAACTCTCGGTGGCGTTGGTATGCGAAATCTCGATACCGGTGGTATTGATCCTTTGGTTGTTGATGTGTGGGCGGGCGGCTACGACTTAAATAATAACAATCTTGCGGATGAGTCTGGCTTTACAGTTGACGTAACAATCCCTAAAGAAACCTCTTACGACCTTTATTATACCGACGATGGTTCAGAACTCTCGATGACGGTAGACCACTGTTCAAGTTATTCGGGCACAACTTGTACGGCGGGTGGTATTAAATTCGCAGGTATTACCTTTGACGTGACTGCGGATGGATTGCGAATAGGCATTCCAGAAGTTGCGGGTCAGGTCAATATTAGAAATTTTAAACTCAATGAATCGGTATTTAATGATATTACGCTGCAAAACTTTACCATTCCTACAGGCGGTTATTTGACATTAGGGGCTCCAGACGTTGTTGGAGAGTCTGCAATTAATTTTGATGCTTATTTTGCTGCGGGTACCGGCTTCGACTTTATTTATTTTGATACCGATGATCAGCAATTTAATGCCACGGTATCCTTTAATGCTCTAGCCTCTGACGCAGGCAATGCAGCAACCAATTATTTTTATATTAAAGATGGCTCTATTAACGTTGAGTCGGGCAGTGATAAGGGCATTAAAATAGCCTTAGGCGATACGGTTGCTAATACTGGTGGTGTTCGAGGCAGTATGAGTATTGACGATATTATGTTTAAACCAACCGGTAGTGCAGACGCACATGTGTTAGGTAGCCTAAAAATGAATTTAGAGGTACTTCCTGGTAGCTACTTAGAAGTGATGGGGCATTAAAATGAAAAAACATACAAAGTTAGCCAGTGTGATTAGTTTTTTAATGTTACTGCCAGCAAGCCAAGTTAATGCATTGCAAAGTATTGAAGAAGAAAGTTTAAGAAATGTTTCTGGCCAAAGTGGTGTCGATATTGATTTAAACTTTGAAGGTACCATTGGTCGCACGTATTTCGAGACTCAAGGTAACTCCTTGAATATGAGAAATATTAATATTGATACCGATGGCACAGGGGATGGTAGTGGCGTAGATCGTCCTCTTAATATGGTTTTAGACCTAGTTACGCGAGGAAAGAAATCAGGATTGGCTATATCGATCACGGGTATTAATGATTTAGACATTACTTTAGACCAGATTAACGTTAATGGTGATCAAACTGCGGGTGCTATTTTGAATCAAAATAACTCCTACGGCGGTTTGGCACTGACCAATATTAATGATCATGGTGGTATTACCGATATTAATGTATTTGCGCGAGGAGCCAGCGGTGAAGAGGGGATTCAGATAGAGATGAACCTACCAGAAATACTGTCTCTAGACTTAGCTTATACCGATTATGGTGCTGATAATAATAGCAGTGCAGATGACTTTTCTTTTGGTGGAAAGGTAACCTTGAATAATTTTAGTATCGCTAATTCCGTCGACCTAACATCAGGTAAAAATGCTGCAGGTGAAGAAATTGGTGGTCTGCATATAGGTGTAATTACTCAAACAGGTGATATCACACTTAGTGACATGCGTGCAGGTAATCAGTTGGGCACAATGGGCCGTTTAGTTGTAGACGGGTTCAATATGACGCCGGATAGCTATTTAACAATACAGGGCAAATAATAATGAAAAAAACAATCTGTATTCCTCTATTCTTTAGTGCAAGCTTTAGTGCAAGTTGCTTTGCCATGATGCCAATGGAAGACAATGACTTGTCCGTCGTGTCGGGGCAAAGTGGTATTACCATCGATATAACAACGGCTTCTGATATCACTATGGGTGAAGTACGTTATGAAGATAAGACCAATGGCGCACTTGAAAAAGATGGCGGTGGCGCTTTTTCATTACGCGACATTGTAATCAAAGACAGTGAGTTCTCTTTTGATATTGATATATCTGCTGCGGGCGAGCTAGCAATGAAGCTCAACCGTTTTGGCGTGATGGATATTGATGTCGGTGCTATGCAATTCAACTATGACAGCACTTTGGCAGCGGTTGATCCAAACATAGTTTCGACAGAAGCTCAGCTGCAAAATCAATACAGTCGTTTGGGTTCTTTAGCGATCAATGATTTTACCCTGGCTTCAAATTCCGATATTACTTTTAAATTTACTAATGACAATGCATTGGCATTCAATGCCAGTATGCCAACCGGTTCTTTTTTCTATTTTACCTACGTAGACGATGGTGAGTTTACTTATGATGTAAATAACGATGGCGATACCACGTTGAACGATACAGCGGGCAAAAATTATCTCTCGACCCGAGTAGAGTTTGAAGATTTTGTATTGAATGACGTTAAATTAAAAGGCGTTGGAGTGGGTGGCGACTCTTATGTCGCTGTCTCGCTAGGCAGTACGCAGGGGACTGTTTCTTTTAGAGATATCAACATCAACGGAAAAATAATTGGTAGTGCTGGTTTTGAAAATATCAGTGTAAACCCTGTTAGCTATTTACATATTAAAGGTCATTAAGTTATGCGTATTTTATTGGCTAAAAAGCAAGTGATACCTTCTTTTATTTTAGCAATATCAACCCTATTTTTTAGTAGTTTGACTCTGTCATACAACCCTGGGCTCAATTATCTACCTTCTCGTGATAATGCTGGTACAGGAAGCATCGATGAGTCTCAGCAAGGCTGTGTCTATCGAGAAAGCGATGCGTCAGGTGGTAGCTGGACGGTTGATGATTGTGATTATGTTGGCGCTCATTATGCTTGTTATAACGGCAGTGAATGGCAAATAGCACAAGCTCTTGGTACAGCAACAAATCCTGGTGAGCCACGTGATGGTAATGCTACTGGGCAAATTAAGTCGGTTGATCTGTGGGATCCAGTTAAAGCCGATAATTTATGCAAATCTTATTTTGGACCTTCTTATTTCTTTAGTGTGCCCGTGAATGCTGAAGAAGATGAAAAATTAGGTGCTGCTATTACCGCAATGGTTGCTGCAAAAAAGAGAACCTGGCTCTATTATTATTCAAATACCGATAATATTTCTTTAAGTGCAAACTATTGGTTAGGAAACCGAACTGAATATACCAACCTGCTTGGCACTAACTTGGGAAATACTGGTGACTTAGGTGGCGTTGCTGACTGCACACTTATCAATCGAGATACGGGTTTGTGGCAGGATGCACCTTGTTCAGAAAAACACTCTTTTGCCTGTTATGATTCAGGGGCTTGGTTAATTACCAAGACTCAAGATCGTTGGAAATCTGGCTTTTCTTCTTGTGAAGCTGAGTATGGGCAACAAACCTTATACGCAGTGCCTCGCGATGCAACTGAAAATAATGAAATTACTTCTGCCGCTTTACCTGCTGGTGGTACAGGGGTAGCGGCAGATTATAATAAAGTATGGTTAAATCGTTCAGATCTAGCCTATGAAGAATTCTTTATCTCAAACCAAACTCGCCAAGCTTGGTGGGGCGCTGGTCAGCCAACTAAGCGTGGTAATGCAGACTGTGCTTTAGTGGATTCAGCTGGAAATTGGATTGCCGAGTCCTGTAATGGTTCTGTTGCTTATCATGCTTGTTATTTAGGAAATGATCAGTGGCAATTAACCAGCGATATACCAGGGTTAAAACATTCTGAATCTGCGTTAGGTTTTGGTTTATGTAAGCGTCTTGCTGAGAATGCTGAATACCGCCCACCCAATACTGCAGCATCCAATAATGCACTGGCGGTACTTGTAGATGCCTTGCCTGATAATAAATTTGTTTGGATTAATTACAGCGATCAAGGTAGCGAAGGTTATTGGAAGGTAGAAAGTCCATTTTTAGATTTTGTTAGTATCGATGACATACTGGTCGGTGATAATGAAGACTGTGGCTACTTTAGCTTGGAAACTGACAATAAAAGAAACTGGTTAGCGGGTCAGTGCTACGCCGGTGGTGCACCTTTGCAGCAAGGTTTTGCTTGCACCAACGGTTAT
>OJBJ01000156.1_pt1 | contig 17638 bp, 10 predicted proteins | sample 1590621 | NCBI WGS metagenome assembly OJBJ01 (sample SAMN05416808, study PRJEB24817) | seawater metagenome | isolation source: Sea water | place: Canada:Atlantic | collected 2013-11 | reverse complement strand
ATCAAGACCCACGTTTATTATTTGCTCACAGCATTGATTTACCAGAAAACTGGCAATCACTTTCTACACTTAAAAAAGATGAGCTGCAAAAACGCTAAGCAGACAATAGAGTGGTAAACGACTTATTGTAAGCAATAAGTCGTTTTGCTTAATTTATAACAACAGAGAACTTCTTGGGTCGCCATCAGCGGTAATTGCAGCAACCAAAGAATACTGAAGAAAACGAGCAGCGGTAGTAATGTGATTATGTATCCACAGCTGAATTTGCTCTTGTTGCTCTTCTTTCTCAGCAATATGCGCAGCATAACCTTGCAAAGTTAATTCAATTTTATGCTTCGCTAATTTGGTTTTACTAGGGTCAGTGACCATAATCGATAAAACTTGCTGAGCGTAATTCCAATCGAATAAACAAAACATGGAATCGTCTTCAATATTTTCATCGAGTAATTCAAAGGCGTATTCAGATGCATCTAAAACTGCCTGTTTAATCTCACCTTCTTGCTCGCTGCTATTTACCGCACGGTGACACCATTTGCTATCAACTTCCCACTTCACAATAAACTCCTGCTTATTTGTAATTACTGGTTTCATTAATGATTAATTAGTCATTAATAAATATACGTACTAAAATTGTTTACTCGCCAATGCTCGCTGCCAAATCTCTACCTTACCAGCCACTAAAGCCTCCAAGTAAGATTCAATAGCGGCTTGCATCTCATCACTTTTCTTTATACGTTTTATCGGCACGAACAACTCATTGGCTTGCGGATAAGATTGTCGCATCTGGCTTAGCCATTGCTTAACACGGCTAGAATAATGATGGCCTTTGGATCCAATCACTTGAACTTTGCGGTAATTTAAAATCATTTCGACCACCGCTGCCCAGCTCATTTTATCACTGATTCCTGCAACAACTGCCGCTAAGTTGGGTGTTGCTAACGCGCCACGGCCAATCATTAAATCATTACAGGCAGAAATCTCACGACATTGAAGCGCGTCTTCTTTAGTCCATATTTCGCCATTAGCAATAATCGAAAAATGCTTACCCTCTTTTGCCAAACGCTGCTTAACCTGAGCAATATAGTGCCATTTAATCGCTTCGGCTTTATAACCATCTTCTTTAGTACGTGCATGAATGGTCAGTTCATCAGCACCGGCCTGAATAATCGCATCCACTATGTCATGCACACAATCTGGATTATCCCAACCCAAACGAATCTTCACCGATAATGGTTTATCACTGGGTACCACTTGGCGCATTGCTGCAACCGCGTTATAAATTAGCGGCGGCTCTTTTAATAAAACCGCTCCGCCTTTGCTTTTATTCACTGTTTTTGCCGGACAACCTAAATTCAAATCAATACCATGCGAACCTAACTCAATAGCCCGTTGAGCATTCATCGCTAAAGTCTCGGGGTCGGAACCTAACAACTGCAAACGCACCGGCACACCGCAAGGTGTAAAGCCATTATTTTCGAGTTCTGGAGATAATTGATAAAACGTTCTTGGGGGCAAAAGTTGTTTATTAGACACCCGCAAAAACTCGGTAATGCAGAGGTCATAACCACCCAAATTAGTCAGTAATTCACGTACTGTATGATCCATAACACCTTCAAGAGGTGCTAAAACAATGCGCATAATGTGATGAGTCCGCAAGGCCAAAGGCTTAAAAAGCGTGATCATAACAATTTAGCAGCATGAGGTAAAAAGAGAATCAACGCGAAAGAAAAACTAATAGCAGTTTCTCAACATGATGAATCTTGCTAATGTGTGCTTAACCATTTAAAAAATAAAAAGGGTCTTGTGATGAGTTCTCAGTTCGATGTTGTTGTTTTTGGTGCCACCAGTTTTGTTGGCCAAATTTTAGTCAAATATTTAGGCGATACCTTTAACGATACAGGCAAAGAATCACTCAACTGGGCAGTAGCCGGACGATCGCAAACAAAGTTGGATCAAGTTAAAGAACGTGCAGGGCAAACACACATCCCTAGCATTATTGCTGACGCTGGTGATGAAGAAGCCATTAAAGCCATGTGCGTTCAAGCTAAGGTGATTATTTCTACCGTTGGGCCTTATGCGCTTTTTGGTGAAACCCTAGTGAAGGTATGCGCCGAAACAGGCACAGATTACTGCGATTTAACCGGTGAAGTGCAGTGGATTGATCGTATGCTGCAAAAATACGAAGACAGCGCTAAAGCCAGCGGCGCACGCATTGTTCATAGCAGTGGTTTTGATTCGATCCCATCAGACATGGGGGTTTACTTTACTCAACGCGAAGCGAAAAGTCGCTTAGGCGAATACTGCAACAACGTTGCTATGCGAGTAAAAGCAGCAAAAGGCGGTGCTTCTGGTGGCACCATTGCTAGCATGATCAACATCACGCAAGAAGCAACCAAAGATCCATCGTTGCGTAAAAAGTTAATGAACCCCTATCTTATCTGCCCTACCGATCATGGTTACACCGCAAGACAGTTCGATACTAAAAAACCCACATTTGATAAAAACTTCAAAGGCTGGACAGCGCCTTTTATCATGGCCGCCATTAATACCCGCATTGTTTTTCGCTCGAATGCGTTAATGGGCAGCCCTTATGGCAATGACTTTAAATACGATGAAGCCATGTTAGTTGGCAAAGGCTTAAAAGGACGCTTAACCGCTACCGCTATTGTGGGTGGTTTAGGTGCATTTTTAGTCGGTGCTGCATTAAAACCAACGCGTTGGTTGCTCGAAAACTACATATTACCCAAGCCAGGTGAAGGTCCAAGCCCGAAAGAACAAATTGAAGGCTATTATGATATTCGCTTCATTGGCAAAACCCCATCAGGCAAAGAAATTCACACAAAGGTGATTGGCCAAGGCGACCCTGGATATGGCTCCACCAGCAAAATGCTCGGCCAAGTCGGTGCCTGCCTTGCCCTAGATACAGAATTATTAGCGGATAAAGAAGGTGGCTTTTGGACGACATCGACTTTATTGGGTGATCGTTTAATTGAACGCTTACAAAAAGACGCGAAGCTTAAATTTGAAGTATTGAGCTAAGAAATAAGAATTTATAACTATGATCAGTATTTATGACCATTGGTCGCTATTGCGATTAACCATGACGTTTGACGACACGCCGTAAATACGTCGCTTCGCTCTCCATGTAGGCTCGTAGATCCCGTCCATGGGATCTCACGGTCTTAAACATCATGCCTAATAGCAATGCGTGATAGGTTTACTTTAGACTGTTAAAAAGCTAAAACTAGGCTTTGAACGCAAAATGTAGCAAGTAGAGATTAGATAGCGGATTTGATTGTGGCGTTATAGACCATCAGACCCCAGGGATGGGGTCTATGAGCCTACAAGGATGTATTCACGGCGTGTCGTATAACACCATAATCAATAACGATATCGTCCTAGGCTTTAAAAGAGCAAATCTCGCAAGCCACTGGCTCGCTCAATTCTAGAGTTTACGCCCCGCTCCAACACATCTCGATTTGAATACAAACTAAAGCGACTTTTAGCACGCGTAATCGCGGTATAAATCAACTCTCGACTAATCACTGGCGAATGACTTTCAGGCAATACCAAAGCCACATCGGTAAATTCCGAACCTTGGCTTTTATGCACTGTCATTGCGAATGCGGTTTCATGCTCGGGTAAACGCGTTGGCAAAATTTGGCGTACTTTACCATCAGCAATAAAACATACCCGCAGCTCTTGCTGATCCCCTAAGCCCGCATTGGGCACCATCATCGCAATGCCGATATCACCGTTGAATAAATTCAACTCATAATCATTGCGGGTAATCATCACCGGCCGACCTGGGTACCAACGTTGCTGGCTTGAGTTCTGTCCTTGGGAGGCATCATTAAAACCCAACGTCAATAGACCGCGAGCCTGTAATAACGTTTGTATGCGCTCATTCAACGCCAACAGACCCGAGTTACCCTGCCTTAACGCACACAGTAGCTGAAACTGATTAAACAACTCTAATACCATCTCAGGGCTTTCACCCTTGGCGATGGCTTGCAGATAAAAACCATAGCCATTAACTACTTGCTGCTGCCACGCTTGCTCGGCTTGTTTCAAATTAGCTTCTTTCGATTTTTCTTCTTCTGACTCTAAGCGCTCCACAGAATACAAAGCGCTATAAGACTGAATATCGTCATACTGGGCAAAACTCTGCTCAACTAAATCGTAACGGCCGCCGTTCACCGCACTCGCTAACTGGCCAATGCCCGAATCGCTAGTAAAACGATAACTCTTTCTAAGCTGGGTTAAACTGTTCGCCATTAACGGCGCATCGGGTTCAATATAAGCAGTTAAAAATCCAGCTTCTAAACCACACAGCGATTCTAACTGCTGAGCTCTTTGTGCCTGCAAACCGTGTGCGTGATAACCATTCACCATCACCCCACTGTCACACAAATCCCCCAACACACTGCCCGCTTCGACCGAGGCTAGCTGATCTTTATCGCCTAACAATATCAGTTTGGTATGCTCGCCAAGGGATTCCATCAGTTGCGCCATCATGGGTAAATCTACCATCGAGGCTTCATCCACAATCACCAAATCATAAGGCAATGTTTTGTTATGATTGTAAGAAAATCCATCCGGCCGCCAACCTAATAATCGATGCAAAGTAAAACTGGTGACGGGAATTTTTTCCGCCAAAGGAAAGGTTTCTGCCAGCTTAGTTTTTGCCGCCACAATGGATTCAACCAAACGCGCAGCAGCCTTCCCAGTTGGCGCGGCTAAGGCAATGCACAGGTTAGGCTGCTGACTAATTAACGCCGCTAACAAACGGGTAACCGTAGTCGTTTTACCCGTTCCTGGGCCACCAGTGATCACACTGAAGCGATTCAAACACGCACTCGCTGCAGCGAGCATTTGCCAGTTTGGCTCGGGGCTTTGTGTACTGCTTTGCGTATATTTTTCAGGAAACAACTGTTGCAGTGTTTGTCCTAACTCCACACTAGGCGAGATTGATGCTGTACTTTCTAAACGCGTATTAATCGCAAAGAAAACCTGCTGTTGGTAAAACCAATAACGTGAAAAATACAAACGTCCTTGCATTAATACCAGCGGATAATTAATCACTAAATCATAAGGATTTTGCTGGGCTAAAACGCTTAACTCAACATTGGAGTCTAGCTCAATGTTATGTACCGTAACGAACTGCAATAAATAAGACTTTACCTGCGCTAGGCTAATACCCAACTTCTTTTGAATATCAAAAAGCTGCGCTATTTCAATACAGACTTCACCACGACTTAGAGCCTGGCTTAGTTTAATCACTAAATAGGCATAAACTTTTATCGCGGGTTCAGCCAGTGCTTCAATAGACTGAGCTTGAATCGCCATTGATCTCGCTAACGCAATTTCATTTTGGCACAAGCTATTAGCCAACTCTAAATCGATGGCTTTTAAATGCAGCCCCATTTCTTCATTGGCAAAAACAGCTTTCAACCACGGCTTTAGGTTTTTCGCTGGCTGTTGGGGTTTATTATCTAAAAAATCTAATGTTGTCATTAAAATAACCCCAACTGTTGGCTGTCATTATTAGTGTTATTATCAGGGCTAGTATTAGTGCTATTCGATTCTTTCACTTCTTTCGATTCTTTCACTTCTTCAACAGTTCCTAACAACCAAGCTTTCCATTTTTCTAATTGCGATTTTTCTGGACGAGTAAAAAATACGCCTTTTCCTTCTTCGCTGCTACTGGCTTCGTTACTACTGAGTTCTTTATTCGAGCTTCCACTCATGCCACGTAAAAAGAAATAATAGATGCCGCCAAAGTGGGTTTCATAATCGTAATTAGGAATGCGTCGACTTAAATACTGATCCACCGCGATGCTGTAAATCCAATATTGTAAATCGTATTGATGGTGCTCCATCGCATCCTTTAACGCCGCGGGATGATATTGTTGAATCGTATCGCCCAAATAATTCGATTTATAATCCGCTAAGTAATAACGACCCTCATGACGAAATATTAAATCGATAAAGCCTTTTAACTGCCCACGCATAGGTTCAAATGCTAAACGACGGCCGTCTAATAATGGCATAACACCCGACGCGCGAATTTCTGTCATGGGCAAATAGAATTCCATTTCGACTAAGCGGTCTTTCCCACTAATATCTGCCAAACAACATTGTGCATTGGCTAAGGGTTGCGCAACCACCTGCTGCATCCAAGCCACTGTCATTGGAACCAAGTCGGCGCTGATACCATAAAAAGTTAACTGCTTTGTAACCTGTTCTTCTAAAGTATCAGTACTTGTAAAATCCCAGTTTTCGAGAATATTATGCAAACAAGTACCTGGGCTGGCACCTTTAGGGAAATCAAATGGCGTAAGGGCTTTATCATTTTCCAGCACTTCACCTTCCAGCACTTCACCTTCCAGCACTTCACCTTCTAGATCGGCATTTTCCAACACTTCGTCAGCAGACTGTTTATTATGCTGTGCGACATTCGCCGCTAGGTCTTCGGCGTCGACATCAAATTGAGTACCGCTATCAGATAAACTTAAACGGCTATCCAGTTTGGCCAATTGGCTGTAACTGGTTAAGCGCCAGTTATCCCAAACTCTACCTTTAAACTTAGCCAGTGTGAGCGCTGGTTTTTCAGTGCTAACCGCCTTAACTAAACTAGGAACAGTATCTAACTGGGCCAACCAATCATTGTAATAAAACAGTGCCAATTTGCCTTGCTCGATCACATCACTAAAACGCTCTGTTAGCGCATCAATGCTGACTTCTTTTTGCTCCAGTAAATAACCGATCGCCGAATTAATTAACGTGCCTTTTGAATACTTTTGTACATTTTCTATTTGTACAAAGCACGCTTGCTCAGCTCGGGTTAATGCAACATACAATAAGCGCATGGCCTCCGCGCGCACTTCGCTTATATGCTTTTTCTTTGCTGCTTCATCAGGCTTAGTATCAATTGTAAGAACAGTATCAATACTTTCATCTTCATTCGTCACCTCGCTGTGATACATCACTCCATGACGGGTACTGCTATGATCTTCGTCCCATAAAAAAGGCAAAAATACCACGGGATACTGCAAGCCTTTACTCTTATGAATGGTGACAATTTGTACCAAGTTTGCATCGCTTTCTAAACGGATTTGTTGTTCTTCAGATTGATGCAACACAGCATTTTGGCAACGCTCGGTATACCAACGTAATATGGTTAATAGTCCTTTGCCGTCGGTATTATAAAAGCCCGATTGAATGCCTAGTTCGCGACTGGCTTGTTGCAACATCTCTCCTAGGTGCAAAAAGTTAGTCAGCTTACGCTCACCATCGGCTTGCTTGCGCAATCGCACAGCCAGGGGTTCACTATTTTCAGTCCCTTTATTTTCAGTCTCTTTATTTTCAGTCCCTTTATTCGCAATAGCTTTATTCAACAAGGCCATAATAAAAGCCATCACGCCGCGTTGATTAAAGCGATCACGCAATTCATATAACTGCGCCAGTTCAACTTCCCATAGCGCTTCATCAGTTAATAGCGAGGCCAAATAATGTGCATCATAAGCCAAACTTTCACAGGCCAGAGCACTGCGGAATAAACGTTCATTTTGAGGTTCAGCAATCGCCGCCAGCCAACGCAATAAATCGCGCGCTTCTACCGAATCTAACACACTGTCGCGAGAGAGAAATACACTGTTAATACCGTACTTTTTCAGATTCTCTTTAACCAGTTTTGCTTGTTTACGGTTGTGCACCAATACTGCAATATCACCGGCCGTTACGGGCTCATCTATCTCTTTCTCTGAACCTGAGCCTGAGTCCGAGCTTTGTTTATTGTTTAAACATCCTTTTAATAACAACTGCTGAATACTGTTGGCGCACATGGCCGCTGCGTTATAGCGTCCATGATCACGATTCACACCTTCTGAATTTAATAATAAGGTTAATGGCGCAGGTTTATTCTCTTGGCTTTTTTCAACAGGTTTAGCATCACCAGCGCGATAATGGAAATAACCCTCATCAGATTTTCCTGCCGATAAAACTGACTGGAATTCAATTTTACCGGGTAAAACAAAAGGTTCGTTATGGCGAGAAAATAACGTATTGGTGGCCGCCACTAAATCGCTATGGCTGCGCCAGTTTTTATTTAAAGTAAAACGGCTATCATCGTTTAAAGACTGCGCCGCTTTTAAATAGGTAAAAATATCAGCGCCACGGAAGCTATAAATCGCCTGCTTTGGGTCGCCAATCATGTATAGGCCAGAGCTGTCTTCTTTGCTATAGACCTGATTAAAAATTTCATACTGCAGGCTGTCGGTATCTTGAAACTCATCAATCATGGCAAACGGATATTGTTGGCGAATGTGATCGGCCAAAGCCTCACCGTGAGAACCGCGCAAAGCATTGGCTAACAAGCGTAATAAATCATCAGGATTCATTAAGTTCGCTTGTTCCATTGATGCCCAAAATTTCGTTTTTACCTGCTCCAACATGTGGTGTGGCAATACCGCAACCATGTCGTCGCAGTGTTGTGCCAGCTGATCGATCAAACGAAAGGCTTTATGCTCTGGCGCTGCGCCTTTTTTAGTTTTCTCGAATAAATTTTCTTGCCCAAGGGCTAAAACATCCTCAGGAATCGATCCGCTAAAATTAGCATTAGCAAAAAAGTTTTTAGCCGCGGCTACCCGTTTAGGTCGAGTTTTTTTGGTAAAGCTTTTTTTATTAACTCCAGAACTTTCAATTAAGTCATTGGCATCTTGTTCAGACAAGTTTTGCCATTCTTGTGCAGCGGCGTCATAGCTGTCTTTGGCTAGTTGCCAAGCCGTAGAAAAATTTAAATTTTCTTTGACTCTAGGCAGCAACTGCACATTCTCTTGCTGCAACCAACCTCTTACTTTTTTAAAAACGTCTTCTGGATTTTTAACATTACCTAATAACGCCCCCAGCTGATCTTGATCCATTGGGTAAGCAAGCTCTCGCCAATAATCTTGCGCCGCACGGCGTAAATATTCCTGCGCATCAAGGATCATTTCCGACTCAAAGCCGACGCCACTATCAAAAGCGAATTGCTTTAAAATACGCTGGCAGAAACCATGAATGGTAAACACCGACGACTCATCCATTTGCGCTAAATTAGCTTGCAACCACTGCGTTAATAACAGTTTTTTAGGATGCTCTTCGCTGTAAAAATTATCTTTTGTGCTAGCGATTAAGCCTTTTATATAAGGATCTATCTGATTATTGCTGTCGTCAGGGTCTTGCTCAAGGCGTAACACATCTTCATATAACTGGCGAATACGATCACGAATACGGCCGCGTAATTCTTCGGTAGCAGCGCGAGTAAAGGTCACCACTAAAATACGATCAACCGGTTTTAAACCCAATGCATGATCACCCAATAATACACGTAAATATAAATTGGCAATGGTATAAGTTTTACCGGTACCGGCACTGGCTTCAATTAAACGTTTGCCTAATAGAGGAAAGCTTTCTGCTTGTAAAATTTTCATTAGTTGCTTCCTCCTTTTGAGCCAGAACTAAACCCAGAGCTAAACCCAGAGCTAGATTCATCATCAGTCACTAAGTGATCAAGCAAGGGCGCTAATAATTTTTGCCACAGTGTTGTATGTTGCGATAAAAACTCAACCAAATTTGAATTAATTTCTTCAGCAAAACAACGTTGCACAAACTCATTATTCACTTCACTAAACTCACTGTCTTGTGACTTTTCTAATACTTCCAATTGCTTTTCTTGCTTTGCAGTTAAATACCCCATGGCCAACGTTAAGAAAAATGCTTGCGGCTGCTGATAACATTTATTCATAAACTCAATCAGTTCTAATAGATAGCTTTGCGCCATTTCTCTAGGCACGTGCGAAAACTCACAACGATCGATCTCGTCATCTTTACCTTTCTGCTTTTTTGTCATGCCAAGACCAAGACTACCGCTAATCGACAGACCAGCAGCGCAAGCAAAAAGGTGTTCTAGCCACAAATTAATAACTTGCTTACCGCCAAAACTACCACTGCGGAAATGAAATACCTGGTACTGTCCGTCTTGCTCTATTAAATGCTCTAATTGACCCGTTAATTGATAATTCTCGCTCACGCTTGCATTACTCGGGCTTTCATCCATTGAAATAGCCCCTACAGAAGCTGCGCCTAAACTAATAGAAAAGCTTTGTGGTGGCATTTTTTCTAAGCTGGGCAATGTCTGCTCAATCGCCTCAACCAATGGCGCAATACGTTTTTCACTTTTGTTTAATAAATAGTCTGCAAAGTTAGCGACCGGTAAATGCCCCAAAGATTTTTGCTGCTGTTTAAACATCTCCAGATTAAACTGTTCATTACCCGCGAGTTGAGTATTCAATATCGATTCGTTGAGTAAATACGATTGCAAATTATCCAACTCAAACGGTTCATCAATTTCAGTTTCATCCCAATACTGGGTTAAGTTAACGTTTAACCGACGTCGGATAAAAAACTTACACGGGTTGATTAAGCATTGCTTAATATCTTCAAGTTCTGGATTAAAGCGAATACTGCTATCGCGATCATCTTCTAATGGCGACGCTACAAAGTTAGTCGAAGGATTGTGATTATCAGTAAGCACTTCCTCACTCGCTTGAGCCACTTGTTGCCACAATCCTTGATAGCTTGAATCGAACGGTTTTTCTGGCACAAAATAATCGCTATTAAACGGCTGCAATTTTTGTTCAGTAATTAAATATTTGCGTAATGCTTGTTCGCTGTCTTTATGCGGCAATACCTCATCACCTTCCAGCACATAACCATTACTGATGTAGTCGATTAATTCACTGACCAATACACACGGCTGCATTTCGGTATTTTCACGACTGTCACGACCACGATAGCTGATATAGAGTTTTTCTTGGGCGGCAATTACTGCTTCTAAAAATAAATAGCGGTCATCTTCGCGGCGTGAACGATCACCACGGCGATACTCCCCTTGCGCCATTAAATCAAAACCTTGTGGTGGCACGCGGCGAGGATAATCTTCATCGTTCATGCCCAACATACAAACGATTCTAAAAGGAATACTGCGCATTGGCATCAAGGTACAAAAGTTCACTGGCCCCGCTAAAAAACGCTGCCAACCAACCTGCTTCGTTAAACAAGCCGTAAGATATTGCAGCACAACACCATGGCTAAGAGTATTCTCCACGTGGCATGAGCTATTTTCTGTAGCAGTGGTAAATCCAGCCTCAAGCAATTCATCCTGCCAGCTTTGCAGCTGATCGCGTATTTTTTGCAGCACGACTTGATCATTTAAGCCTTTATCATCCACTGCTTGCTGCGGATAAAAATCGCTAATCAGCTGCAATAATAAATCTTGCCATTCTTTAGCCGTTAACGCGTTTTTATCACTTAATATCTGGTACCAATGGTCAAGCTGGTCGATAAATGCCATTAACTTACCCAGCAATTCACCTTGGCTGCCGGTAACACTGGCAACCGGCCAGTACTGATTGAGCGCTTGTGCGTTATCCGGCATAACAAGGCCCAATAACAATTGCTGCAACCCTTTAAACCAAGTATTTTCACTCCAACTGGGTAGGCCTAAATCAGCACGATGATCCTCATCTAATCCCCAACGTATATTGGCTTTGTTTAACCACTGCTTTATCTGATCCAATTCGCCTAATTCAATCTCGAACTGTTGGCTAATGGCGGGCACTTCTAACAATTCAATCACATCAGTAATGGTTAAACGGCTGCTGGGCAATTGCAGCAAACGCAAGAACGAATCGATAATGAGGTTTTCTTTATTTAACGCTTGGTCGGCAATCGCCCAAGGAATGCGCTGATCGTCACTGGCACTACCAAACACCGCTTCGATATACGGCGCGTATACTTCAATATCGGGCACCATGACTAGAATATCACGAGGTTTTAGCGGGTTATCTTGATTGTTGTTCAGTGCATCACTATCAAACCAGCCCAGCATTTGATCAAATAGCGTTTGTACTTCTCTAAGCGGCGAGTGAGCGCTAACCATTTGAATGGTTTTATCGTCGCGTTTAACCGCTACTTTTTCTTGGCTATTAGTCAGGGCTTCTGGGCCAAAAGCGGCTTCACTGCGATTTAATAATTCTAAGAAATCATATTGAATATTTTGTAATAAATTTCTTTCATTATTTTCATGGCCATCCTTTGAGACAGAACCTAATTCTTTAAACGCTTCAATATCTTGAAAATAACTTTCGCGGCCAACATCGTGGGCAGCTTCGTGGGTTAAGGTTATAAAGTCGCGGCCAAGCTTGCCCCAAGACGCTAACAGCGGATTACCCACAGTAAAATAATTAGCCGCACTGGAATTTTTATGCAGAAGCTTTGCACGGGTCTTCTCACTAATAATATCACCCCAGTAATTACGGCAAGGGTTCAATAAAAAGAAATGCACATCAATGTATTCACTGATCGCATTTAAAACCTGCCAATAAGTACCTGGCAGCGCAGCAATGCCAAAGACAAAAATACGCGCAGGCTGACCTGTTGAAGTAGTGGGTAGAAAATCTTTAAGTCCAGTATGGCCTTCACGCACAATATCAACCAACTCATCGGTTAAACGTGCACGGTGAAATAAACTATGCCCCAGCTGTTCGCTTTCTTTCACTAAACGACGCCAGAGCTCTGGCTGCCAAGGCTGATTACTGACATCCCCCCCTTCAATTTCATCTTGGCCAGCCTCCCAAGCTAACAACCAATCTGGGCGATAAACTAAATATTGATCAAAAGTATCGGCTATTTTTTCCGCTAACGCATAGACTTTCTTTTGATCTATTTCTTCACCGATGTTTTTGGGTTCCAAGTAATGTGTAATCGGTGAAAACAGTGCTTTGTGTTCATCGTCATGATCGTATTGCTCACTAATCAGAGCCGGCAACAAACGCATCAGTTTCCACGTCATTAACTCTTTTTCAAAATGAGATTTTTTAGGAAGGTCGGGTTTAACCGCGTTGTATATTTTCCAAACAAAACTAGACGGCAAGGGGAATTCAATATTGGCTGCAATGCCGAGGGATTCAGCGATTTGAAGCTTTAACCAGTGCGCCATCCCTTGGCTTTGCACTAGGATTTGCTCAGGAATAAAAGGGTCGCTATCCCCTTCTTTCATTTGATGAACAAGCAGCTCTTTTAAAACATCAAGATCGTTAGAATGATAAAGTCTGAACATCCGTGCGCCACGCAAATATAAAGTGTAAAAATGACAAACAACTAATCTATCATTTATTAACGAATGGCGCATTTTAAACTATAAAAGTAGCCTGCTTATTCATAACAGCTACTACCGTTTTTATTTATTTTCCGTCAATTCCTTATAAGCGACCATTTGCGCTTCTGGAGTAGGTAGTTGCTCAATTGCTTCTTTCAAACCTTCTACTTCTTGAACCAGAAAATCAATAAACTTACGCACTTTTAGCGATAAATACTGACGACTCGGATAAACAACAGAGATCGGTTCTGGCTTTAATTGCCAATCTGGAAATAAAGGAATCATACGTCCAGAAAGTATGAATTCACCCGCCATGTACATTGGGACAACGCCAGCACCCGCACCTTGCACAATACAATTCATCGCCGCTACAATATGATTTGTCACGATTGAAGGCTTAATTTTTACAGAGATGCAATCTTCAACCTCATGACAAAACTCATAAGTCTCGTCCTGCATCCCCTCGCCTATTTTAACCACATCGAGCTTGGCTAAATCAGCTGGACTATCTAAAGCTCCCATCTGAGCAATGTATTCAGGTGAAGCGCAAATAATAGAAGAAGTCTCACCAATAGTTCGCGCCACAAGCGAAGATTCAGGTAGCTTGCCCATAGCTAAACCCAAATCAAACTTTTCTTCTATCAAATTAACTTTACGATCGGTATGAGATATTTCAATGCGCACATCTGGGTATATTTTTTGAAAGCGCGTGGCAAAGCGGCCAAAAATGCCACTGCCAATCACCATAGGAACTGAAATCCGCAAAACTCCATGAGGATGATCTTGGCGATCAGAAATTACCGTATGCACATCCATAATCTCATTAACCAGATGCTTACAATTATCATAATAATCAGCCCCAACCTGAGTAAGACTAATTTGGCGCGTTGAGCGCTGAAGTAAGCGCACACCCAAGTTACTTTCAAGATCAGCAACCATACGGCTTATACGCGATTTAGGGATATTTAACGCTTTACCCGCCGCGGTGAAACTGCCTTCATCAACAACACGTATAAAAACTGATAGCTGGTTTATATCTAACATATATTGGCTACACCACAACAATAATTGTCTTATAAATAGAACAATATAATATATTACAAGCTGCCACATTGGCCAGACTATACAAATAAAAAAGCTGATAACTCCTAAACGTATTTCAACAAAAATAATTTGATAGTTTTATGTAAAGATAGGGCTGCTACCTATTGGGCGTGCGAGTATGAAATGGTACTATCTTTGTATAAACCTAAATAATAAATAAAAAAATATATAGATAGGTAAAGATATGAATGCATTGAACAGACTGGGAGCAGCAATAGCAGTTGGCTCACTAAGTCTTGCTATGCTTGGTTGTGGCGGAAGTAGCTCATCGAGCAAATCGCCTACTTCTGAAAATACAGCAGAAATACAAGCGCTTACCGCACCCAAAACATCTACTCCGCTAAGTTCGTTGAGTATTTCTGACTATGCATTGAATAAGTGCATACAAGATACTGGTCGAGAATTCGCTGAAGACATCACAACCCTTGTTTGCAATAATAAAGGCATTGTAATACTTGAAGGCATTGAAGCTTTATCTGAATTAAAATCTCTGCATTTAAACTTTAATGAAATCAATGACATCACACCATTAGTGGAGCTTAAAAAGCTTAATACCTTATACTTAAGCGGTAATCAAATTGATAGCCTAGATGCTTTAACTGAACTTACTGAATTAAACGAACTCGGTATCCAGAAAAACTACGTTCAAGATCTAAGCCCTCTGCAATCTATATCTTCACTTAAATCTTTGCATACGCACAGCAATCAAATTCAAGACTTCACTATCTTAAGCGCTTTAGAGTTAGATAAATTATCAGGTCAAAATAGACAAGATAGTTAAGCTTCACTAACAAAGAAAAATTGCGACATACCCTCAACCTCTAGTCAGAATACGAAAGTAAACTTACTAGAGGTTTTTTTATATCATCAAATATTATCCTCAACTAACCATACAGTCACTCTGGCTACTGGCTACCTAAAGAGTTTTATCATAGTCATAAAAAAAACCCCATAAGTTAAATTAATCATTCAACTTATGAGGTTTGTTTTTTTGCTTACATATTTATTTATAAAAAATACAATCCATTAATAATATGCACTTGTATCATAATTAAAATTATTTGATAACGCCGCATCAGCAGGGTTGGCAGTAAAATAGTTATCGGGATGCTTAGGCTGCTGAGTAGCACCAAATAAACCAGTAAGGTTGGTAAAATCTGTTAAACTTTCCTTAGTATAACGACCACTTCCATTTTCATTTTCTGGGTCTGCTACAAGTACATTAGAACCACCTCTGGTCACACCTAAAGCACCCAAGTTAAACCAAAAACCAGCTTTTGCTGTTTCGTAATCATATTTAATTGTATCGCCATCAATTTGCTTGCTATCCGATTCATACTGAATATCCTTGCTTTGCATCGAGATCCAAACGTTTGGAGAATCACTTAAAACAAGGTTTTGTAATGGGAATAACTGGGCTTGGGGGGAGGCCTTTGCAATAGAAGCTGCTTCCCCAACCTTGCCGCACACAGTCCCGCCCAACAATCCCCCCTGTACACATGGCGCTACTAATGTTTTTGTTGGGTCAGGATGTATGTAGCCAGCTGTTCTTACACCACCAAGATAAGGAGCAAAAGTGAATTGCGCATTACCAATCCCATCAGCTATAGCTGTAACTTTTACATCAATGACTGGTCTAATAAAACCACTAATTACATCAATAGCTTGACCTTGGGTACCTGTAGAAGATCCAAAACCAACTCTTAACCCAGCTATTTTACGGACCTCTGCTCCGTTTACCATGACATCTTCATGGGCAAACTCAACAAAAGGTTTTTGTATTACGAAATCCTCTAAAGTTTGATTTCCATTTTCGTCAATAACACGTCCAAAAGTTAAGTGCCGTAACTTAATATCTGTATCGGTAGTATACTCAAATCCACTTGGAAAGATCTCTGCACTTTTGCTATCACCAGTAAACAATAAACTTGAAACATAATGTTCATCTCCAACAGCTCCAATGGTAGCATCAAATTTCTCTCCAAAATCCAACCTAAGTAGATCACCGTATACCATTGCTGAAGCACTAAATGGATTCCCTTCACCATCGAAAGTTAATCCACCACAACCTCCATCAGCACCACCTTCATTACAACGCCAAGCATTATATTTAAGTGCTCCATCGTTAGTACAATGGCGACCAGCATAGTCACACGTTGCCGCATCCCCATCTTCTCGATGATAACGTCCTAGAGACAACTCATCGATAATAACGTTCATCTCGATTTGTAAACCAAGCGTTAGCTTAGTAAAGCTTATATTGTCTTGACCAGCATAACTTGAATCTGTTTCTTCAATTTTAAAAAGTGCCTGCCCTGTTACTTGACCCAGTGCTTCATCACTTAATGCATTGTCACTTAACGCCGTCAAGTCGGCTGAGCTTTGTAGAGTAATAAACATAAAAGACAATACAAAAGCGGCTTGAAGATTTTTAAATATAAAATTTGTCATAGTCATATTAATCCACGATAAACAAAGATATTTGGGTACTAGCTGGTAAGCTTAATTCGCCATTCATCTCTAAGCCCATTAAAAAGGTACTAGAATTAACGTTAGAAGTAGGGTTAACCTCTTCCGTACTGGAAATATATATCCCAGTTGTTTTAAGATTGGTTGCGGTAATCTTTTTAGGCAAAGTCCACTGCAAAGCAGACTTACCAGAATTTTTAAGATCTGATACTAAATCAAAACCCAAACCTTCAAACTCAATCGCGCCTTGCAACTCATCAACAATTAAGTAACCCGTTTCACCAGGAGTAGCATCGGCCTTTTTCTTACCAGAAGTATTGGCAAAAACAATGCTGCTTTCATCACCTAATATAACTTTTGCGTTTAATGTAATACCACTTTGCCCAGATACTTCATTTAAAACTTCGTCACCAATTGGCAACAACTCAGCTTGGCTTGTTAGTACAAGGGAGCAAGAAGAAATCATTGTGAATATTATTGTTTTTATCATGATTATTTCCCTTTATATATCCATTGTGGTTATGCGGAGATGCTGGACCTGCATACCTATAATTTCAATCGTATTACCAACATCAGGCTGAAAGGCATAATGATAATTTTCAGGAGTGCCATCATCCGCCATACCATCTCTCAATCCAGTTCTAAGGGCTGGATTATATTTTTCACCAAAGTAAATGCTTTTTACATAGATATTACTTTTTGGTGCAACACCAACGGATGCTGGTAATGGAGAGATTTCCATTTGTAATTGGTTATTGCCGTTTTCATCAGTAACATTATCAAATGTTAACGGCTGATCACGAGTACCCAGTGTTGTGTAAACATCAATGCCATTAAACGTTAAACGACTATCAATCGGGGTAG
>OJBJ01000125.1_pt1 | contig 20505 bp, 7 predicted proteins | sample 1590621 | NCBI WGS metagenome assembly OJBJ01 (sample SAMN05416808, study PRJEB24817) | seawater metagenome | isolation source: Sea water | place: Canada:Atlantic | collected 2013-11 | reverse complement strand
CGCTTCGAATATAACTATCCGAAGAAAGTGAAGATTCGTTCTTACTCTCCACCACAGCGTGGCCACTCGGGCCAGATTAAGAAAGCTGTGGATATGATTTTTGAAGCCAAGCGCCCAATTATCTATTCTGGTGGTGGTGTTGTTCTGGATAAAAGTTCAGATAAACTCCGTGAGTTGGTTGATGAGCTAGGTTTCCCTGTAACCAATACGCTAATGGGCTTGGGTGCTTTCCCAGGAACTGATGAGCGTTTCTTGGGTATGTTGGGAATGCACGGTACGTATGAAGCAAACGTTACCATGCACCATGCCGATTTGATCATTGCCATTGGTGCTCGTTTTGACGATCGCGTAACCAATGCAACAGGCAAGTTCTGCCCAGACGCAAAAATTATTCATATTGATATCGACCCATCGTCTATCTCTAAAACCATTACTGCTGACGTGCCGATTGTTGGGCCAGTAGGATCTGTTTTAGATGACATGTTGGCCTTGATTCGAAGCAGTGATGAAACCATTGATGCTGAAGCACTGGCTAGCTGGTGGAAGCGTATAAACGATTGGCGTCCTCGTCATGGCATGCGCTATGACAAAAACGAAGATGGACTAATGAAGCCTCAAGAAGTTATTGAAGCGATGTATGAAGCAACAGAAGGCAAAGCCTATGTGACTTCCGACGTTGGTCAACATCAGATGTTTGCAGCACAGTACTACAAGTTTGATGAGCCTAATAAGTGGATCAACTCAGGTGGCTTAGGCACCATGGGTTTTGGTTTCCCTGCGGCAATGGGCATCAAAATGAATTTCCCTGAAGACAAAGTTGTTTGTGTGACGGGTGAAGGTTCTATTCAGATGAACATTCAGGAACTATCGACCTGCTTGCAGTACGGTATTCCAGTGAAGATTTTATGTTTGAATAACGGTTCTCTAGGCATGGTTCGCCAGTGGCAAGACATGAACTATGAAGGCCGTCACTCAAGCTCTTACATGGAATCACTACCTGATTTCGTTAAGTTGGTTGAAGCTTATGGTCACGTTGGTATTCGCGTTACTAATCGCGATGAGTTGCCACAGGCATTAGAAGATACCTTCAATAAGTACAACGATCGTTTGGTTTTCCTAGACGTTAAAGTTGATGAAAAAGAACACGTATATCCAATGCAGGTGCCACTAGGCTCTATGCGCGATATGTGGTTGAACAAAACGGAGCGTACATAATGAGTCAGTCACAACGTCACATTATTTCCATTCTGTTGGAAAACGAACCGGGTGCTTTGTCTCGTGTTGTTGGCTTGTTTGCTCAGCGCGGATATAACATTGAAACCTTAACGGTTGCGCCTACTGAAGACGAAACCTTGTCTCGCCTTACCATGACAACGATTGGTAATGAGAGCAAGGTTGAGCAGATTACCAAGCAGCTAAACCGTCTTATTGAAGTGGTTAAGTTGGTTAATCTAACAGAAGGTCCGCACATTGAGCGCGAACTGATGTTGATTAAGGTGAAGGCTGTTGGCGCTCAGCGTGCTGAAATTAAACGTACTGCGGATGTATTCCGTGGTCAGGTTGTTGATATTAGCAGCAGTGTTTATACGGTTCAGCTAACCGGCACCTCTGACAAGCTAGCGGCATTCATTGAAGCCATTGGCCCAAGCTGTGTATTAGAAACCGTACGTACTGGAGTATCTGGTATTTCACGCGGTGAGAAAGTACTTAGTTTATAGTTCTATTGAGCTAAGCGTTTTCAAGATGAAAGCCCAAATCTTTTATTAGGTTTGGGCTTTTTTGTGACAGCTTGCTGTTTATCTGACATATTTATCTGGATTTATATCTAATGATAGTCATTCTATTGACTATTTAGTTACATTAATTTACAGTTTGTTAAGTTAATAATAAAAAGATTTAATAGTATGAGTCGAGAATGGATTCTCAAAGTAATAGTTATAATGATGCTTCCAGCATCAGGCTGGACTGATGATGAGTTTTGCTCGAAAGAAAAAGATTTTAATTATCGTCCTAATGTCCAATACCAAAACAGCTTACCTTTAAGTTCTTGTTATATAACAAAAGAACAATTTATATCTAAGCAGTCCCTTCCTGGTTTTATTGTTGCTGACCTTCGGTCAGTCAAAAAACAAAAAGCGCTCCTGGTGCCCTCTGCGACTCCTTATTCGGTGATTGCCTTAAGATCACTATTAGCAAGCAGAAACCTTGATGTTGTATTGTTGCCTGATCGAACATCTCTATTGTCAAGTATGGAGTTATGCTTAGATGCTGGTTTGATATCACAACCTTACTTAATCCCCTACGGTGTAAGAGGAGCTCAAGCTTATGGGTTATCAGTTCAAAGCACCGACGGTAGTGTAGACTTGTTTTCAGTCGAAACATATATAAAAAATCAAAACAGTAAGCTTGAAGATATTGTCTTTGTTATTCCATCAGATCTAGCTAAAAGCAAGTCTGTAGAAGGTTTGAAAACAGTAATAATGGAATCGATAGATCTAGATGTTATTCATGAGCGAATGGCTAAAGGAGTACTGGGTCAATCAATTGTCGTTATTCCTCGCTTATTATTTAAAGCATACAAGCCTGATAATAATCTACTTCAACTTTACCCAGAAATTTACCACTTAGATAAAGACCTTAGTTCATTCGTTGAAAGTCTAAAGTCCAGTAAAGAGACAAAGAAAATAATTCAGAGGGGGTGCTGAATTGAACACAATTCCATTATTTATTTTGTTATTGCTGTCATTTTTATTAGGTTATTTTATCGATAGCCCTATAAAGATTGGATCTGACGTAGCTATAGTTAAGACAATAAAAATGGCTTTTTCAGTGAGAAATACTTCTGCAATAGCTATAAACTCTGAAAATGTTTTGATATTTTTACCCGGAATTACCAATTCACCGCAGCATGTTGGAGTAAATGCTAAAAGTAGTTTTCTAGTTGAAAGTAAAGGTATAAACGATAGATTGGCGGTCACATTAAATAATATTCCTCCTTATTATAATAACGATATTTTGATCACGGCTAGTGTTTCACTGTCAGTAAATAGTTCCGAATCTAAATTGGTCGCCCCTAAGTTGATCAAAATCTCTGATATATCTAATGTTGCAAAATCATTATCAGAAGAAATCCTAAATAATACTTCGAGAAATTATCCAGAAGCTATTGCAGAGTGGATACCTCTCAATATTAAGCAAGAACAATATAACTCAGAGCAGCAATCTGTAGAGCGTACCCTAGAGATTAGACGGGGGGATTGTACTGATGTTGCTGAGTTAGCACGCCAGCTACTAGTTTATGAGGATATCCCTGCATTCGTAGTTGGTGGGTTTGTCGTTAAAGGTTCGTCGGCATTTGTTGCTGCTCGGGAATACCATAATTGGATCTATTATTTAGAAAATGGTCTTTGGAAAATAATGGATCCAAGTACGGGTTTAGTCGATGTTAACTATAGCGATTATGTTGCTTTTGATATTTTCCAAAATGAGAAAAACTATTCAAGATTCTCAACCACTAATCAAAACCTTGAGTTATTAATGAAATGAAGAAAATGTTCATAGCAATGAGATACCTAGTCATAATTACTTTCGTTATATTTGATTTATCAGCTCAAGCTGAGCAATTAACAATAAACTCAATCATAGGTAGTGGCGGAACGGTTCAGCTTGATTGGGCGTCAAGTTCTAGTGAGGATGCATATAAAATATATGTATCCAAAAATGACTTTACAGAAGTCGCTTCATTACAGCCAGTAAAAGCTGTTGATGGTGTAGCGAGTACAAAAATTTCAGGTTTAGAAGTTGACACTCAGTATTATTTTGCAGTTGTAAGTGGAGATCATGCCGATGGAGTGGTATCTACTCAAGCGCACCTAATTACAACAGACTCCGTGGGCCCGGAAATCAAGTCAGTAAAATTAAATGGTTCCTTACTATCTTCTACTTCAAATCTGAGAAGTGGAGACTCTATTACAATTTCGATGACTGATGATTCAGGGGTCGCAACGGGTAGTTTGATTGTCGGCAATAGTATAATTCCATTGAGTATTGGTTATCAGTCTGCGACGGCTAATATCAGCTCTTTGGGTAATGAAAGCATTGCGAGTATTGAAATTAAATTAGAAGATAGCTTAGGTAACGTCTCTAATAGTCAATTCTCAATTATGGGTGTTCTTTTTGATAATGTATCCGCTAGTATATTATCCCCATTAAATGGTGATATAAAAAACAAACGAATAGTGGAAGTGCGTGCTGAAGCAGAGGGGGCAGATTTATACCGGTTTTTGATTAATGGAACCCCGACGAATAATTGGAAGTCTATCAATGGCAATATTCGCGATCAATTAAATTTGATTGCAGCAAATAATGTACTACAGCTAGAAGTGAAGTCGTACAATTCAACTAATACGTTTAAAAGCTCAATAGTTAATGTCGTATTAGATGAAACTATTCCTGATGCACCATCTGCTTTTAAGGTCTCAGCTGGAAAGTCTGGATCGGTTAGTTTATCTTGGATGAGCAGCTCAGATAGTGAAGTTCAGATATTTAGAACACTTTCTTCCGAAGAAACTGAAAGCTTTGAACTAATAGCGACGATCAATGATGCTAATTCGTATGTCGATTTTACGCCCACGGATACTGAGTATACCTATCGGATTAATGCACTCAAAAATGGACAAGAAAGCACATACTCCCCAGAATTAAAAATTATTTCTGACTCTCGCGGACCTGAACTTATTAGTTTAGAGCTTGTTAGTAATAATCAACAGGATAGTACCTACGGCAAGGGTTTAGTAAATATTACCGCTCAGCTATCAGAAACGCCAAGCTCAATACCGCATCTGGCTTTTAGTTCTGCTTATATGTCTCCGGTAAATGTGGCTTTAACACAGGTTGAAGGAGAGTCTCTTATCTACACGGGTAGTTTTGAGATAACTCCCGACACGTTCTCGACGGGTACTGTTTACCCTATCTATAGTGCCAGTGATCGTTATGGAAACAAGGGCGCATCAGTTCAAACTACTGCTACTGCCATTGATGTCAAAGCCCCTGTCTTAGCGTCAGGTATTTCAAATACGGTATTGGATAACTCAGCAGAATTAACGACTGCAAATAAAGAATATTCTGAAAGTTTCTCATTATCAGATAACAGCCTTATTCAAACTCCAGTATCTGCCAGACTCGTTGATAAAATATCAGGCTTAGAGCTAGCAGACTCAATACTTGATCTAACCCCAGAGCAGAATGGCCAATACATTTACAATTATCAGTTTAATGCAGGAGTCGGTCAGCCTTCACAATTATTTGAGTTGGTGGTTAATGCAAGTGATGATCTTGGTAATAGCAATGAAGCAATAGTCGCAGGAAAAGTGCAGGTTTATCAGGGAGATATTCCGCCTCCATTCACGCCTCAGAATGTCTCTTTAGAAGCATTGCCATTGGGAGAGATTATCGCCAATTGGTCGGCCGTTGAGGGTGCTACAGGATACCAAGTTTTATTAGGCTCAAGTCCTAATGACTTATCCATTGACTCTACTGTTAATATTACGAGAATTTCTTTAAATAAGCCTGATGGTGATTATTTTATAGCGATTAAAGCCTATCGAGAGCAAAACGGTAAAATTGCCTACAGCCCTCAAAGCGAAGTGAAAAGTATACGCTCCATCAGTGAAGCGCCTTTGTCACCCACTAATATTACCCTGAATACTCAAGCAACTCAGGTTGAATTAGCTTGGCAAGCTATTCCGAATACATCAATTATTATTAAGCGCAGCCAGAATAACGATGTGAATAGTGCAGAGTTATTAATAGAAACTAGCATCGCTAATTTTATTGATTATACACCGATTAAAAATGCCCATTATTGGCTGGCGACAAAAGATATCGCAGGTAACCTATCAACATGGGCTCACGTACAAGAACTGTCAATCTCTGTTGATCCTGTGACAGCAGTTACTCTTACTCGTAAAGAAGATGGCTATCCAATAATTGAATGGGAATATGAGGATACATCGACTTTTAACATCTATAGAAAAATGGGTGATGATGATTTTGTTAAAATTAAAGATGGTCATAGCGAAAAAAAATATCGTGATAGCAGTCTATTGATAGCACAATCTTGGGAGAAACCTGTTAGCTACAAGGTTACATCCGTATCAAATGCAGTTGAAAGTGAAGGGGTAGAAATAGCCTTATCTCAATATGAAGTAACTGGCGTTACAGGTAATGTTCGTCGGGGTGTTGTAAATGTATTACTGGCTGAACTATCCAACCTATCTGAATTACCTACGGAAGAACTTATTTTAGAAACCTCTTATGTCATTGCTGATACCACTGTGAAAACAGAGCAGGGTATTTCGGCATTGGTTAGTAAGCAAGTTAAGCCAATAAAATTAGTTATACCGGGTACTGATGATTTGCCCGCAGAGCTTTCTATTAGTGTAAAAATAAAGCAGGTTCGTAATGATTCGATCAATATCATTTCAGAACAGGTTATGACCGCGAATGTATTGGATGATGCCTATGAGCTAAGCGTTAATTATGATCAATTGCGCAGGGGTGATATTAGTAACTTAGATATTAGCTTTAAGAATAATGGTGATCTCCCTATTAGTTTACGCTGGGCAAGAAAAATAGGTTCACAGTTTATTGCCAGTGAAGACATAACGTTAGTCGTCACTGATGCATCAGGTAATTTGCTAGATAGGCAGTCAGTTAAGCTCACAAGTGGTGAACATTTAATACATAAAGAAAATTATGTAGTGAGTGATACCTCCCCAGAAAAACAACTATTTATCAGTGATGTGCCTATGATGGTTAAGGCATCTTGGCCGGATGATATCGTGATTGGCATAGAGATTAGTAAGGTGCATTATTCTGTTGATCAAGATCACTCTTATTTTATTAAAGGGCCTACATCTTCAATTCATGGAACATTAAGTAATGCACCATACTCTGCAATTATTTCAAGTATTACTCCAGCAACCATTTATGCAGATGGGCAGAGTGAAGCCGTTATTCAAGGTCGGGTAATATCTGAAGCAAACATTTCACTAAAACCGATTGAAATTGTCGTTAATATCAAAGGATTTGAACGCAAGTTAACAGCTTTTAGTGATGATCTAGGTAACTTCAACGCGATCTATAAACCAGCGAAAGGTGAAACTGGTATCCATAAAATATCTGTAATTTACCCGGGCTTATCAGCACGGCCAGATAGCAGTTTTATCAATGTAATCGGTGCAGGAGTATCACCAGAGGCACTTAATGTGGTGATGGGCCGCAATTTCAAAAAAGAAATAAGTTTAAAAGTGACAGCCTCAGAAACAACAGCATTAACCAATGTAATAGCTGTGCTAGAAGGTGAGTCAGGGCTTTATCTAGAAGTAGAAGGCATTCCATACATTGCTCCTGGAGAAACCTCTATCTTGAAACTTAATATTGCATCCAGCACTCTAGGGAGTGGCAATCTTAATTTGAGAGTTAAAGCGGATGAATTTGAGCACGCAATTGGCTATACCAGCATCCAATATGTTGTTGCAGATTCACAACCTGTAATAACTTCGACACCTGCATTTATTAATAGTGGTGTAAAAACAGAGCAAATCACGCGAGATACTATACAGGTAAAAAATACGGGTCTTGTAGATTTGTTAAATGCCAAAATCAAGCTACAGATGTTAAATGATGGCGCGTGGTTAGATGCCCCTTCTTGGATAAATATTGAAAGTGGACGTATTATTGACCGTTTAGCTGTCGGGAATGAGCATACTATAACCTTGCTTGCCTCTCCCTCTGCTTTAGATGCAGTCGCTGATTATCGCTTTAGAGCATTTATTAGTGCTGATAATATGCAATCTACAGCAATCGATATTTTCCATAAAATCACCAGTAGTGCAGAGGGTAGTGTTTATTTCTCTGTTTCTGATAACTATACCGGCACAGAGGACCCAAATGGAAATGTTTATGGGGGAGTGACTAATTCTAGTATTAAAATACAGAATGCAGATGCTTTATCTGAAACCTATGATCAGGTAACTGATAGTGAAGGCTTTTCTACCTTCAATAATATTCCCGCTGGCAATTATTATTATGAAGTAACAGCTTTTGATCATCAAAAAATTACTGGCCAATTCGAAATTAAACCAGGCATAACAAACGCTATGAATTTACTGATACCGGTTAATACGGTTAAGGTTAATTTTGAAGTAATAGAAACCAGTATCACCGATACCTATACCGTCGCGTTAAATAATACGTTCGAGACGGATGTTCCCGCCGCAATTGTTGCCTTTGATCCCTCGCGTGTTGAAATTCCTTTAATGAAAAAAGGCGAAGTATTTACTCAAGAGCTTACTATGACAAATCATGGGTTATTAAAAGCCTATGGTTTGAAACCTAATCTCCCCAAAAACACTGAATATACAAGGTTTGAATTCTTAGGAAGGTTTCCCTCAACATTAGACCCAGGTGAATCAGTAAGTATTCCTTATAAAGTTATTGCTCTTAAAGACTTTGACGATTATGCAGAAGGATCGGCAACAGGTGCAGGAAAAGTGAAATGGTTAGATGTGGGAGACATTAATGTATCAGGTTTTTATTATTGTAATGCAGGCGTCATCATATTTGTGGCCCCTAGTTGTTTGTTTGTCGTATCTCAAGGCTTTAACTTCTTCTTAGGTGGTAGCATAAAAGTAACAGGTATTGATATGGGAGAACCAACAACAATTGGTCTGAATCCTGATGGCAGTGTTACTTCAAGTAATGAAACAATATCCGTAACTATTCGGGGACATAATAGTCCTAGTTCTAGTCCTAGTTCTAGTTCTAGCGGCCCTGACACTTCGGGCACAACAAGCAACCTAGCTGATGCTATCAGCAATAATAATCCTAGTGGTACCGGTACAAGTGGCACAGGCTCTACAAATCAACCTGTTAGCCAGCCACATTATTCAGGGGCTAGCTACAACATAAAAATTGATAAAAATAATACATTGCGAGGCTGTCGAAAAATGACGAATGCTGGTATTTCAATGGCAGTAGGTTCAGCTTTTGCGGGGTGCGAGTAATGAGAAATTATCAAATTATTTTTAGTATTCTTACATTTTTATTGTTGTTTAATAGCAATCTAGCCGCAGCTGCTGGTATGCGGTTAGTTACTTCAGAAGCGGATTATGCAACCGGACAATATCGCAATCAGAGTATAGACCTGAGTGTGAAAGTGGTTGGTGGCTACATTAGGGTTTCACGTACCTTTAGTAATAAGCGTTGGAGTTTTAATCGCGGGGCTGAAGGCGCAGTACTTTCTTATGCTCGTCAGCATGATGCTCAGCCAACCGAGATCGAAGTATCGGGCATTAGTTATAAGATAGATCCTAACTCCGTTGATGAAAGTGCCAGTGGTAGTGATCCGCAAGCAATCTATTTTACTGAGCGCGAAGATGAGCTTGGACAGCAAGAAAGTCGTATTGAGAAGTTTGATGATTCATATCGCTGGAGTGACGAAGCTGGTAACTGGTTAAACTACGATGACGATGGTCAGCTTATAGAAGGTGGTGATCGCAATACGGTTGTTACCCGTACAACGCGAGACGCTCAAAATAGAATCTTTCAAGTCTTAGATGCTAATAATAGTCTAATTATGACCTATGAATATCTAGATGCTACGTCGAATAAGATCAAGAGCATCGAAGACTATAGTGGCCGCTCAGTGCAATATCATTGGCAAGATGAGCAGTTAGCAGGAATTACTGATGTTAATGGTGAGCGCTGGGATTATGCGTATAGCAGCACGGGTAACCTAATAACGTTAACCGATCCGTTAGAGCATAAAACACAAATTGATTATGTAAGTGGTATCGTAACGCGCATTACTCAGCCAATAGGTGCTTATGTCGAGTACACCTATGATTATGATGAAATTCGTAAGCGTTATTATGTTCGTGAAAAAAACAGCAGTGGAACGATCATTGAAAAATATTATGATCAATCAGGCATGTTACTGGAGCAGCGCATTGATGGTTTATTAATACGTAAAACGAGTGAAAATACCTCAGGGTTAAATAAAACTCGCCTTATAAAAGCATTTAATGGAACCTCTGTTACCCAAACCTTTAATCAACAAGGTAAGTTAATTAAAAGCCTCAATAATGATGGCAGTTTTGAAACCGCGGAATATAACGGCCCTTATAATAAAATTAGTAAACACCGTGACGTAAGAGGAAAAGTTACAGCGTTTGAATACGATGCGAATGGTAATGTGAAACGCATTACCGAAGCCGTGGGAACAGCATTATCAAGAAGTCTTGAATTTGAATACGATGAATTTGGCCAACGTCTTCAAATTAACTATCCTGCAGATGCACTGACTCTGGCAAGCACATTTCATAATACTTATGATGCCTACGGTAATGTAAAAACAGTCACCGATGCGTTAGGGAATATACGAACTTATCAATACAACGTACTAGCTCGTATCACCCAGTCAACCGATGCAAATCAACAAGTCTGGAAAAATACCTTCAACTCTTCGGGTGATTTACTGACAACCGAAGACCCTTTAGGGCGCGAATACCAAGCAAGTTACAACGCTGTTGGTGAACGCATAAAAGTAATCGCACCCAATGGGCGTATCAGCATAAATCAATACGATGCCGCTGGGCGAGTTGTTGGTTTTGAAATGCGAGGTTCTGATCAAGCAGTATTAACAAGTTCACTAGCAAATTATAACGATACTGAACGCAGTATTACCTATACCGATGCTCTAGGGTATTCCGCCAGTAAAGTCTTTAATTCTTTAGGCCAAGTCGAATCCACGACTAATCGCGCCGGTGAAATTTCAAGCTTTCAATACCAGCAAGGAATATTAGCGGCGACTAAGGTACTAGATTATGGACGCTATTTTAGTTATGACCTAGCTGGAAACATTAACCAAGAAACCATTAAATGGGGCGACTCTCAAGATCACAATAGCCAAGATCAGAGTATTCAAGAGCAGAGTATTGTACGTCAGCGCACATTGAATACGTCAGGGCAAGCAACTGAGCAGCTCGATGGCAATAATAATAAAACAAAAAATCAATACGATGTTCTAGGGCGTATCAGCCAAGTTACCGATGCAATAGGGGGCATAACAAGCTATGGCTATAACAGTCGCAACAACCTTATACGTTTTACCGATGCTGAAGGTCGTACAACGCGCTTTGATTACGATAGCTTAAATAGAAAAATAGCCGAACATAGAAGTCCACAAGAAGGCATGACTCATACGCGCCGCTATTTTTACGGTAAGAATAATGAGCTGTTACAAGAAATTTCACCCAAAGGCGATGTAATATTGCATAGCTACAATACTGTGGGTAATAAAATAAAAACACAGTATTTTTCTGCAGTATCTATCACGACAGAGGGTTTAACTAAGAATGACGCGGGTGATTATGAGCCGATTGAGTTAACTGGCATAACACAAGCTCAGGTTATCGAATATACATATAATGCCATGGGACAGCTTACTGAACTGAAAGAACCAGAGTTTCGTCAGACTTACCAATACACCTTGTTAGGCCAAATCAAACAAGTCGATAGCCATTTTTTAGCAGGCTCTGCTAATCAAAATCAAGTCAAAACTCAGCGCTATGAATACAATGAGCGTGGCGAAAAAACAGCTTACATTAACCCCGAAGGTATTCGCTATGAATACAGTTATACACCCAATGGTGAAATAGCACGTGTGAATATTCCGCAGCAAGGTAATATCAGCTTTAGCGGATATCGAGGCGGTAAACCCGCGTCAATATTATTTCCCGGTGGTACGCGTCAGCGCTTAACTTACGACGGTTTAAATCGTTTGTTAAGCAAAGAGCTGATTAACCCTGCCGACGATAATCAAGGCCAAGGTATTTATAGTTATGGCAAAGAGCATAATATTTTATCCATCAGCCGATCATTTGGAACAATAAATTATGACTACGATAACTTGTATCGCCTTACCCAAGCAAACCATCCTCTATTAGACAATGAAGACTATCAATACGATGGTGTGCATAACCGTATTCAACGAACACTCACGCCATTATCAGAAAGTGCGGTTACAGATAACTGGCAATACAATAGCGACAACCAGCTAGTTAGTTATAGCTCTGTAAATAATTATTACCAATTCAGCTACGATGCCAATGGCAATACGATTAAAAGAAGCCATTGCAGCGATAGCGAATCTCAGAATTGCAGCTTACGCTTTTATACTTACGATGCGCGCGAACGCTTAGCCAAAATAGAAGATCAAATTAAAACAGCGGGGACTCTAGATAACAAACAAGTTATTGCGGAGTACGGTTATAACCAATTAGGCCAACGAATTTGGAAAAAAGTAGCGGATAAAACGACTTACTTCTTATTTGATAAAACCGGTCTAGTCGCAGAGTATGACGAAACGTTTAATCTTGCAAAAGAATACAGCTATACCCCGAATGCAACCTTTATGACTAATCCACTCTTTATGCGCAGTATTACCCGTAGTGCCGAAACAATAGAAAGCGATCGCATGGATTTCTATTTTAATGATCACCTAGGAACACCGTTAAAACTATTTAGTCAATCAGGGATGATTTCTTGGTCAGCCAATGCCAGTGCTTTTGGTGAAGCTCATATCAATAAAGAATCCGTAGTGAATAATTTACGTTTTCCAGGGCAATATTTTGATATAGAAACCAATACTCATTACAACTATTATCGAGATTATAATGCGGAATTAGGACGATATTTGCAGAGTGATCCGATTGGGTTGAATGGTGGAAAGAATAGGTTTATATATGTGTCTGGCAATGCAGTTATTAAAATTGATGTATTTGGATTATTGGAAGGAGGTATTTATGTCAATACAGGATTTTTTGCCGAAGTATCGTACGGAATTGATGGCGTTTTCGAATTTTCAACAAGCATCGATCTTGGGACAACTCGCAGCAACACAACTACCAATACTATGTGGTTTACTGAAGGTGCTTCATTTTCATTAGAGGTTCGGGGTTATGATATTTCTTTCGGAACTGGCAGAGAGCATATGCTAACACCTGACGAAAGAAATTATGTGAATTTTGAGCGATCAGAAGGGCGAATAGTGAATATATCTGAATTTTTGGATAGTATTGATGTGCCTTTCTCTGATGTGGGATTTGATCAAAGTGTTATGGGTATTGATGTTGAAAATGGTCTTTATACCAAAACTATTGGTGGTGGTGCATTTATTGGTATTCAGTGTGTTGTGGATCTTAAATGAATAATAGATTAATTAATTGGGTTATATTTCTATACTTCCCTGCTCCTATATGGTCATCAATAATATCTGAAGGCTACTTCTTTATATTTAATAAAAATATGAATGAATTTATTGAGTTGTTTTTTAATTGGTACTCTATTAGTGCAATGTTAGCCTGTTGGATATTGGCCGTAGCTCATGCATTGTCCGTAGGGAAATCTTTTGCTTTTTCTTTGATGCTGTTTTTTTTCTCTTACCCAGCAAGCTTGTTGTACTTTTTTTCAATAACAAGGAGTCGTTGAAATGAAATTATTTTTTTATTTATTTATCGGAATTATTTTAAGTTTTAATAATAACGTTTATTCAGAGTTGATCTGCGCGACCGCGAAAATCGAAATCGCTCAAACGGTTTCTCTTGAACGGCAAGCCTTCGAAGCGCGTATGTCGATTAAGAATACCTTAGATGGCTTGCCGTTAGATCAAGTTAAGGTCGAACTTAGAGTCACCGACGATAGCGGTTTACCCATTGTTTTTGCGCAGAATGCGAGTGTCACCGATGCTCAATTTTTTGTGTCATTAGATAATCGCCGCGGACTGACAGCGATTAACGGTACCGACAGTCTAGCGGCAGATGCCAGTGCGGATTTAAGTTGGATAATTATTCCTGCAGTAGATGCCGCAGGTAATACGCCGTTAGGAAAACGTTATTTTATTGGCGCTACTGTTAGCTATTTGCACAACGGTGAAAGCCAAAGCATCGAAGTTTCTCCCGATCATATTACAGTAACCCCACCACCTCAGCTAACTCTTGATTATTTTATGTCAGAGACGGTGATTGGCGATGATCCACAAACAACGAATATTATTGAATCAGCTAAACCGTATGATTTTGTTGCGCGTATTAGTAATACCGGTTTAGGCCAAGCGACCTTCTTCCGTTTGCAAAATCCAAAGCCCGTAATTTTACGCAATGAAGATTATTTCCCGATGGCATTTGATGTGCAGCAGGGCTTCTTACAAGATCAGTTAATAGAGCAGGGTGCAGGTTCTGGCCTAGATCTAAACTTTGGCAATATTGCAGCCAAATCAGTTAAAACTGCACGCTGGAAAATGCAGAGCCCGTTTGCGGGTAATTTTATTGGCTTTTCAACGGCGGCAAATCACAGTGCAGAGCTAGGCGGTAATTTAACCAGTTTGTTTCATGTAAACCTACCACATTATTTAATACAGAATGTAAAAGTAAACTTACCGGGCCGCGATAATCTGGTTGATCAACTCGCTTATGATGTTAATTTAGAAACCGATGAACGCACGTTGCGTTTGTACGAATCCCAAGCAACGGGCGCAACTATTGAAGGTTGCATTAGTTGTAGTGACGTTACCCAAGTCGATGGTATTTTAGGGGCCGAGGCACATCGCGCCGGTGGTATTATTGAGCGAGTTTTAAGTACGCCTGCCGCAGACGGTTTCCGTTATGTTCGTATTGCCGACCCTTATTTAGGTGAAAAAGAGTTAACCTCTGCAGTACGCCCTAATGGTCAAGCACTGGTTTCATCGAATGCTTGGTTGTCTAAAACACGTGCCAAGGGTGAAACTGAATATTCTTATTGGATTAATATTTTTGATGCGCAAATTGCAGATCGCTATACATTAACTTTTGGTGCGCTTTCTGATGTGCCACAAGCCCCTGTTATCCAATACTTATCCGATCGCGAAACTTATGAAGGCAGCCAAGTTGGCTTTTTAATTCGCAGTTACGATATCAATGGCACTGTACCTTCGCTAACCATGCCGCAATTACCTTTAGGTGCAAGCTTTGAAGATAAAGGCAATGGTAAAGCGCTATTCAGCTGGCATCCTACATTAGGCCAAGCAGGTATTTACCCGCTAACGATTACAGCATCTGATGAACAGCATACGACAACGTCTTATCTGACGGTTAAAGTGAATCCTGCTCATGACATCGATGGCGATGGCATGAAGGATAGCTGGGAAATTCAGTTCTTTGGCAATCTTGATCGTGATGGCGAAGGCGATTTTGATAAAGATGGCTTTAACGATTTAGAAGAATTTATTCATTCTACCCCGCCTTTATTGGCCGCGCGTATACCGGGTTCCCCACAAGTTAAGTCACCCTTGTATGCCGCTGAAATCAACAGCCGTAATCCTATTTTAGTCGTGACCAATAGTAATCAAAATTCTGATCTAAACCCGAGTTATGAATTTGAGGTGTACTCTGATGAAGCAATGTCTCAGCAAGTCTTAAGCTTGCAAGAAATTGCCGCAGGCGGAACGGAAACTCAAGCGGAGTTGGTTGCAGCATTATTTAATAATGAGCTAAAAGGCTTGGATGAAGATAGTGAGTTTTTCTGGCGTGCCCGCGCTATTGCTTATGATAATACCCTGAAGATTGCTAGCCCTTGGGCTAATGGACGTTTCTTTGTTAATACCGAAAATAATGCACCAAGCCAAGCACGCATCAGTGCGCCTCTTGCTGGGCGAGTGGTAGAAAGTGCGACACCTGTTTTGTCGGTAAGCAATAGCATTGATACGGATCGAGATTCGCTTAAATACCAGTTCACGTTATTCAGTGATTCAGCGTTAACAACCCAAGTAGAACAAAGTACACAATTAGAAACCGGTATATCGGGTATTACCTATTGGACGGCGACCAGTGAACTCACAGAAAACCACAGTTACTATTGGTATGTGCGCACAACCGATGAGCATGGTACTTATAGTGATTCTGAAGTTGCGTCGTTTGTATTCAGTACACAAAACGAAGAACCTAGCGCCCCTATTTTAAAGACCCCTGCGTATGGCATCGAAGTAAACCAGCAGGTAATTCCATTACAGGTTCATAATTCTCAAGACCCTGAGAAGCAAGCATTGGTTTATCAGTATGAAGTGGATAAATCGAATACCTTTAATTCTAGTTATCGTATTTCTTCGCCAAGTATTATCGAGAAACCGTATTACACCCATTGGACGACGAACTATTACGAAGATAATACTCAATACTTTTGGCGTGTTCAGGCCGATGATGGCGAAGTAACCAGTGAATGGCAATCGGGCTGGTTCAAGGTGAACTTGTTTAATGATGCCCCTGTTGCCCCCGTAGTCGCTAACCCGGGTAATGATGTTTTAATTCAAACCGATAAACCGCGTTTGATTGCCCACCCGACAACAGATTTAGATGAAGATGCCATCGCTTATCGTTTTCAGGTTTATAAAGACGAAGCTTTAACTGAATTGGTTGCGCAGAAAACTCAAGCTCAACCTCATTGGTTGGTCGATGTCGCATTAGAAGATTATGGCCACTATTACTGGCGCGTGCAGGCGGAAGATGAACACGGCAGTGTAAGTACTTGGTCAAATGCGAGTCATTTCTTTGTTAACTTAACCGGGGCGAATAAAGCACCTGAGTTAGACTTTGTAGCGCCTGCTAATGATATTACTGTGTATGGTGGTTATATTGATATTCAGTGGTTAGACTCAGACCCTGATAGCTCGGCAAGTATTCGCTTTTTTGCTAATGGATCTGAAATTACAGTTGCAGCTATTGATGAAGATTTGGATGGTTCACAAGATAGTTTGCGTTGGTATGTTGGCGACCTAACTGCTGGAGATTATTCTATCTCTGCGGTGATCGAAGATGAAGATAATACGATAACCGCTTCTGCTTGTTGCACGGTAACTAAGTTAGAACAAGTGACCGATCTCAATTTAGCCGTTCCCGATGTGCGTTTTACCGGTGAATTAAGCGATGACGTTGTCGATGTTTATATATCACTTAAATCAGAAGTTGCTGTAGGTAAAGAAGTTAAGATTAATGCCGTTATCGATGACAAATCAGAAGGTGAGTTATTAGATGAAAATGGCATTGCCAGCGATAAACTAGTATTTAGTTTTAATGCTGATAACTGGTATGAACCGCAGCGTTTGCGTTCGGTCGGGCTGGTTGATTGTGAGATCGATGGCACACAGAGTTATTTAGTTTCAATGGGATTAGAGTCAGCTTCCGATACTAATTTTGAAAACTTACCAACGTCTCAGGTTCGAATTTTTAACAAAGATGCTGATACCTCTATAAATCCGACGTTTATTTGTGGCATCAATCCGCAATCACAAACCCCTATTACCGTCGCAAATAATCAGTATTTTGATTATGAAATTCAGGCACGCCTTTTTAATGCCGCCGATCCCTTAGGCAGCGCTACTGCAATTTCTAGTGATACGTTAGATTCTGAAATAATCAGTACCGAGCCATTAAACTTTACTGCGCTAACGCAAAATGAAATGAAGCTAAGTACGAATTTATTAACGATACGCTTACCTGAAAATCAAAAATTAAGTCAAAAGAGTCTGCTATGGACAGTTACGCCTGGAGAACGCAGTGCAGTTGTAGAAGGCAATCATGGTGATGAAACGATTACCGGTGACGATGGCTTTGATGTAATTAATGGTGGCGAAGGTAACGATACAATAAATGGTGGTGGTGGCAATGATATTCTCATTGGTGGCATCGGCTCTGATACGTTAAATGGTGGTGCCGGTGATGACGCTTTTGTTGTGACGACTAATGATCCTTATGCGGATGTTTATAATGGTGGTTTAGGCTTTGATGTCTTGTTAGGCCAAGTGGGTAATGATCAAATTAGTTTGTCGGATTTCTTTGGTGAAAATACAGTCGAAAAGATTGATGGTGGGCTAGGCAACAATACAATCGTGGGCACTGCTGAAGATAATACCCTTGATTTTTCTGCCACAGAAATGATTAACATCGATTCGATATCGGGTGGTAACGGCGATGATGTCATTACCGGTTCGCAAACTGCTGATACGATTTCGGGTGGCTCTGGTAATGACCAATTAGACGGTCAAGTGGGTAATGATACCTTCCTTTATGCCGGCAATAATAACGGCATAGATAGCATTGATGGTGGCGCTGGATTTGATGCCATTCACGGTACTGATGATGATGATGTTATTCAGTTAAGTGCTCTTAGTAATATTGAGTTGATTGATGGTTTTGCCGGAAGCAATAAACTTGTCGGCAGCGAGAATGCTGATTCATTTGATTTAAGAAATGTAGACGTTCGTAATATTACTCAAATTGATATGTTGGCTGGCAATGATATTTTATATGCCTCTGAAAATTCTGATGTGATTAACCCTGGCGCTGGTGATGATGAAATTTATGCACAAACGGGCAACGATACGTTTCTAATTTCTGGTACTGATCAAGGCTTTGATATTTTATTTGGTGGCGAAGGCAAAGACATTATTCAAGGTGGATTGTTGGATGATAGCTTTGGTTTTAAATCACTAACAAATGAACATTCTATTGAAGTGATTGACGGTAACGGTGGCTACAACTTAATTCGTGGTAATGATGAAAATAATATTCTAGATCTGTCGAATATTGAGTTGGTTGGTATTGCCAAAATTGATGGCGGTGCGGGTAATGATGATATTACCGGTACAGTTGATGCCGATTTATTAATCGGTGGTGCAGGCAATGATTCACTGACGGGTGGCTTAGGCGCTGATGTTTATGAATTTGATACAAACTTCGGGTCTGATTCCGTTCAAGACCCTGTGCAAGGCAAAGATAAAGATCTACTTGTTTTTAATGATGTCGATGCGCTTAGTAAACTTAGCCTTGCTTTAGATAAAACACATTTAACAATTACTGACACGAGTACGACTCCTGAAAGCTCGGTGAAAGTTCAAGATTGGTTAATCGGAAAAACCGAACAATACCAACTGCAACTGAAAAATAGTGCTGCACTTATTAACCCAATGGAATATGTTGATTTTGGTAGCGTACAGCAGGGGAATGATACGGCTGAAACTTTAGTCGGAACTGATGAAACTGATCAGATTTTTGGCGGTGGTGGTAATGACACAATTACTGGAGCGGGTGGGATAGATATTTTGTATGGTGGAGAAGGTGCTGACCGATTAGAGGGTGGAGCAGGTGACGATACGCTTCATGGTGAATCTGGTAATGATACTCTCGTTGGGGGTTCTGGAAGTGACGTCATCTATGGAGGTGAAGGCAGCGATACTATTAATGATGCAGGGGGTCAGATTTCAGACAGCAATCGTTTTTATGGTGAAGGCGGTAATGACATTATTGCTGGAGGAAGCGGAAATGATGTTCTAGATGGTGGAGAAGGAAATGATTCTCTCTATGGCGGAAACGGAAATGATGATCTAGATGGCGGAAACGGTACTGATTCTCTAAATGGCGGCGATGGTGATGATACCTACTTCTTCAATATAAATAGCGGTATAGATACGATTAAGGATGTGTCTGGTAATGAACATATCGTATTCAGAGGGTTAACTGCTGATGATCTCGTATTTAGTTACTCAAATAATGATCTTCATATAGATGTGAAAACTACAGAAGATCGTTTAATTATTCAGAATGCTTCAAATATGGATATATCACGTTTCACCTTAGTTTATGCAGCTGCCCAATGAAAAATAGCTTGGTACTAACGTTGGTTGCTCTACTTATTGCTTGCTCTGATCAAGAGCAAGTAATGAGTAGGGAGCAATTGAATAGGGGGAAGGAAATCTATCTAGATAGCTGTGCCGTATGTCATGGTATTAATGGTGACGGTGAGGGCATTGCTCTTCCTGCCCTAAATACTAAGCCAAAATCGATATTACTATGGAGTAAGGGTTATGACGTGGAGTCATTTAGATCCTATGTGGCGAACTCTACTGAGCACCCTGTTTTTCAGAGTGAATTTGATTACCAGGCGGTTTTCATTTTTTCTGGTACGATAAAGCAATAATATCGCGAAGATTCAAACAATAAGTACTCATGCTTTTGAGTAAAAAATAATATAAAAAGAGTGCTTCATGCCTAGCCAAATGGAGTATTAGATTAGGCATGAAAGCTTTTTTGGAGAGATTGAACTTTTTGAAACTAAGTAATTCTATGAATACTAAAAGTTATATTTTATAAACGCTCTTGGTCATGACTTTGCTTAAACCTGTCATCACGGCGCGCACTGGCAAAGGAAACTTATGCCCACCTGCATCAATCGCTGCCGTAGCGTGTTTCGCTTCATCGTCTAGCATCTGCAGAAGAATCTTCTTACTCTTCTCATCTTGTTTTGGTAGCGAAGTCATGTGTTCTGTTAGATGTTTACACACTTGGCGCTCGGTCTCGGCGACAAAACCTAAGCTCACTTTATCGCTAACCGCACCGGCCAGTGCGCCAATACCAA
>OJBJ01000119.1_pt1 | contig 20682 bp, 16 predicted proteins | sample 1590621 | NCBI WGS metagenome assembly OJBJ01 (sample SAMN05416808, study PRJEB24817) | seawater metagenome | isolation source: Sea water | place: Canada:Atlantic | collected 2013-11 | reverse complement strand
CCGCCGCATTACGTGCTTCTAACTCATAACTAATATTAATTCCCGGCTGATTCATATAGCTAAAACTGTCACAGCTATTAGAAATATTTGAAGATATCAAAGAAAAACTTGCGGGATAAAAACGACCGACTGTCGGCAGGGTAAATGGGGTAATCGTTTCACCATAATAGGTATTCGGCGTGGCTGTTATCGAGAATACGCCTACTTCGGAGATAGATTGATTATTCATTTGAATCGAGCCATCGTCTGTATTACTAAACGTGGCAGAAGTAATCGCTAAGTTACCAATACTTCCAGATGAAGGATCAGGTGAAACCAAGCTATGTCCAAGAGCAATATTCCCTTGGTAATCATCCGCTATACCGCCCCCAATACATTGTGCTTCTGAATTTAGTATAAAGGGTGCCGCCGCCGCAACAAACTTAGAACAGTTTTCATTAGCCATTCCGGTTGTACAAGAAGCATTAGCATCGGTAATAGAAAGATTAATCACATTGGGTTTTACTACAAAAGAAGTACTGCTCGCCGCTAACGCCGAGAATTCTGGCACGCTGCCATCGTAAGGTACGTCATCGTGCTTAAAATTAACTGCCAAAATATTACCCGCATTTGCATAGCCAATATCAACATCCGCAATACCACTACTAAATGTTAGGCTTATATTATTAGCCGCCGGTTCAGACTGATCGCTAATAGCCTGATTATCTAATTGCAAATTCGTTGTCACAGTATCGGCAGCAGAATTGGAATCTATGTTGACCTGATACCAAGCTTTTAAATCTTTTACTCCGCTAAAGCCGGTTAAGGTTTGGCAGGCTAACCCGGTATCATCCTCACCGACTGCAGTTAAACGTAAACTGCTATTTTCTCCACAAGTAAATGATGAAGGATCAGTAATGGTAAAGCCTGTTGTTCTAAAATCAGTTGGATTAATTGATGTACTCGAAACGCCTTCTACAGTATCTGCAACAGTAACGTATAAACCCGAGTTTTCATTTTGATGAAATAAATAGGCATCTTTTGAACCTAGCTCGGTACCATCAAATACTAAAGAATTAATGGTAGGTGTAGACGCGAGCGTGGCATAAAACTCGCTCAAGGCATTTTCGTTAGTGCTCAGTCCAACAGTGCCGATATAATCTTCTTTTGGAGAGGTTCCATCATCACACATGGCTTGAATGGAAATTTTTGAACGTGTTCCAGGGCATGCTAGGGCGTAACGCGGTTGTTCTATATCAAACCCACCCAATACACAGCTATCCACACAGGGGCGCGTTGTATCCATTAATGATTTTGCTTGCTGTTGATTAAGCGCTTGGTTAAAAATATTTAATTCATCGATGCTGCCATTAAAATAACGGCCCGGAAACATCTGATCTGAACCAATTTGCAAAGGATCGCTATTAGGTGTTGGCGCGTCAGTAAAGGTTGACCTACCGGCTTCAACGCCATTAATAAATATTCGTTGCAGCCCCCGGCTAAAGCTAATCACTACGTGCGCCCAAGTACCTGCCGACACTGGCACGGTGGAATTTATTTCGTTTGACTTGCTGGTGCCCTTAATTTGCCACCACCAATTAATACGGCCGCTACTATTAACGTGAAATTCATAATTATTATCTTTAGAGGCAATTGTCCTAAGACCAGAACTAGGGATACTGTTAATTTTAATCCACACACCGACAGAAAAGTTATCGGTAAAATCCAATAATGAGTTATCTGGGATTTCAACATAACTTCCATTACTGCTGTTGCCATTAAACACGCCGTAACCACAAGTACCGTCGTTACCGCTAAGCGCTGGAGTGCTTTCAGATGTATTGGCACCAAGGACTGCAAGGCCATTTAGGCCATTTGGACCAGAGTCAACAACCTCCGCTGAGCCAGCCCAACTGTCTTCATCCATTCTGTATTGTAAAAGGGGTGTTACAATAGGCGGAGTAGTCGCCGGATTTAATGCCACGAGATGCGATACAAAACTTCCACCGGGACTACTAACGCTAGCTTCACGATTACCAGTAGAATCAATAGCCGCAAAAGGCTCTGTAGAAGACATAGCGCTAAGATCATAGTCCTTGGAGCCGAAGAATCCTACTGTCACTGTAGCAGTTTGAGTGGCGTTATAGCGCTTATTCATACCCGAGGCGGCAGTGAAATCTCTATTAGCCTCATCAACCGCATAAGCTGCCAGTAAATATGAATTGGCGTTTAGTGTAGTAACTGCTGGGGCATTTATCTTTTCATCACTCAGTACTGAACCACTATTCGAGTTTTCTCCAGCATCTCCAGCAATAGGAGTAACATTATCGACACCTCTGAATACTGAAATACTCAAAATATAAGGTCTTGGATAAGTAATTAAAATATTAAGAATGCCTGAGAACCCCCAACTAGGGCTTCGAGGGCTTGCACCAATATCTGCAGCAGTAGCTACCTTGTAGTATAAGGATTGTTGAACATCTCCTGTTTGCTCGACATTGCCAATTTGACTCCAACCTGTTTGAGTTGTCACGGTAGCATTTCCTCCAAGAACAACTTGTGCGACTAAAACATCTCCCACTTGAGTGCCTGCAGGTACCGTTATACTCGCTCCATTATCACTATTCCCTTGGTTAGTGATTGAATCAACAAAGGTAATCGCTGCAAAAGTATTCACGCTTAGTAGTAAGGAAAATGTAATAAAAATTCGTAAAGCGACTGTAATTGCTGAGTTGAGTATCATTTCAACCGTACCTCTATCGTGCGTTCGGCAACACCGTTACTGCAGCTGCCAACACTCACTATTGTGCAAAACGTTTCGCCATTAGCGACAAAACTGGTGCAGTTGGTGCTGGCTTGGCATTGGTTTAAACCACTGACGGTAAAATTATAAGTCACGTTTTCAGCTCCTCCACACGAACAAGGGTTTGCACTTAATACATTGTACGATCTTAATTGCGCACCGCTTTCAGCGGCATAAAACGCTCTAGCAGAAAGTACATTTTGGCTATACGCTTGATTACTTGATGCGGTTAATTGATTCACAGCTATCGCGATTAAACTCATAATAATGATAATGAATAATGCAACGGGCAAACCCAACCCTGCTTGTTTATTGTAGTGCGTTTTATTTGGCTGCTTGATATCAAGGTGCTTTGTATCAAGGTGCTTTGTATTACGGTACATTGCGCAGTTGCACCTCTTGGCTAACATTTATCGACTCACCGGCATCGTTAGGTCGAACAATGGTGACGCTCATTCGTACTACCGCATTTCTTTGCAGTTGAGCGGGGCTGTAGTTAAACTCCAAATTCTGCAATGAATCTGCAATCAAAACTCTATCCGATCCTGTTGTCGGAATACTGCTTCTACTATCTGAGTGAAAGCCATAATTCTGATAACGCCATAAACGCCCATTGCTATCGTTACAAAAACTGATTGGCTGGCTAACCAAATAAAATCGTTTTTTAGGTGAGTCTGTTGGAAAGCGATAACTCGCTCCATCGGTAAAGGTAATGGTTTGCAGATTCTCATCGGCCGAGCCCACTGCCCCAACCGTACTGGCAACTGCAGTCATTGAGGATACGGCTTTATTGGCGTCATAAACAGACTCAGGGCTACTAGGATAGACCGCTACATAACCGCTTTCTCCACCCACGGCATTTACAAACTGAATACCTTTAAAGCTAGTAGCAGCACTTGCGGTAGGTACGGAAAGGTAAACAGAACTATAAAGAATCGGCGCTAATTCTAAACATTTATTAGCGCCATCATCAAAAACGCGTACGCTGTTGGGCAGCGCACGGCGCACTTCGCGCAAGACTTTTTCTACCGCAACCGTCGCACTGCTGGCTAAAGCTTGGCGCTCGCCTGTGTCGACTAAACCGCGCGCAGAGTTTGCAATAAATTTAACACTAACCGTTCCCATAATGGCTAAAATCACAATCACCATAATTAACTCGATTAAGGTGAAACCCGCAGCAGACTGGGTGAAACGATGATGTAATAATTTTTTCATAAATCGGCCCTGTACGCTGAAAAAACAAGGCTTTCATTCGTTGGAGAAGTAATGGTTAATTCTATGAGCTTACTGTTATTAGAAGTGTTGCCTTGAGCGTCGACGCATGCAACCTGAATACTGATGTTATAACCGCTGTAAGTCGATGCTAAGCCTGATGTATCATCTAGAAAACGAGCGGTTTCTGTTAAACCATGATAATCATCAACATCATCAAATAAACTGCGATCTGTTTCACCCTCTCCAGGCCCTGTTCCCGCCTCTGCTCCATCAATAGAGCAATTCCCCACTGAGCCGCCACCTAAAGGAGAATCTTCTTGATACTTCATCGCTAAGATTTCATCAAGATACGCTTGTGAAAGTTGCGTTGCTTTGGTTTGCCACAAGGGGTCGGCATTTTTACCGACTGAAGTGAATAAACTGGATGACAATGCCGTTAACGCAAAGCCCAATACCACAATGGTAATTACCAATTCGATTAAGCTAAAACCCTGTTGCTTATTATTCATAGCGGAAAAACCTTAGGGTAAACAAGTGCCTTCGTAGGCATATCCTGACGGGCTAATGCACAGTTCGATATCTGCAGTGGAAGACGGTGTACCGACACATATACGTAAAGCGATAGCAGGTACGCGATTACCGTCACCATTAAAGGTTAGCACAAGCGGTGTTGAAGCAGATGCCGTTGCAGATGCCGTTAATGCAGAACAACTAGCTAGCATGTTAGTGCCATAACGAACTTGTTCGCCACCGCGATCGACTTGAGCGCTATAACTGACTGGGCCAGAAGTAATATTTAAATACCAGTTGTCTGAATCACCCGTAACTTGAAGTTGAGTTTGCCCAGAACTGCTAACCGACGCACGCGACATCGCCGTTTGCTGTGCCAGTCTTGCTGAAGCAATGAGTTGGTTCTTAATAACCGTGGTGGAATAACTTTGAGAAGAAGGGAATCGACTAACCGCGAACGCGGAAAGGATTCCCAGCAAGACTATTACTGTAATTAATTCGATTAAAGTAAAGCCTTGCTGGGTGAGTTTCATGTTGTACTTAAAGCTATTAGCAACCAGATATTACAGCTGTTCCAACAGATGCTGGTGTAATTACTGCTGGATCACCAGTGCTTGTAGCAGCTGTATAGGTAACAGAACAGTCAGCAGCAACAGCTACGTCTTTAACGCTTACCTGTCCTCCAGTAACATCAAAATCATCCGTAGAAATTTGAGCAGCAGTCATAATACCAGCAGCATCCGCTGTTGGATATCCATTAGCCATTGTCACCGCAACTCCTTCTAATGATACAGATGTACTTGTGGCATCTCCATCAACTAACCATTGTGCATGAGCAATATTAGAAGCAGATTTCAACGCTCCAGCAGCCCCTTTAAGGCTAGCAACTCTAGCTTCCGTTCCAAAATCAGCAAAACGCGGTAGTGCGAACGCCGACAATACACCAAGAATCACAATAACCATGATTAGTTCGATTAAAGTAAAACCCGCTTGTTTGTTAATCTGTTTCATAGATTTCTCCTAACATTTAATAATAAAAATCTTCAAACTAGCCATTCAAATAAACTATTTAAAAAGCTACTCGAAAAAAGTATTCACACGACCCGTTGCCAGGTCATATTCAATTCGCCAATCGCTATCAACCATTAGATAACGATAGATACAAACACCTTGATTAAACTCTGCCAAATAAGTAAACCCTGCTTGCGCTGATTCACTACTATTGCCAGAAAAGGTTTTAACCTTTGGCGACGTATTTTTTAGCAGACCTTGCCAAAGTCGTGTACAAACTGAGTTATTTAAGACAGCGGCTGACTGCTCGTTTAAAGAGCCCTGATCTTTAATAGATTCAGTGCCTAAGATAAGCGCATCAACCGGCCATCCTGCTTTACTCATCAGTACATTTCCATCTCCAAACCCTTGGAGTAAGGAGGTCTGATTTTTCAATTCTTGCGGACTGGCCGCTCTGTTTTGGCCACTTCTGTTTTGGCCACTTTTTGTTAGCCAAAGATTTCTAGTATTTGCTACAGCTGACTGCAATGCTTTAGCAGAAACTTCAATACCCGATCTTTCATAACCACCATCTTGCATACTGTTTATTTTATACAAGAAAAGTGACATTAATATAGTGATAATGGTCAACACTACGGCTAACTCAAACAAGCTAAAACCCGATTCTCTGTGAAATCTATTTTTACCTGTTCTGCTACCTATTGTAGCTAAAGATAACAATTTTTTCCTATTTAAGTGACGAATAAACATAATATTACAATTCACTCATCGCCCGCCACCCATTGCACCGCTAAGATCCCATATCGGCAAGAATACACCTAAAGCCAATACCAATACTAGAACACCTAAAAAAACTAATAAAATAGGTTCTATAGAGTCCGATAGCTGACTAAGCTCGTAATCTATTTCTTCTTCGTAAAAATCCGCAACATCGTTTAACAGATCGTCTACCGCCCCAGTCTCTTCACCAACGGCCATCATCTGCAATACCAATGGAGTAAACAGCCCAGTTGCAGCTGCAGTACTGGTTAAGCGTTCACCTCGCTCTACACCACGCGACATATCTTCAATCGCCAAGCTAATCGACTTATTACCTACGCTTTCCGAGACAATAGAAAGTCCTTTCAAGATAGGCACACCAGAAGACAGCATCATGGCAAACGAACGCGAGAATTTTGATAAGGCAATGCGTTTAAACAGCGACCCAAACAATGGAAGTTTTAAGATCGCTGTATCTTTCCATAACAACCCTTCTGGGGTGCCAATAAAGCGCAGCCATAACACAACCGAAATCGCGATACTTGCAAGAATTACCCACCAGTACTGAATGGTAAAAGACGAAGTCGCCATAAGAATTTTTGTTGCCAGCGGCAGGTCTGCACCCAGCTTGGCAAATACGCTAGCAAAGTTGGGGATTACAAAAACATTAATCACCGTAATGGCGACGACCATGGCGACCATTACAAAGATAGGGTAACGCGTTGCGGATTTAATTCTTTTTTTGGTTTCTCTTTCTAGCTCTAAATGCGCTGTCAGTTTTTGAAATGCTAAATCTAAACGTCCAGTATTTTCACCAACTTGCACCATACTGACAAAAATAGGCGAAAATATTTTAGGAAACTGTCTGAAGGCAGTCGACAGCTCCGACCCAGAAACCAAAGAATTTGCTACTTCGTTTAATACTTCTGCCAACCTAGGATTATCAGTTGAATCGGCCAACCCATTCAACGCACGAATAATAGGTATGCCCGCTTTAGTCAACGCATACAGCTGGCGAGTTAACAGCACTTGGTCGTCGAGTGTTACTTTTCTTTTGGGTAAAAACGAAAGTTCTTTACCCTTCGGCGTTTCTTCATTTTCTACTAGGCTAGTTAAAATAATTTGCTTGGATTGCAGCTGACTTTTAGCTGATTCCTGGCTGCTAGCCTCTAATGTGCCATCAACTTGTTGACCAGTGCTGTCGCGTCCAACGTATTGAAAAATCGGCATCCTATACTCCATCACCTAAACTGGCACTGATTCTGAATACTTCCTCTAAAGAAGTTACACCTTGGCGTGCATAATCAAGTGCACACAAGGCTAGCGGTCTGAATCTTGGGTGAGCATTGGCAGCTGCAGCAAAGTCTTCCATAGAATTCGAACGCATAGCCGTTATCATAACACTGTCCATTTCTAAAAGTTCGTAAATACCTATACGGCCATTGTAACCCGTGTTATTACAGTGGTGGCAGCCTCGTCCTTTTTTGTAGCCAACGTTTAGAGAACTTTTGTCTAACGACATCAACCAGCTACGCTCTTGCTCTTCTATAGGGTAGTCGTCTTGGCAAAAATCACATAAGCGTTTTACTAATCGCTGAGCCATTACCGCTCGTAATGAAGACGCCACTAAATAATTATCAACACCCATATCTAGCAAACGCATTGCAGTAGAAACAGCGTCGTTAGTGTGTAATGTAGATAACACCATGTGACCTGTCATAGCAGCACGCAAACCAATTTCAGCAGTTTCTTGATCTCGCATTTCTCCCACTAAAATAACATCGGGGTCTTGTCGTAAAGCTGCACGCAAAACAGTCGCAAATTCTAATCCAACTTTCGGATTCACTTGCACCTGGTTCACTCGAGGCAAACGATATTCAATGGGGTCTTCTGCGGTAATAATTTTTTTAGATTTGGTATTTAAAATATTTAGTGCTGAATAAAGAGTCGTTGTTTTACCACTACCCGTTGGCCCCGTTACCAATACCAACCCGTGCGGGCGCTGAATTAAATATTTAAAGCGTTCTTGAATATCATGCGGCATTCCTAAGGAATCGAGATCAAGCAATCCTCCACTTTGATCCAATAAACGCATCACCACCGACTCACCAAATTGCACTGGCATAGTCGACAATCGTACATCGATGCTTTTATTTTTAATTCTGATATTAAAACGGCCATCTTGCGGGATACGCTTTTCTGAAATATCAAGACCCGACATAATTTTTAAACGTGAAACCAAAGCAGAAGCAATTCTGCGCTCTTTCATCACTTGCTCTTGTAAATCACCATCAATACGCATACGGATTCTAAGCTGTGATTCTTCTGGTTCAATATGAATATCAGACGCATTAACCTGCACTGCGTCTTCAAAAATACTTTGCAACAGTCGAACAACAGGAGCTTCACTACTGTCGCCAGTAGCTACTAACTCTGTGATATCAAAATCACTTTCCGACAATTCACCTTCAAGCTCTCCCGCAATAGAAGCAATTTCATCTTGACGGCGGTAGATACTGTCGAGTGTTGAAAGCAGTTCTTCTTCAGAAATAAATGCAGGTAAAACAGGACGTTTTAAATGTCTTTGTAAGTCATCAACAACCATTAGATCAGTTGGGTCTGACATGCCAATTAAGATTCCATCGGGTTGTTCTGCCAGCACAATACAACGGTAGCGTCGTGCTAATGTTTCGGGCAAAATGCGAACTATTTCAGTGACGATTCGATAGCGATTAAGATCTATGTACGGGTAGTTAAAATACGTTGAAAGTACTGTTAGCAGCTTTTCTTCCGTTATAAAATTTAAGTCGGTAAGTACCTTACCAACTTTTTTTCCGGTTCGCTTTTGCTCTTCTAGCGCTTCCATTAGTTGCGACTCTGAAATAAGCCCTTTTTCAACTAATAAATCACCCACTCGTATCTTTTTAGTTGTGTCTATTTTAGCTTTCATTTTTAACACCTCTGCCCTGTTCCATACGATCTAATCGAGATGCGACCCACTGCTTTTGTTTATTTGTAAGCAAGTTAGAGTTGAACAGGTTTTTATAGATCGAATAAGTTTTCTCATTCAATCCTAATTTTGAAAAATTTAATGCCGTGGCCAATTGCCATTTTACTTCGTTTGGTTGCTGCCTTATTAGCTCTGAATAATAAGCATTAGACAGCTCGTAATAAGAAAAAATTTGTAACGTTGGTGCGACTAACTGAAACCACTCTAGACTGGTAATATCATTATTACTTAATACAAAATTGTGCAGCTCTTCTCCGTCACCTTGTTGCGCCAATATGCGCACCTTTAATCTTAAATATTCGTCTTTATTTTCTTTTTCTATCGCTGCATTTATCCAAGAAAGTGCTGATGTATTTTGTTTTATTTTATAAGATCGTAATGCCAGCTGATATTCTTTAAAGCCTGGGTTTTCAATTGTTTTAATTTTTACTGGCTGAAACTCTTGTTCCTTTTTTTTCTTAGGAGCTTGTACCTGAGCTTGTTCTTGCTTATTAACTTTGGGTTGCTCTATTTCTTTTGGTTCATTAAAAAAAGGGGATTCTTTAGCTGCTACTAGTTCCGCTTTCTCAACCATAGCTTTCTTTTCGATAGTTTTCTGTTCTATGGCCTTCTGTTCTTCAACTTTATTTTCTACAGTTTTTTGTTCTATAGTTTGCTGCTCTAGCTGCTTTTTTTCTTGTGTTATTAGCGCTTCGATTTGTTTAATTTCTGCACTTTTTGTCATTTCAAAAATATCTGTAATGGCTTCTTTATAAAAAGTTTTCAGCAACAATATCAATAATAAAAGAGCAACAATTGTAGAGAAAACTATTCGTACTATTTGTTTTTTTCTAACAGGCTCATCCGCAACCATTGGGTGTAATGGCAATGCTTTCTGGGGTTTTGATGAAGCAGAGTCAAGCTGGCGCAATACATCATTAACTAAACTCATGAATGGCTACCCATAAGATCAATAAAGAAACCAATGCAACCTCACGCCAATAAAAAAGATTTTCTGCTCTAATTGGCTTTGCACCCTCGGTATCATTAATTGCCGCGCGAACATGAGCTTCTGAAACTAAACGGTCGCCGCAACCATATGCGCTAAATAAAGCTTTTTGTGCAACAATATTTATTAAGCGCGGAACACCTTCTGTGGCTTTCACCATTAGTTTTAATGCTTTCTCTTCAAAAAGTGGCATACCCCGATAGCCTGCTAATACCATTCTTTGTTGAATGTAGTGCTGCAAGCTAGCGTCGTCCATGGGTTTTAATTCTGCGCTATAAGTGATTCGCTGCTTTAACTGTCGGAATCTATTTTGCGCTAACAAGGTATTCAGTTCTGGCTGGCCAAAAAGCACAATTTGAATAAGACTGCGGCTCTCAGCTTCTAGATTTGAAATTAAGCGCAGGGCTTCTAGACTGTCTTCTGGAATGCACTGAGCTTCATCTACCACTAGCACGACCGAACGGCCATCTTGCGCAGACGCTAAAAGTTTTTTTTGAATTTTTTCTTGTACTTGGTGTATGCCTAGCGTTTTTATTCTTAGCCCTAACTCATGACCAATGGCACGCCAGAGCGCTTCTGGAGATAAAGCAGGGTTAGGTATATATACAGAAACAATACCTTCTTCTTTTAAGCTATTAAGTAAACGTCGGCACAATAATGTTTTACCCGTACCCACTTCACCCGTTACTTTTATAAAGCCTTCGCCCGCCTGCAAGGCGTAGCTTAATACATTGAAGCATTCCAATTGCGGTTTTATTTCTACATAAAACTCGGTATTGGGCGCCAATGAAAATGGTTGCTGCTTAAAACCATAATAATCCTGAAAACCCTCTACAAGATTAAGGCCGGCAAGGCTCATTTACGCAACCTTTTATTCATATTCATACCAGAGAAACGGTCGTTAATACGTTCCATCTCTTCATAATGAAATTGACTATCAACCACTTTAGGTTGGATTAATATCACCAGTTCACTTTGAATAATTGTCTCTCTATTTTGACCAAACAATGCTCCAATTAAAGGAATGTCTCTTAAATAAGGAATACCTGAAGAGGTCACTCTTTTCTGGTTTTGCATCAAGCCACCAATCACTACAACTTGGCCACTTTTGGCGCGAATAATAGAATCTGTTTCTCGTACAGTACTGTACGCTAATGGAACTGTTAATGTTCCTGTACTTAGCTGTACATTCTTTTGACGCTCACTTACTTCTGTAATGGTTGGATGAACATGTAAAATCACATCTTTATCTTCTCCAATTTGTGGCGTTACATCTAATGCGATACCCGAGAAAAATGGTGTAAAGACAACTTCTGGAAAGCTAGTTGTTCCTGCACCACTGGTTGTTGTTGATGACTTTAGCTCTGTAACAAAAAACTCATCATTACCCACTTTTATAACCGCTTTTTGGTTATTAACTGTTGAGATTCTTGGGCTGGATAGTACTTTGACATCGCCCTGAGTTTCTAACAATTCAATGACTCCAGTAAAATCACTGGTATTAAAGTTAATATTAAAAACACCACCAATTTCATCAGGGTTGCTCAAGGCTTCAGAGGCAATAGAAGTAACCGAGTTATAGTCTCCACCGTTAACTGTTCCAGCACCAAAGCTATTCCATTGAATGCCCGACTGAAATCCTTCGTTTAAAGACACTTCTAAAATTTTAGCTTCAATTAAAACTTGTTTGCCCACACTTAATTCAGCACGTTCTAAAAATGCTCCAATTTCATTAATGGTATCAGGCATCCCTTTTACCACCACCATCCCAGACTGCGGGTCAATAACGATACTGGCAGTACTTTTGCCTTCTATCATCATATTCAAAGTAAATTTCAACTGGCCCCAGAAGTCACTGGCTGAATCTGTATTTACCTGAGTAGAATTAATTGCGGTAGTAGAGGATGACGTTGTATTTGTACCATCAGAATCTTCAGAACTTGCTTTCGATGAAACCTGACCACTGCTTACCCACATTCCCGACGAACCTGAACGCTTTACGTTTAAGTAATTAATAGGAAAAATTCTAGTTTGAATAGTGCGTGGAAATACTTGAATGCCGTAGCTAGAAATTAGATAGTCGTAAGGGTAGATGTCTTTAATTGCATCGAGTGTTTCGAGTACCGTCACATTTTTAAGGTTAAGAGTTACTGCACCTGCAAGATCTTCATGCAACATAATATTGAAATCGGTACCGTGCACCAAGCTCATCAAGAATGACCGTATTTCTGTATTATTCGCAGAAATATCAAAGCGCCCTTCTTCTATAACCAGTTCAGGTTCCGGCGGCAAAAGTTGTTCAATAAAATCGCGCTCATCATTATCGGACTGGTTTTGGCTTTCGGCCTCATCTTCCCATACTAATAATGGTTCAGATTTTTCAGTTTCTGCATCTTCTTTTTTTTGATTGTTAGCACACGAAGCTAACACTAGCGACAAAACTAGAAGAGTTAGTACTCTATTTTTCACTGTGGTATTCCTTTGTCGTAGTTGTCATATTATCGTTCAACATCGTTAGCTTGATGGTTCGCCCTTTATGCGTGAGTTTAACCCACTGACTGGTAATTTTTGTCACTTTTGCCCCATCAATTTTCTGGCCTTCGATCAAGGTTTTGCCGTTTATTACAGCGACACTTCTATTTTTAGAGCTGATAATTTGCCGCAGGTTAAACTTACTGGTGTCGATAGATGTGCGTGTTTGATTTTGTTGCATCCACGCAGGTGGTTTCATTGGATCTTGTGCAAAACCCAGTGGTGACAATACCGTTAGAATAAGAGGTAGCAGTTTTAATAGCTTAAACACCCAGTACCTCCTTACTCATACTTAAGGTGTATATCTTAATTTTTAGTATTCCATTCGGGTACGTTGTCGTTTCGTAACGCAAGTCTTGCCAAAATAGCTGCCACTGTAAATCATCCAGTCTCTTTAAATATGCCAATGTACTGCTATAGGTTGCCTCTAACTCAACCTCAAAAGCATGTTTATATATTAAAGCTTCTGTATTTTTATTGTCGCCATCACTTTCTGTTTGCGCTAGTTCAGACAATTGCTGACCATCAAGACTCAAAGCAACTTCTGGCAGATTTTTTAACGAAACAAGTTTTAATTTTTTATCTTCTGTCATAACGCTCTCAAGAAGATTCACCATTTGTCGCGGTGCAACCAAGGCTTTCGTTAAAAGATTAATATCTTCTTCATACTTTTCACTTTGTTGTATGAGTCTCTCTAATTCAATTTTTAATTTAGCATTAGGGTCTTCCAGTTTTTTATTCTTGGTTGATTCTATTTTTAACAACAAGGCACTATTAATGTCGGTGATTTCTTGCTGTTGATCTAATAGTTTTGAGTTCGATATTATAAGAGGCTCAACCAGCAATAAGTAACCAAGCAAAAGCAACGCTGCTATAAGCGTTACTAATACAATGTTCTTTTCTCTAGTCGTTGTTTTTTCGTATGCTTTTAATGCATCTATATAAGGCTTTTCTTGCCACCACTTCATAAATCAAAGCCTCCTGTCATAGTTGTTGCAGTCGGCTCTTGTTCCTTCTTAGTAGAAAGAAAAAACTCATTCCAAGACTGTTGACTTTGCGTAACGTTTATTTGTTTAAAGCTTCGTCCGATATAAGCACTTTTTTCCCCAAGCGCTGAAATATAGCGCGATACTTTATTAGGAGTTTGTGCATACCCGTATAATTGAATATCTGCGCTTTTATTTAAAATCTCGATTTTTGACAACCAGATACCAGTAACATTTTGATGAGATAGTTGCTCAAATAATGATGTAAAACTGCTGCTATCGTTAATTAAATCTTGGCGTAAAAAACTAATTACTCTGCGCTGTTGACTTAGCTGTTTCTGCTCTCGTGCTATTCGTGCTTCAAGACTTGAATCGACGTTCATATCGGGTAACTGTGCGAGTAATTCTTTTAATTCACTGTTGTGCTCGCGTTGTTCTGCTTGCAGCTGCTCTATATTAGCAGCGGTATAGGCATTAAATGCCCACAAGCCTAATGTGATAATAAAAAGCGCTAAAATAGTTAAAGAACTTGCCAACATTAAAACGATTACTTCTCGTGGCAGTTTTGGCGGCCTAAACCGAGGAAGATAAAGATTAATCTGATGCTTAACTGGCAACATGGGCTAATGCTCCTCCTAAAGCTAGAACCGAATTATTCATATCATGTTCATGATGTAAAATATTAATATCCGTTAATTGCTTCAGTTTTTCGGCGATGTTTGGCTGCTCAATATTTGCCGTTAACACCGATTGCATGGCATTTATTAAAGGTGTTAAATCTTTACCTCCAGCCATCACCCATAATTGCGTTACTTGCCCCATTCCTATCTGACTTTCATAATAATCTAGCGAACGCTGCACTTCTAAAACTAAGTTATCGGTTTGTTCTGCATTTACTTTTGGCTTAGGCGAAAAACCAACGTATGAATCTACGTTAAAGTCTAAAGTACTTTCAGGCTCATCTACTACCAACCCTTCATCTACTACCAACTCTTCGTCTAAAGTCGTTTCTTCTAAAGTCGCTTCTTCTAAAGATACCTCATCCAAAAGGAGTGGTTCATCACCTTCTTCGTTTACCTGATCGTCATTGCTTTGTTCAGTATCGTTTTGAATATCCAAAGCATCAAGACCCACCTCAACCTGCCTAGTCAGATATAAAGCGCCCTCTTGATAAAGCCTAATAGTGCCGTATCTTGGCGTTAACTCTAATAAAGCAATACCTTGTTCAATAGCACTAGCCGCCAACAAGTTCAATAAACTGAACTCTGGTACAGTAATAGTCTCTATTTCTAAATGATTTTTACTAGCCCAATCAACTTTCTCTTTAATGATATTGTTAGGACACGCAACAACATAGGCCATAGACATTCGGCCGCGATATGCGTTACTAGGCAGGCGAACTGCTTGAATAGCAGTATCTTCAACGGGCTGATTTAGTAAATCACCGATCTTAAATTCAATGGCAGCATTTAACTCTGCATCCGGCACACTCGGAGCTTCAACCAACAATAACTCATAATCGGCCTCATCAAGCACAAGCACTGCTGGCATACCTGGGCTAACATGCTTCTTTAGCCATAGCTCTAAATCTTCAAAGCCTTGATCTTGATTATAAGTGACTGAGTCAACAATACCCTCTTGAGAGTATATGACTGCACTTGGAGCCAGTGTGGATAAACTTATCCCCACCCACTGCTTATGTTTTTTAGTATTAAATGGCCAGCGAAGTGTCACCCACCAACTCCCGTATATTAATTTTAAAGTAATTATGCCCTAAGTTTAGATGATAATAACTAGATGAGCTGTATTTTTAGCTTTTAATTACCCATCTCTATAGCCTGCACACTTACTACGCAATTATTAACTTATCTATTAATTAATAATTTAGCTTTTAGCTAATAAATAGTCGGCTTTATTGCTATTTTTCTTTCAATTGACCACCAGCTTTCTATAATCAGTCCAACTAGAGGAAGCATCATGTTTAACATTGTACTATTTGAACCCGAAATCCCCCCAAACACTGGCAACATTATTCGCCTTTGCGCCAATACCGGCTGCCAACTACACCTAATAAAACCATTGGGTTTTGATATGGAAGAAAAAGCACTACGCCGCGCTGGGCTGGATTATCACGAATGGGCCAATGTGCGTATTCACGAAAACTACGCCGACTTCATAGAAAAAGAGCAGCCAACAACCCTTTATGCACTAACCACTAAGGGCAAAGCCACGCATTCGGAAACCCAGTTCAAAGAAGGCGATTTTTTGATGTTTGGCCCAGAAACCCGCGGCCTGCCAGAGGATGTTCGAATGAGTATTCCATTTGAACAGTGGCTACGCCTACCCATGATGCCCGACAGCCGCAGCATGAATTTATCGAATACCGTAGCGGTGATGATCTTTGAAGCATGGAGACAGAATGGGTATGCGGGCGGAGAATAGTTTTCTAGGTTTGCAAAAGTAGCAGGCACAAAAAAGCCCTTAATATTAGCAACGCTAATATTAAGGGCTTTATTTTTCTATCTAAACCGACTAAATATAACTCACTTAATCCTAAGGAGCTGGTGCAGGATTAGGAACATAAGGCGTTGCATCCATCCGATCAATCACACCATCGCCATCACTGTCGATCGGTAAAAGAATATCATCTATCCAAACAGTATCTTCACCAAACGAAGTACCACCATCTTTTTGATAAATCCATTCAAAGCTGTGAACTCCAGCAGTAACTGGGAAGCTAATAGAATCAGCCCAGTCATTATCGCCGCTATAATTAGCTTGCTCTACTCCATCAATATAGAATACCAGCTTATCGTAATCGGCTTCTGTGCTGGTTTTAATACTAAAGCTGACATCACCTGCGCCTGTCGCGATTTGTAATCCCAAGCTCGCAGAAGCACTATCGGTTAAACGGTCTTTCACTTTCGCAGCAAAGCTACCTGTTCTTACATTGCTGGCATTAGTGCTATCAACAACTTCCCAGTTATTTCCAGAATTACGCCAGTAAGGTGGGACACGCCCCCATTCAAAACCTTCTTTACCCAGTTCAGAAACTACACCGCCTAATAGCCAAGAAATCTCTACTGGTTCTGAGCGATCTTTGGTTGTGCCATCACCCAGCTGGCCACTGGTATTGCGGCCGAAGCTATAGCTCAATCCATTTTCTGCAACAAAGAATGAGTTTTGAGTTCCTGCACCAATTGAAATGACTTTATCTTCTGTTATTTTAATTGGCGTACTCACATTATCCCCCGTGCCATTGTCTCCTAAAGCCCCGTAGTATCCTTGCCCCATTCCATATAAATCACCACCCTCTGTTCTTACTAAGGTATGGATATAGCCAGCAGCCACTTCAGCCACATTGCTTAATGTTGAAACCAATACAGGTACATTTCGACTCATATAAGTGCCATCACCTATCATCCCATAATCATTATAACCCCACGCAAATAATTGCCCATCAATATCAATAGCAAAGCTTTGGTTAAAACTTACCTCTATGGATTGAATATTGGTGATTTTACTTACCTGCACTGGAGTGCTGACTGAGTTATTATCTTGACCATAACCTAGCTGACCGTTTGAGTTATTACCAACCGCCCAAACAATGCCTGATTCATCGAGTGCTAATAAGTGGTTATATCCCGCTTTGATTTCTTTAATGTTACTTAAGCTACTTGTATCAATATTATAAGCAGTATTAATTACTGAACCGTCTTGCTTCAATAAATAATAATACGATGAGCAACACGAGTAAGCCGCAATCGCTTTAATACCGGTATACGGCAGCTGATTTGCAACCGTTACACCATCACCCCATTTCCACACCGTACCATCTACCGCTAATGCTAGGCTGAAGTCACGACTCAAAGAAAAATCAATAATTTCAGGCAGGCCACCTACTCGTGTAGGCACATAATTATTTATGGTCGTTCCTAGCCCTAACTGGCCTTGGCCATTTTCACCCCAAGCGTATAAAGAACCATCCTCAAACAGCGCCATACTGTGATATCCGTTATAACTAGCACCATCAATCTTCACGACTTGTGCAGGCACTGCATCAACAATGTGGATAAAAATTTCACCGTCAGCGTCTGACACACCATCTGTAGCGATATAACTTAAGCGTAACCAACCTAAGCGGTCATTTGCAGCAGTATAACTATAAGTACCATCACCATTATTTTGCAAAGAGCCAAAATTAGCCTGGTCACCCACAGGTAAAGAAACAGACGTTACCGTTACACCTGATGCGCTTCCTTGGGTTGGAATATCATTATTGGCAGGATTAAAGATGATTGTTTGCCCTTTTACCACAGACAATATGTCTTCAACCGCATTCAGGTTTGCTTGAATAGGGTTCGTGCCTTCAAGAAATTCTTGTAAATTACTGCGACCATCATTATCGAAGTCACCGTCAGCTGAAAAACCTCCAGAATAATAATATTGAGACTCCCACTCATCAGGCAAACCATCACCATCGGCATCTAAGTTATATAGTGAGTTATCTGGAAAGGCATCCACAACATCAGCCACGCCATCGCCATCACGATCTGGCATTGGGGGCGTTCCAGCTTCAAATTCAGCTAAATCATTAATGCCATCGCCATCACTGTCTTGTGAACCGTCACTGATTGATAAAGAACCAAAGTGCGCCATCTCCCATTTATCCGCTAAGCCATCGTTGTCGGTATCAGCTTGATAGCGAGCATCAGAAGGGAAAGCATCACCACCATCAGCAACACCGTCATAATCAGAATCAGAACCACTAGGATTCGACATCTGAATAAACTCATCAACATCTAGTAATCCATCATTATCATAATCTGACGTTGCAGTTACGCGATCAAGGGTTCCGAAATAGCGTAACTCCCACTCATCTGCAATGCCATCGCCATCGCTATCTGTCGCCGCATCAGAGCGATCAGGGTAAAGGTCAACCACATTCAATACACCATCGCCATCGCGATCCGCAGGAATAATACCCGCCAAACCAGAAATACTATCGATATAAACAACAGGTAAGTTGTGGGTTGAGGAATAATTCTCATAAGTAATCGCTAGCTTATGCTGGCCAGCATTGAAGTTAACCGTAGAGCTATTCCAATAATCCTTACTTGCATAAATGCCCTGTGAATTTCCCTGCTGTTTGGTGAGCTGCAAATAACCACTGTCAATCTCTTGTGATCGAGCATAAAACTGAAGATTTCCTGCCTGACTGGCTATTTCAAACTCTATATTTGCAATCTCTCCTGGCGCTAGTGGCTGCGCGATGGTTAATGAATATTGCCCTGCGTGACTTAATGTATCCGTTACCACCCAATCAACACTGCCCGTATTCACCCAGCCTACCGGAAGCTGACCTGACTCAAAATCAAAACTAATGTCATTAATGGCCGTGTTATTTTCAAATGCTGACTTATCTGTAATACCATTGCCATCAAAATCTGACATGCCATCGGCCAAGGTTAAGGAATCAAAATTAGCCATTTCCCATTCATCACCTAAGCCGTCGTTATCGGTATCTGTTTGACCACGAGGGTTTTCAGGAAATGCATCGGCGCTGTTTAAAATGCCATCATTATCAGCATCGCCTTCAGTAATTAGATATTTGAGTGTTTTACTAATATTTTTGCCGTTTAAGTTAATAAGTAACTCAAACTCACCACTTTCGCCAATTTGATCAATGCTCGGTTCACCGATTAAGTAAGATCCATATAGTTGAAAACAGCTATAGTGGCACTGATACCCATAATCTTCTGTATTGTAAGTTATCCAAGAAGGATGGCCTTGAAGTTTAATTACAGGAGGCGTGCTAAAGGGATATACGTACTCCCCAGGAAAAATCAGTCCCAAGGTTGGTACTGCAAGAGGCTGGCCTGCACGTAATTCCAAAACATCATAATCATCATTCACAATGTTTAAAACTGCACTTTGACTCGGCAACAAAATAAGCTCATCCGCGGAATAATTTACATGCATTAAACTTAGTTGTAGCGTCTCAATAACTTCGTATTGATTATCACCTAAGATATCGACACTTACCGTTTTCTCGGTTTCGCCAGCAGCAAATTCAACGATTCCACTCTTGAGTTTATCCGCCCAATTATTTCCCAAGTGCATAAATTGTGGGTTTATTTCATAACGTATTTGTAACGGTGCGCTAGCTGCCTTTGACAAACGAACTACAAACTCACCTTGGGTAATAATTGGCTGTCCTGATGCGTCTAGATTACCTTCTAATACATCTGCCGCTGTCACCGATATTTGGATACCATCGACGATGGTTAACTCGAACGTTTTTTGCGTAACCAAATCACCATCGGTAGCACTCACCGTAATCGCATATTTTTCACCCATTGAACCAGACGCCATTCCGGATAAAAGCAGATTGCCATCGACATTTGAATCCACCAATAACCAACTTGGTTTTTCTACGACAGTGGCGTCAACGCGGTCTTCGCCATAAATCGAGTTATTCCAATCTGTAGCATCAATGGATAATGAATATTCAAAGCCTGAAACAGTCGTTTCTCGTCCATAAAAAGATATCTCTGGAGCGCCATTAGCATTACAGGAATAAGAAGCACTTAATACTTCACTTTCTTGCAATACTCCATCTTGATCTCCATCCAAACCAATTCGGTGCTTATCACCACCGTGCAGGCAGTTGGTACCGAAGGGTTCGTCAATTGTTTCGATTAATAAATTATCTAGATTGCTTACACCGTTAGTACCATCTATACCGTTAGTGCCATCTATACCGTTAGTGCCATCTATACCGTTAGTGCCATCTATACCGTTAGTACCATCTACACCGTTAGTACCATCTACACCGTTAGTGCCATCTATACCGTTAGTGCCATCTATACCGTTAGTGCCATCTATA
>OJBJ01000101.1_pt1 | contig 22933 bp, 24 predicted proteins | sample 1590621 | NCBI WGS metagenome assembly OJBJ01 (sample SAMN05416808, study PRJEB24817) | seawater metagenome | isolation source: Sea water | place: Canada:Atlantic | collected 2013-11 | reverse complement strand
GATCAGCCTCGGTCTCGTGGGCTCGGAGATGTGTATAAGAGACAGCTCTTAAAGAGGAGGCTTTACTTTATAGGTTTAATTCACACAAATTTTCTACGTTTAAAAACACGCTTAATAAAAATAAAAAATAAATTGGATAATTTTACATAAAACGCAATTAGTTCGTTTTCCGACATCCTATTTAGAAATTCCGAAATATCGCAACCTCATAGGAGTTTATAAATATGAATGACCAAAAACATACCCAACAATTTTCACAAAACAGTGAACCAACTAACACACCTAATCCATTACACCAATTAAGAAAAGCCGATAGCGTGCTTAGTATTGTTCAGGCTGACATTCCTCAACCATGCATCATTGTACCTTCGATATTAACTGCCGGAGAGGCTACACTGCTTGCTGCCGGAGCTGGCTCTGGAAAAACCTATATTTCTCAGTATATCGCTGCGTGTGTTGCTGCTGGCACTACTAGTTTTGGTAATGAGCCGTGCGAAGCTAAAAAAGTTTTGTATATTGATGCTGAATTAGGCCTGCATCAGATACAAACACGTTTTGGCAATATTTTTAACGCGATAAGCGCTGGGCCTGGTGACCCATTTTTTAGAGTAATTCATAGAAAAAGTATTCCAGGAGGAATACCTGACCTTGCAACACCTGACGGTTTTGATGCACTCGCCAGTGATATTGAATGGGCCGATGTAGTGATTTTCGATAACCTATCCGCACTGTATACATCCGCAGAGGAGCTCAATCAAAACGACTGGAACTACTACAACAAATGCATTGACGCATTGCGAAACGAAGGAAAGGCAATTTTGATACTTCACCACACAGATAAAACAGGCAAAAACTACCGAGGCCATACTGAAATTGCGCGTGCTGTTGATAACGTGCTCATCGCAACAAAAGATTTAAAAGCCAGCACCAATTCAGTGACTGTGGTTGATATAGCGCAGTCTAAATCACGTAACGGCGCCAGTAGTGAAAAACTTATGAGTATCGCGTTTGGTGATATATATAACGATGGGCGATTTTTGATGATTCGCGCTAAATAAGCGAGCAATTTTGCATGCTCGGGAGTTATATAAATTATGACTCCTGATTTAGTGAACACGAATGCAAAACGATAACGACTATACTCACCAATACGCCCGCTATTTTGATATTAACATGCGATATAACGTAGGTGCTAACAACTATCAAAAGGGTGTAAACCGTACTGCTCTAACAGTCCTTATTGCGGTTAGGTTTTCTATTGTCGCGCCAGTGATTATTCGCTGGCTGTATAATATTAGTCAACCTCAAGCGCTTGCCCATTTAAATAAGTTAGTGGGTGAAAAGCTGTTAACGATGGTCCCTACACATAGAAGCCCTGATGGGCGAGTTTATATTCCAACTTACTCAGGAGCTAAATATGCACAGGAGCAAACCAGCATTGACACTTACTTTCGCTCAAAATCAAACCCCGCACTGCAGGTTAACCACAACCACATAATGCACGACTTAATGAATGCATTTATTGCCCTGCGCGGATTACATAACCATACCTCAGATGGCGTTTACAGGCCGCTATGGACAGGATTTTTATCTGAGCCAGAATTTAAACGACTATATAACCAAAGCAGTGCGCGGATTGTAGACGGTATCGCCGTATTACCAGATAGAACCGTCGTTGCTATCGAGATTGAGAATTCATTTAAGAATAAAGCAGCGCGACAAACAATTTTACTCAAGTACCTGACTTCACTTAAAGCGGGCCATTACCAACAAGTATTTATATTTTCACAATCTATGCAAATATTTGATGATGTAAAAAGATTACACACCCAGTTAATGACAGAGCTCCCAAAGCGGATAAATAAGAAGACCCAACAGCCATTTATGACTCACGAAGACGCTGAGTTACTACAATCTGCGATTGTGTATCGCACAAAATTTTGTGATGAAATTACAGCGCTGTTTTATTCCTAAGTCGAAATATAAACGTGAAACAATATGATTACCTCATAAAAAAAGCATCGTTTGATGCTTTAGTGTTTTTTATTGCGGCTACAATACAGCGCAATTGTTTTAAATGTTAAATGCCCTATATAGCAAGCCGCTACTGTAAGCGTATAAGATTGAGTAGTAGATAATATTAAATAGGTTTTATTTATTAGCCCATTATAGTAAAGCCAACCGAAGGCAATAAATATAAAGCCAAACATACTAAATACTTCTGCTATAGCGTTAGCGATAAACTCAATCCATTTCTTCTTCGTCATAGCTATTGTCCTTTTTGTCCTTGTCACTTTATATAAGTACATAGCAGAAGATTTATTAGCCTTTTACCTTGCTTTAAAAATCAATAACAAAAATAAAAGAGAGCGAACTTAGTTCGCTCTCTTTGTTATTTTGTCAGGTTACATTATGCGATTAAGACAACGCATTCGTGCCCTACCGCCAGGTCAATCGCTATATTGCCCTCCCCCTGCACAACCATCTACTCAGCAGATAGCATGACGAGGCTCATTTGATGTGCAGTGAATCACCTATTAGCTCTTCAGATTATGTAGCTTGTATAGCGACAAGCTGAGTGCAATTTTTTGGGGTAATGGATATGCAGGTATGTTTATGGCTTTACATTAATAATTACATTCGCTGCAAGGGAATTACAAAGCGTACCCAGTAGTTCACTTAGAGTTTGTATATTTTCAATATGTTTCAAGGCGCTACTTTTCTATTGTGCTAATGCAACTTTCTAAAAGATAAATTTAATCTTCGCTAATATTTTCTTTATTGATATAAGAAATAATATCCGTGCTTGCAAAGTACACGTCAAACATTATTATTAATAATAACTATAGTCGGAGAGTAATGATGACTGAATTTTTAATGATGATTTTTCCAGCGATAGTCCTCACTATTGGCTTTGCATATATAGTGGTAAAGGATAATAAAAAAATGCAGTTAAAGACTCAGATTGAAGTATAAAAAAGCGAGCCTACAGGCTCGCTAGAGTTTATGAGCTTTCAATTAGCCGTAACCAACTGTCTTCTGCAGCTGCAAAATACTCATTGGGTTTTAGCATAAACAGTTGCTCAAATTCTGCAGAAAATAAATTGCAGAAGTTCGTTATATCTTCAATATGTATGAGTAAAAAGGCATACATTTCAATACCCTCCAAATACCGCTCTGAGAACTCAGGATTAGCAGCTAATAACTGTTGAGAAATACTAATACCCAGCACACTCCCCACGCTATCTCGGTGTAAATAAATGTAATTGGTGAAACCTATTTCTAGTGTTTGCTTATCAATAACATCAGCTAATAGTAAAATGGTGGAAGCATCTTCCCACGGTGATTTACTAGCGCGTACATATTGGCGTATAAACGGTGATTTTTGTTCTTTCATGATTTTTCCTAGTTAATTTGTCCTAAAGCTAACTAGGCATAAGTCAGGAGAAAAATTGAAAGGTAATAGATAAACGACTTAAATTTGCAAAACACCTCAAAAACATTAAGGTTAAGTTACTATTTCAAATAATGAGGGTTAGAAATGAGTGATTTTATATGGTTATTACCAGCTGCTGTGTTGACGATAATTTTAATTAGACTTTTTCAACAAGCTAAAAAAGTAGATTAAGTAAAAACAATACAAAACTTTTGGGTATAAGCGTCGGTAGTTAAAGTGACCTAAAAGTCACTTTAGGGCCTAAAAACGGCTTAATGTTACCTAAAAGGCACTTTATTCTGAGGAGCAAAAAATGCTAATGTGTATTTTAAGCTTTTAATTTGATTTACACTCTATTGTATAGGGGCCCTAAATGAGATTAGCCGGTATCGACTTTGCTTGGCATTAACAGAGCCAAACGCTTTACTTGCAAAAAAAATAGACGCTATAGTATCCATTAATTCTATTTAAAATCCATTTTAGATACAACTGTGTCTATTTTATTTGGAGGTATATTATTAATTAACTACTATTAAGCGAAGGTGATGTGTAGCTGGCTTTTGCTGAGCATCTAAAAGAACGTCGCAAAAAAGCAAAAATGTCACGTGAAGCGTTAGCCAAAAAAAGTACAGCACCTGCTTCCACAACAAAAAAAGTTTGAAGTTACTCGACTAATTTCATTCAGGCAGCTATTACTTTTCTGGCAAATAGTCGACGACTTAACTCGTTTATATAGCTGAACAAAAGTGCCAGCTCGAGACAAGAATGCGCCAACGTCTATCGATATTATTGAAGTATTATTAAATAATATTGATTCAAAGGTTATGTAGCCTGTGTTTTTAAGCTTTAATTATGATCTCGATTTAACGCAACGAGTTGCAATGTATTACTTTTACCACAGTGATAAACCCCTTCACTTATTTCTCGCTCTACTTCATGAAAAATAATAAATGAAAGTGCTGAAAAATCATTAATAAACATTGGTTGAGTATATAAAAGCGATTCGTCTTTTGGGCCACCGGTGTTGTTATTAAGTTGCACAGGCGTATAACCTTCAATTATGAGTACACCATTTTCTGATAACCCAGACACACACTGAGAATGCACCTGCTTTCTAACTGCTGGAGGAAGGTGTGCAAATATCATAATAATTGCATCCCAGCTATTTTCAGCTATTAGATACTGTGACAGATCACTGTGAACAATTGTTATCTCAACTTGTTGCTCTTGTGCTAAGGCTTTAGCCTTAGAAAGGGCGGCACTTGAAAAGTCAACTAAAGTAACTTCGTAACCTAGCTTGGCTAGATAAACAGCATTACGCCCTTCCCCTTCAGCTAAACACAATATTTTTTTGCCCGTAATGTAATGTGTATTTGCTTTTAAAAAATCATTAGGCTCTTTGCCATAAGCATAGTCACTTGATGCAAATCGATCGTCCCAAAAGTCAACAGGATTATTCATTATTAAGCCTTATTGTTATCAAAGTTAGTAGGGTTGTTAGTTTGATTTATCTGATAACTTCTCTGGTTTTGCCATCCACTCTCTGCCTTTTAACATGCCTAACCAATAAATAGGCGGCAACAACTTTTCTTTTAGTAGCCAAGCAAGTCTAGATGGGCGTTTACCATTAATAATCCATGACGGAAAGCTATTCATTACTTTACCACCATAACCAAATTCAGCTAATACGACTTTGCCAAGTTCAACAGTCAGTGGACAGCTACCATAACCGTTATATATAGCTTGATATTTAGATAATCCTCTCGCATATAAAAGATTAGTAGCAACAACTGGTGCCTGCATTCTTGCTGCAGCAGCCGTTTTTGCGTTTGGCGCATTAGTAGCATCACCTAATGCAAAAATATTACTAAACTTTTTATGCTGTAGTGTTGATTGGTCAACATCTATCCAGCCATTTTCATCAACAAGTGGGCTCACTTTAATAAAATCTGGAGCAGATTGAGGGGGCACGACATGCAACATATCAAACTTAACTTTTTCCACAGATTCATTTTCGCCATTAACCACTTTAAAAGTCGCTATTTTTTGCTTTCCATCAACAGCAATTAACTCATGATTGAAATTCATATTGACATCGTACTTTTTAATATACTCTAGTAGAGCAGGTACATACTCTTTAACACCAAAAAGAACTTCGCCTTTATTGTAAAACTCCACATCTATATTATTAATTACTTTGTTTTTAAACCAGTAGTCCGATGATAAATACATGGCTTTTTGGGGAGCTCCGGCACACTTTATCGGCATTGGTGGCTGAGAGAACACCGCCTTTCCCTTCTTGAGGTTTTGCACCAACTCCCAAGTATAGGGTGCTAAATCGTACCTATAATTTGAGGTTACGCCATTTTCACCTAATGTTTCGCTGAGCCCATCAATTTTATGCCAATCAAGCTTAATTCCAGGACATACTACCAAGTGTTCATACTTAACCGTTCTACAACCGTCAATTATTACCAAGTTTTCATCGGGTATAAATGCAGCTGCCGCACCTTTAAGCCACTTTACACCATCAGGTATTACCGACGCTGTAGTTTTAACCGTTTGTTCAGGAGTAAAAACCCCTCTGCCAACTAATGTCCAACCAGGTTGGTAATAATGTATTTCATTGGGCTCAATGATAACTATTTCACTCTCTGGTGAACGTGACTTAATACTCGCAGCGACAGCGACACCACCTGCCCCAGCACCTATTATCACAATAGGGTAAGAAAAATCAGCTTTACTGATTTGCGTTTCACCATTATTTTTTAAACGTCTAATAACGCCACTTAAATCATAGCCCGCTTTTTGTGATAAATTTAAAATCTCTTCATGAGAATATGTTTTTGGTGCACTCATGGCCCATAACGTGATTGAGCGAGTACCTGTTCTACAATAAGCTAAAATAGGTTTCGGTAAGTCTCTAACAATATTTTCAAAGTTTTTAATATCATCATCGGTCACCTTACTACTTACAACAGGTAAGTAATGGCAATTTAAGCCTAAATTATTTGCTTGTTTTTCTATTGCAGCAAAACTAATTTGATCAGCCCCCTCACCATCAGGCCTATTACAGACAATAGATTTAAAGCCTTGCTCTTTTATATGCTGCAAATCGTTCAGCGTTATCTGTGCTGATACAGATAATTCAGGTGTTACTCGCTTAAAGGTCATAATCGTTCACCCTCACTATTTGCACTAACCATTGAATAAAGAATCCCTGAACGAGTGCCCGTTCTGCAATATGCAAGAATAGGTTTTGGTAGCTTACTAAGGGCAAACTCGAATTCTTGCTTGTTTTCTTCTGTAATAGCACCGCTAATGACTGGTAGATAATAAGTTAATATACCAAGCTCATGAGCTTGTTCATTAATAGAAGAAAATGAGGGCTGTGTTTCGCACTCACCATCGGGTCTGTTACAAATAATGCTCTTAAACCCCATTTTTAATATTTCCGTACAGTCTTCAATATTTATTTGGGGTGAAACTGATACATCATCAGATAACTTTTTAATATTCATAACATCTCTCCAACTATATTGAATTAACAGGAACTCTAATAAAAGGTTTGCCTGTCTGTTCAGATATTAAAAATTGGCCATTTCTCAAGTTACATTGAATTGCTGGTAGTAGTAATTTAGGCACTGCTAATGTCGCATCTCTTTTTTCACGCTTGGTAATGTATTCTTGCATTGTTACACTTGGCGAGACTTGAACATTTTCAGATTTGGCTTGAGCAATTGAAATACAAGAGAGTGGTGATGAACCTTCTTTAGGGTAATCATGACCTAAGTAAACCTTTGTATCATCACTCAAAGTAAAGAATCGCTGGATTGTATTATATAAATCTTTTGCACTACCGCCAGGGAAGTCACATCGAGCAGTCCCAAGGTGGGGGGCAAACATGGTGTCACCGACAAAAATTGAGTTATTAACTAAATAGCTTGCGCAAGCAGGTGTATGACCCGGTGTATGCCAAACGGTTACATTAAGATCACCAATATTAAATGTATCACCTTCTTCAAATAATACATCGTACTGACTTCCATCGCTTGGCGTGTCATCACACATTTCGAATACAGGTAACCAAGTATCTAATACTGCTTTGATACCGCTGCCAATGCCTATTTTTCCTCCAACCTTTGTTTTTAGATAGTGGGCAGCTGTTATGTGATCTGCATGAACATGAGTCTCTAAAATCCATTCATTCTGTAAATTGTTGCTATTAATAAACTCAATCACTTTGTCTGCATTAACAGTTGATGACTTTCCTGAAAAAGCGTCATAATCAAGTACAGAATCAATAACAGCGCACTTACTTGTTGCTTTATCAACAATAACATAAGTAAAAGTAGCGGTTGTTGTGTCGTAAAATGTTTCAACGTTCATAGTTTTTTCCTTCTAGATTAACTCTTTAGAAATAATAAAAATGGCGATTATCAAAGTGAAAAAGGCAAAGAACTTTTGCAATGAAGCACCGTCTAATTTACTCGCTACTTTTGTTGAAATAGCCATACCGATAAAGGTGGCAACGAGCATAAGTGGAAGCAACGGCACTTCGAGAGAAATACCTGCTTGTAAATCGCCAACAAATCCGAGTAATGATTTAAGCGCAATAATAAAAAGTGAAGCACCAACCGCGTTTTTCATCGGCATACCTAAAAACAAAACAAGTGCAGGTATAATTAAAAAGCCACCTCCAGCCCCTAAAACACCTGTCACTAAACCAACTACAGCGCCTTCAGTCATTATTAAAGCAACTCTAGAACTAGAGTTTGAGATAGCAGGTGCGGAGTTAGTTACAGTTTGAGATTTATACGCTTTACGTAACATCATTACAGCCGATGCCAACATTAAGATGGCAAATAAAACCATAATCGCTGTATTTTTAGTGATATGTATGGGCGACAAAAGTATGTCGTCAGGGATATTTGGCATTAAAAAAGCACGAGTAAGATATACAGCTACAATTGACGGTATCGCAAAAAGTATTGAAGCTTTTATGTCAACTAGCCCTTCACGAAAATATCGAATTGCTCCAAATGCAGCTGTAGCTCCAACTAAAAGTAATGAATATCCAGTTGCGATATCTGGTGAAATTCCCATTAGGTAAACAAGTATAGGAACTGTAAGTATTGAACCCCCTCCCCCTATAACACCAAGAATTAGCCCCATAAAAACGGCCATTAAATATCCAAGAATAACCATACCGCAAACCTCAAACCAAAAAGAATATAATATAATTAAATGTTATAACAACTAAGAGGGAATATGTCTAATTAAAAAAGGTGAATCACGCAATCTATTTTTAAGATAATGGAAAATCAGCCAGCGAAATAATTTTTATCAACATTAAAGCCATTGATTTATATGAATAAAAATCAACATTAGACAACCCTAATGTTTAAAACAAACAAATACAGCCTTGTCAATTTAATTTTTAAGATATAATATAACATCTTACTTTTTGTAAGGGCTAAGTATGAATCAAATTAAATTGATATTTTTTTTACTGCTGTTTTCTAATTCTTTATTTGCAAATCAAGACAAGCATAGTTATTCAGAAATAGACCGAATAACTGTAACCGCTTCTCCTTTCGCTACTAAGGTTCTTGATTCTGCAGCAGCAATAAAAATACTAGATGGGCAAGAAAAGAGATTAAAACAGACTTTATCTTTAGGTGATTCATTAGCCAGTTACAGCGGTGTTAGCTCAATATCAACAGGCAGCCAGTCTGGGAAGCCAGTGATCAGAGGTTTGAGTGGAAATAGAATAAAAATTTTATGGAATTCAGTGGCGCAAGACTTTTTACAGTTTGGTGTTCGTCATCCTCCAGGTTTAACACCTGTACTGGCCCAAAGAATAGAGTTAGTAAAAGGGCCGATGAGTGTCTTATATGGTGCAGATGCAATAGGTGGCGTTGTTAATTTAATAAGCAGTGATATTCCCATTGGCGCAGATAACATTATTTCTGATGCTAATGTAGGGCTATCGTATCAAACGAATAACTCACAAAAAGATTATAATATGAGTTTGTCAGGTGGCTCAAACCGATGGGGCTGGAACGCAGCTTTAACTGAGTCTGCGGCTGATAATTTCAAAACACCAAACACTCAATCTTATTACGATTCACAAACACTAAATGCTCCGAAGTTTACCGGTAAAATTCCTTTTACAGACTTCAATATTAAAAATGCTGATGTCGCCATAGGGTATTCCGCCCACCACTTAAATGCGGACTTTCGCATAAATATTTGGAATAACGATCAAAACTTCTTACAACCGAATGGCCTTCCTACAGGTCAAAAGTTACGTAACGAAAACTTTGCAGCAAACTTAAATTATGAGTTTTTATCTGAGTGGTCAGCTAATATTAAACTAAGTCTACAAAAGAATGAGAGGGATGCAGTAACAGGCGCTTCCTATCAACAATTAACGGAATATAATAAAGATTTAGCTATCTCTTTAGAGCGAAAGCAAGCCACTATTTCACTCAATCACCCACAAGTACATGGTTGGAAGGGCCAATTTGGCACTGAGCTTGTTAGTAAAAAACAGAATACCTCAATCGGCACACTTGTACCGGATGCTGACTATAATTCCAAAGCGATATTTTTATATGAAGTATTAGACTCAGATCTATATATAGCTGAGTTCGGTGCTCGCTATGACTCAATAAAACAACAAGCTATTAATACAGAACAAGCATGGGTTAATGATTTTACAGAACACCAATGGCAGGCACTGAGTGGATCAATTGGTATAACATGGAAGCTTGACAACCAATGGCTATTGATGAACAGGGTTGCGCGAGGTTTTAGAGCTCCTTCAATATTCGACCTTTACGCAAATGGTGTTCATGGTGGTGTGGCTGCATATCAAATAGGTAACCCTGAACTAAAAGAAGAATATTCCTTAAATAAAGAAATTGGCTTAACTTATTTAGGAAATAAACTAGGTAGTACAATAACCTATTTCCATAACAAAATAGACGACTATATATACCAAGCAAACTCCTTATCGTTTGATCAAGACTCCTCACTCCCCATATACGTTCAAAAACAAAACAACGCCACTATGGGTGGTGTAGAAGCTGAACTAAATTGGAAGATTAATAAAAAAACCTCCGTCGAAGCAAACTATACATGGATCAATAGTGAGTTAGCGCAAACAACTGAAGAACTTCCTATGATGCCTGCGGATAGTGGCTACATTGCAGTGAATTATTTGTTTGACAATACAAAGCTAACAAAAAATCTACAGCTCAACGCTAACTATTCTTTTTATGCAGATAAACAATCAGCTGGGGCTTATGAGCCATTCTCCCAATATGATGATTTACCTTTTGGAACCGCGTCAACTAAAAGCTATGGGCTTTTTGGGATTAGTGCATCGGCAGATTCGCTGTTGCTTGATAAGCCTTTTTTTATTCAACTTAAAATAGATAACCTTTTTGATAAATCATATCGAAATTTTTTAGATACTTATAAAGGTTACACATTAGGAATGGGGCGAAATGTTCGTTTATCTGTATCCATTCCTTTGGTATAACCCTGTGGAGATTAAAATGAAATACCTCGTCAAGCTCAGCTTTTATTCAATTATATTAGGTACTCTCGCAACTGCAATGCTAGATATTTGGAATTGGAGTCGACATTACCTATTTGATACCCCGCTCACCAAATATGAATTTATAGGCCGGTGGATGCTTTATATGTTTGATGGTCAGTTTTACCATACTTCTATAAAAGCATCTCCAGCACTGCCCTATGAGCTATTAGCTGGCTGGTTAGGCCATTATTTTATAGGTATTGTATTTGCTGCCCTTTTACTCCTTGTATTTGGATTAAAATGGCTTGAAAAGCCAATGTTTAAACCTGCAATAATCATAGGTATGGTTACCGTTGTTATTCCTTATTTAATCATGCAACCGGGTATGGGAATGGGTATTGCCGGTTACTTAACTCCCAACCCCATGTTTGTTATTACAAAGGTAATTGTGTCTCATGTTGCTTTTGGGGTTGCACTTTACATCGGTGGAATATTAATCAAAAGCGTTAAAACTAACAGGTAAAACCAATGCAATAAGCTTCACACCAGCCGTATTACCGTGAGCTGAAAATTAAAAGCGAGAGGCTTTATGAAAAATATACTATCTAATATTTTTAATTTACTACTTTATAACCAAAAGGTGACCTATGAAATACACTGAAAAATTCCAAAACTTGGCAAATATAGCCCAAACTCAAGTCGAAAAAGTAGAAGCCAATACGGTCAACCAGTTGATTGCATCGGGGGCAATAGCACTTGATATAAGAGACCCTGATGAACATGCAAATGGCCATATTACAGGCTCATTAAATATAAGTCGGGGAAAATTGGAAATGCTCATAGAATCTAATCTTCCAGATTTAAATACTGAAATATTATGCTACTGCAATGCTAATAACCGAGGGGCATTATCGGCGGCCACCCTCAGGTCTATGGGTTATGTAAATGCAAAATACATTGCAGGCGGTCTAAATGAATATAAAAAAGTAGCATAAAAATTAGTTAGATTCTTGTTACAAATGCTTGTCCTGTCCAACGAAAAGGACCGGGATTAGAGCTTAGGTTAAAAGTAAGTACTAATTTAAACTTACTTTTAACTATATATTATTAAAGCCCTCACTTAACTCTAAAAAAACAATTTTTGATATTTAGTTTTTTCATATTATGAACGAAGAAAAGCTAATTACGTTAGGGTCTGTTGATCTTTCAAGGTTAAATTTGCAGCAGTCTGTTTGGTATTTAGGCAAGGCAGAGCCTATGTGGTGTGGTTATTCCCCATAAATAGGCGATAACGCAGCATCAATGCCAAACAGGCGCTGCCCGAAGGGTTCTGCCTAGAAACGATTTACTCTTTGTTGCCTACATGGATGTAGGTAAGGGGCGTGAGCAGGACGCGGAAGCTTTGCTTGGTTTTTACTTAGCCCACTAGGTTACAAACCTCGCGCCGCGATTAAACCGCCCCTAGTTTGAACAAATTTTAATCCGCAAAGGTCAACAGAGCCTAATATCTAACCTTGAGTTATAGAACATTTCGTCTTATTTAATTAAATATTAGCTTTAAGTATAAACTTCATTTAAAACTTATACTTTGCAGTCATTAAAAATCAACAAGTTAAAATTTACATAAATTAATCAAGCGATATTACTAAATCAGCAGTTTTATTCCTTAAAAATTGAGGGGTTTCATGAGTTAACAACACAATTGTTTTTTTAGCTAACCAAGGAGCCATATTAGCCCATACTCGACACGCCATTGATTCGTCAAGATTACTAAAGGGTTCATCTAAAACAACTAGTTCAGGGCTTCGAAGTAATAATCTTGCCAAACAAATACGTCTTGCCTGTCCGCCAGAGACAATACCTCCGGTTTCACCCAACCAATAATTTAAACCATCAGGTAAATTAATCGCCCAATCGTATAGCTCTACTGTTTTTAGAACTGACCAAATATCACCCTCTGAAATGCCATCTAAACCTAATATTAAATTATAACCAAGTGTTCCTGAAAAAATGGCATCACTTTGAGGTAGGTAGCTCACTTTTTTATACCAACTATTAGATGCTATCTCTTGCAGGTTTATTTGGTTAATGTAAACACCTCCATGAGCTGAATCAATGCTTTCAATACCCATTAACAAATTAGCAAACGTTGATTTACCAGTACCAGAGCGGCCAATAATTGAAACACACTGGGTCTGTTTTATAGATAAACTAAGAGGCGTATCTAAGCTTTTAGGTATTTTATTATGATTTTTTATATCAATTTGAATATCGCTTAGGGGCTTAATCTCTTTGTATTTACTTGATGGATTAGAACGGGATAAAGCTGCTAGTTTTGTCGCTGCAAAAGAAGTCTGCCCCCAAGAGCTAAAATGATTAGGTAAACTTTGAACAACCTCATAGGTACCTATCAGCATCATTACGAGCATAATTGCTTGTGCTTCACTTATGAGCTGTTCATTAACTGCAAAAAAAGCACTCACAACCACAACAAACAATGCAATATTTAATAATGAATCAAAAATTAGCTGAACATTAGCAATTCTTGCATTCAGCTGTTCTTGCAGAGAGTTAAATAACGCCAATTCGTCAATAATAATCTGCTCATGATGTTGCATTAACCCTATTGACTTTAGCTCAAAGGCGCCACTTAAGTGCTCAATTATTTTTTGCCTAAACTCGTCCATCATACTGGCATATTTATATGAAAGCTTAGCTGTAAACTTGGTTGTTATTGCAATTACTGAGGTAATACCAAATAATAAAAACAAAGCAAAATACAATGCAAAGTCCAACCAAATAAAGCCGGTAAATACAGTTAATATAGTGATCAGTAATACTGAAATAATTGGCGGGACAATATAACGAAGAAGTAAACTATCAAGTGCATCTAAGTTAACCGTTAGCTTACTAAGCCATTCGCTATCAGAACGAGCTCTCAACTGCTCTATGGTTGATTTTGAAAGATTATTAAAAAGAGATAATCTAAAAACAGATATTAATCTTAAAATAGTATCGTGGTTGTAAATTCTTTCTATATACCGAGAGATCGTTCTACTTAATGCAAAAAAACGAATACCGGAGCCGGGTATATATAAATTTAATATAGAAGTAATGCCCAAGCTTATTGCAATACCCGTTAATGCTGTAGCTGTGATAAACCAGCCCGATACCATCAATAAACTCACACCTGAAATAACAGTTAATAAAGCCCAGAAAACACCTAAAAAAAGACGTTTTTTTTGATTTTGGTATAAAAGTTTAAACCAATACTTCATTGTCATCCTCTGTGCTTTTAATTGATAAATCTAAATGGGCATCAGCAATATTCAAAAGTAATGGGTCGTGCGAGGCAACAATTAATATACGCTCTTTTTTAAGTATTTTAAGCGCACTGATAATATATTTTTTACTCAATCTATCTAACTTAGAAGTGGGTTCATCTAATAAAATCAATGGTGCTGGATTTAATAATACTCTTGCAATACTAATACGCTGAATCTGCCCGCCAGATAAACCTTGCCCATGTTCGCCAATAAGAGTATTTAAACCCGTGTGTTTTTGTAATAACTCTTTATCAAGACCAACAATTCGAAGCGCATCAAACATCTGCTCTTTTGTGGCATTAGGTGCTAACACTTTTAAATTATTAAAAACGGTGTCATTTTTTATCCACCCTCTTTGAGGCAAGTACGCAATGGGTGCTGCTTGCGGATAAATACTCATAGTGCCCGCTATCGGTGCTGTATATCCTGCAAGTGTGTTTAAAAGTGTTGACTTACCTGCACCCGAAGGCCCCGTAATACTTAACATTTGTGCTTGTTGTATATCAATATTAATTGTATGAGGAAGTGGTAACTTCTGGTTGTATCCAATGACTAAGTTTTGCAATCTAACCGCAATGTGTTGCTCTGAACCACTATCAGGTACACTTAAATTATAATACTTTTTACTTGTAGTGCTTTTTTCATCACATTCATCGCTATCAAGCAATAAGACGAGGTTATTAGCAGAGCCTAAAGCAGTCGCTCTGTCATGGTAAAATGCAGCTAAATTTCTAAGTGGTTGAAAAAATTCAGGTGCTAAAATAAGAATTGCTAACCCTGAAAATAAAGTAAGTTCGCTTGCGGGTCCCCAATCGATTGACCCATATAAAGAAAAACCAATATAGATTGCCAAGCTAGCAATCGCGACACTTGTAAAAAACTCTAATACCGTTGAGGATAAGAATGCGAGCTTAAGCGTTTTCATTACAACGGTTCTGTAACCTTCACTATTAACTTTAACCTCGTCATAAATTGCGCTTTCTGAGCGCAATAATTTAATATAATCAAGATTTGCCACTCTATCTAAAAAGTGACCAGCCAAACGCTGACGGATCAATGAATACTTCTGATTAACTTTTTCAGCGCCCATTCCCACCAAAATCATAAATAACGGAATAAGAGGCGCAGAAATAAGTAAAAGCAATGCCGATAGCCAATCAAGCCAAGCAATAACGCTTAATATTAAAATAGGAGATATAATAGCTAAATTTTGCTGCGGCCAATATCTAGAGAAGTAGCTATCCATAGATTCAACTTCTTCTATCCATTGAGCTGCAGAGGCCCCTGCGGAGTGTTTTTTTAACACCAAAGGGCTCGACATCCGCCATTTAGCTAAAATTGATAGCCGAATATCATTTCTGATTCGCACACTGGCTTTTTGACTCAAATTAACTTGCAACCTTATAAATAAAGGTTGGCCAATTAGTGAGGTAAAAAGCACGATAAGGGAGCCATATAAATCATTTAATTGTGCTTTTTCAATGAATAAGGAGTGCGCCAAATAGCTAAAAGTAACCCACTGAATTAAAAGAAGTAACGTGGAGGCTGTTCCTGACAATACAGCCGCATATAGTAAAAATGACTGTTTTTTACTGTAGCGTTTTAAAAACAGCTTGCCAGTGAGAGCTGCACTCTCACTGGCGGGTTTATTTTTCTTAAGCATCTAGTGGTAACCAGTATCCTTAACTTTCCCTCTAAATACCCAGTAACTCCAGCTTGTGTAACCTAATACAATAGGGATAACAAAAAGAAACCCTATAAGTAAAAATAACTGAGAATTATACGACGAAGCAGCGTCCCAAATAGTAAACTTAGGTGGGACAATATATGGCCATTTACTGGCTAATAAGCCTATGTAACTAAACAAGAAAATACCCATTGTTGCTACAAACGGCATACCGTCACTTTGCTTTTTAACTGAACGATAAACAACGTAAGCACAATAAATCACTAAAACAGGAATTATCCATAACAAGCTTATCTCATCAAACCATCTGCTCATAACGCTGTCATCGATGTAAGGGGTATAAACACATACAATTGCAAACATAACTAAAAATGCGACTAGTAATTTTGGCGTAATTTTATAAGCCCACTCTTGTACTTCACCATCAGTTTTCATTATGAGCCAAGTACTTCCCAATAATGCATAACCTACAACCAATCCTAATCCGGTCAATATGGTAAATACACTTAACCAATCAAGCGGGCCACCAGAATATACAAAACCCTCTGTTTCAAAGCCCTGTATATAAGCACCAACGACCGCTCCTTGAGCAAATGAGGCAACAATAGAACCTACTGAGAATGACCAGCTCCATAAATGTTTTGACGTTTTTGCTTTAAAACGAAACTCAAATGCAACGCCTCTAAAAATCAGTCCAGCCAGTAATAAAAAAACACCTATATATAGTGCAGGTAAAAAAACAGAATAAACCAGTGGAAATGCCGCAAGTAAACCCGCACCACCAAGTACTAGCCAAGTCTCATTTCCATCCCAGACAGGGGCGACTGAATTCATCATTTTGTCGCGTGCTTTTTCGTTTGGGGCAAAGGGAAATAAAATCCCCTGCCCTAAGTCAAAACCATCCATTAATACATACATCATGATCCCAAAACCAATAATGCCTGCCCAAATAATGGTTAAATCAAATGGTTGTTCCATAATTTATTCCTTTTCATCGATAGCAACATGTGCTGCAGAAAACGGACGCATAGGGCGCTCAATTTCATCCATCTCATGTGGTGCACTCGCCTTTTCTATTCCGCCTTTAAACACTTTTAATAAGTAGTAAACACCAGAGCTGAATACGAGTGAATAAACGATGATATACCCAACTAAAGTAAATAGTGCCATACCGCCGGTTAGTGAAGGGGTTAGTCCTTGAGCATGGGTCATTTGACCATAAATCAACCAAGGCGCTCTGCCAGTTTCTGTTACTATCCAACCAGCTAAAACAGCAAAAAACGGGCTTAAACTCATTAATCTTAAGCCATTTAAAAATAAAGGCGATTTATAGTACTGTCCTTTTCTTCTTAAGATTAAGCCCCACAATGCAAACCCTATCATTAAAAAGCCAAGCGCAACCATGATTCTAAACGACCAAAATACAATAAATACTGGTGGCTGCTCTTCTTTGGACACTTCTTTAAGGCCTGGTACTTCACCATCCCAGTCATGAGTTAAAATGAAGCTGGCTAGTTTTGGAATTTTTACTTCAAAATGATTTGTTTGCTCTTCTTTATCAGGTATTGCAAATAGTAACAGTGGAACACCTTTTTGTGTTTCCCAGTTACCTTCCATTGCAGCTACTTTCATAGGCTGATATTTAAGTGTGTTAATTCCATGAAAATCACCTACAAGCGCTTGTGCCGGAGCTAAGAAAAGTAAAAACCATAATGCGATTGAAAGCGCTTTTCGGTTAGCTTCAAACTCTCTGTTTTTAAGCAGGAACCATGCGCTTACGCCTGCTACAACCAATGCCGCAGTTAAAAAAGAAGCCAAAGCCATATGTAGAAAGCGATATCCAAACGAGGGAGTAAACAATGCCTCAGACCATGAAGAAACGTGATAAATGCCATTTACTAATTCTAATCCCTGAGGCGTCTGCATAAGGGAGTTAGCTGCAAGTATCCAAAAAGAAGATATAAATGTACCTAACGCAACCATACAGGCGGCGAATAGATGAACACCTTGTGGCACTTTATCTCTACCGAATAATAGTACACCTAAGAAGGCAGCCTCTAAAAAGAACGCAGTCACAACCTCGTAACTCAGTACTGGACCCAAAAAGTTTGCGGTTGCATAGGAGAAGTTACTCCAGTTAGTTCCAAACTGAAAGGACATGACGATACCGGATACAACACCAATACCAAATACGACTGCAAAAACTTGAATCCAAAATTTAGAGAGCCTTTGCCATATTGGATTACCCGTTTTAAATGATAAGAATTCAAAGCCAGCAATTGTGCTTGCCAAACCTATAGTGAAGACAGGGAATATTGCATGGAAACACACAACAAACGCAAACTGTATTCGGGATAGTAAAAGTGGATCTAGTTCCATATCCATTCCTAATATTTTAAAAATTACGCTCTGATCTATTGACCTTAGCAGAATAAAATTTATTTAACTCACCAGTAATTCATAACAGTAAAAGGCTTTTAACAGCGCTTATTCCATTTTAATATATACACCTTAAATTTTAACATAAGGATTATATTTCATCTGATCAAAAAATCAACTCTCAAATAAAATATATAATAAAAAATTCATTGTGCTAATACTAAACTCAGTACTGTTTACACTAATTAGTTGCTTTTAGTTGTTTTATTAGTGTAAACGCGCCACGAATATCACCCACATTAAATCCAATTGCTTTATCTTCAGGGTAATAATGCTGAATAACTTTTTTGACTTCAGGTGTGACTGAGGAGCCATGACAAGCTAAGCACAAACCGCCGGTTGGTATCGCTTTCATGTAACGAAAACTTTGTTCATCGTAATTCGACTTTGCCAATATATTAACCTCAATGCCTTGTTGTTTGAGTTTTTCAAAATCAACCAGTGTTTTTAGTTCCCATTGATCAGCCGTATTGCTGGTGTTTCTGGTGCGTAAGCTAGTACGACCAACAGACCAACCGTCAGTTGACAACTGCTCAGCTATTTTTGGTGCCTGCTCACTACACACTTTAACACCAGCGCTGAGCCCTCCTTTATTGATAGCTGACTTTAACTGCGACTTTAAACTGCTCGAGAATTCTTTTATTCGCTTTTGTGCTTCTTGCTCCAATACACTTTTATCATTTTCACCAAGTGATGTTGAATTTACAGCTAAAGGAGTAAAACCCATGATTAAAATTAAAACTAAGTAGTTTTTTAACATTACTCTTCCCTCTGAGCTCTTGTAAAATAGATTAACTATAAAAGTAGCTATAATTTTAAAGCTGATTTAGTGGTACTTTTAAATAACTTACACCGTTATTATCTGCAGGTGGAAAATTACCAGCCCTCACATTAAGTTGAATTGCAGGCAAAATAAGGCGCGGCATAGATAGCGTTTTATCACGTGTTTCACGCATTTCTATAAATTGCTCTTTTATTACGCCATTGTTGACATGGATATTAGACTCCTTTTGCTCTTTAACCGTTACGCTATGGCGATAATCTCGATCTTCGTTTGGGTAGTCATGGCATACTTGAATCGTTGTTTCATCCGGCAAAGCCAATACTTTTTTTATCGAGTCAAAAAGCTGTGAACTGCTCCCACCCGGAAAGTCACAACGCGCAGTTCCAACGTCCGGCATAAAAATTGTATCTCCAACAAATACAACACTTTCATCAATTAAATACGCCAAGTCGGCAGGTGTATGCCCAGGTGTATGCATTACTCGGATAGTAAGTTCACCTATATGAAATATTTCACCATCTTTAAATAATTTATCGAACTGAGTTCCATTTGGTAGAAATTCTTTTTCTAGGTTAAATAACGTTTTAAATGTTTTTTGGACCGTTTTAATATGTTCACCAATCCCAATTTTTGCACCAAATACCTTTTTGAAGAATGGAGCACCTGAAATATGATCAGCATGTGCGTGGGTTTCTAGCACCCACTCAAGATTTAGCTCATTTTTCTTAATATAATTCGCTATTTTCTCAACCCCCTCCTCTGAAGTGCGGCCAGACTTATAATCGAAGTCCAATACAGGGTCTATGACTATAGCTTTCTTTGTCTGTTTATCAAAAATGACATAGCTAAATGTTTCACTGTCTTGATCAAGAAATTCTTGTATTTCATAGTTTGTTTTCATAAATATTCCCTCGAAGTTAGCCCAAGGAGAATTCCTTGGGCTAACGTTTCATTGAACAGTATTAAAGAGTTTTTTTACTAAAGTACCAATCAACGTAATCGTATCCTTTATCTTTACGACCAGCAGCGTCTTCAACGGTATGTGGTGGTGGTACAATAACTGGTTCGCCTTCTACCCAATTCTCTGGTGTAGCTACTGAATTTTCATCACTGGTTTGTAATGCTTTAACTAAACGCAGGAACTCTTTTACCGAGCGGCCATTGCTCATTGGATAGTAGACCATAGCACGCATTATGCCTTCAGGATCAATAATAAACGTTGCTCTGACTGCCGCAGTATCACTTGCACCTGGTTGCACCATGCCGTATGAATGCGCCACTTCCATAGAGAGATCTGCAATAATTGGGAAAGGTATATTCACACCAAAGTTTTCTTCAATGTTACGTACCCAAGCAATATGTGCATGAATACTGTCAATCGATAAACCTAATAATTCAGTATTCATCGCTGAAAACTCTTCTGCTGCATTTGCGAAACCCATGAACTCGGTAGTACATACCGGAGTAAAGTCTGCTGGATGCGAGAAAAGCACTAACCACTTACCTTTGTAATCTTCAAGTGTACGATTACCATGAGTTGTCTTCGCATTAAATGCAGGTGCTGGCTTGTTTAATTGTGGGAACTGTAATTGTCTTTCATTTTGTTCAGTCATAACATTCTCCTAATTGATGTTTATCGTTTTGACAAGATCAATATCGCATAAGCATATAACAAAAAGCGATATCAAAAACAGATTAACTTAATCAATATTATCGATGAAAAAGTAAGCTTTAAGAGTTAAAAAAGATTACCAATCTCGAAAAGTAAAACTCAATTTTATAAATTTAGTAAAGTATTTACCTTTTATATTAGAAAAATCTAATATAAAGTACAGCTTGTTCTAAATAATTTTATTTCATGAGGAAATTAAAAAATGCAACCAAAAGAAATATCTGCAAATGAAGCTTTCATGTTAATTGAAAGGGAAGATGTAGGAATAATTGATGTTCGTGAACCAGCAGAACACATGACTTCACACATAGAGGGCTCTGAATTACTCCCTTTGAGTAAACTAAAAGGAGAAGATATTAAACATGAGAAAAGCGCTTATATAATATATTGCCAAAAAGGCGGTCGTGGTAAAAGTGCGTGTGAAAAGTTACTTGCCCATAACCCAGATTTGAATATATACAATATCAGCGGAGGCATAAATGAGTGGGTCAATGAAGGATATAATGTTCGTAAAGGTGAAAAATCAATTTTGCCACTAGATCGTCAAGTTCAATTATCTATAAGTACTCTAATATTAGTGTTCTGTGCTCTTTCTTTAACAATTTCAACCGCTTTCATTTGGCCAATAATATTTATTGCAGCAGGCTTGTTTGTTGCTGGCGCAACCGGTTTTTGTGGTCTAGCGAGAATTATAGCGTTGATGCCGTGGAACCAGAGAGTGTAATTAAAAACAAGTGCCCTCAATTACTGAATTAAAAAAGGTAAACTTTATGCGAATATTAACAGTCATCTTATTATTGGCTTCTACGATTAGTTTCAGTGCTTTTGCAGACGATAATAAGGCAGGCACTAAACCTAAGCTTTTATCATTTATAACATCTGACAACACACAAACTCAGTTAATGGGTATGGTTTTATCATCACAAGCTTTAAAACAAGGTGCTGAGGTCAATATCCTTTTGTGTGGGCAAGCCGGCGATATAGCATTAATCGATGCTCCTCAATCAGTTTTAACACAGCTAAAGCCTAAAAATATGAGCCCACAAAGCTTAATGAAAAACATTATAAAAATGGGGGGAACAGTTCAAGTTTGCGCTCTTTATCTACCTAATAAAGGTGTTAAAAAAACTGATTTGATTGAAGGTATTACCCCTGCTTTACCTCCCCACATAGCAAAAAAAATGCTTGATGCTGAAACAAAAGTCATATCATTTTAATCACTGTGAGTAACTGATTCAGGCATTACGATTCGTATTGTCCTGAATCAACATAAATCTAGAGCGTGTAGCTCCTCCAAGCTCTACTCTATTAGAAGCTATTCATGCTAAGTGTGTTTAGCTTTTATACTGTTCTAATATGGTTATGTGCTTTTAATTTTTTAGTTAATACAATTTGCCTTTTAAGGCCATTTTTAAGATACTAAGTAAGTGCTAACGAGTTACGTAAAATCGTAGCACAAGCCATAGCACGACAAAGTAACACTCTGTTTTTAAATGCTTTTATTGAAAACCTTATAACTATCACAGTTAATGCATTTATTATTTATTAGTAGTGCCACTATTACCTCCTTCGTTGATCTTGAATAAAGTGCGAATACTGAATCGCACTTGTTTTATATAGTTTATAAGTTACTTAACGCTTTTCATCTCTAAAAAATACACCGAGCACCCATTAACTTTTTATTGCAAACCACAAAGAAAACATTAATCTTAATGTCATTAATTAAGTTTTGGAGTTAAAAACAATGGCTGATTATGTATGGATATTCCCCGCAGTTGTACTTACTATCATTTTGGTTAAACTGGTTATAACTCATATAAAGACTAAGAAAGAAGAGTCTTGATTTAACAGACTGCATGTAAATTAGTTCATTTCTTTAATAAGTAGCTTTTGTTATGAATAAACTTTTTCGTTTTATTTAAAAAATAAAGTTCACAGTGATATACAGATACCTTCATTGCTAAGTTTAATCGTTAAGTTACTACTGTATCTGTCTCTTATACACATCTCCGAGCCCACGAGACCGAGGCTGATCTC